>Ga0182012_10002862_pt1 | contig 18543 bp, 5 predicted proteins | sample 612S2SmetaG_FD_120486 | JGI IMG/M metagenome (GOLD analysis project Ga0182012, IMG submission 120486) | Permafrost microbial communities from Stordalen Mire, Sweden - 612S2S metaG | ecosystem: Environmental > Terrestrial > Soil > Wetlands > Permafrost | place: Sweden: Stordalen | collected...
CGCCACCACATTGAAAGTCTGTGATACAGATGTTGCCGCCGCATAGCTGCCATTCCCGCTCTGCGCCGCCGTAATCGTACAAGTTCCCGCCGCAACGAAGCTCGCCGTGCTGCCCGCCACCGTACATACGCTCCCCGGCGTGGCCGTGTAACTCACTCCCAAGCCCGAACTGGCGCTGGCGCTCAGAACAAGCGGCGTTCCCACGATCTGCGTTGAGATCGCGCCAAACGTGATCGTCTGAGTCGCCAACACATTAAAGCTCTGCGTCACCGCAGTCGCCGCCGCATAGCTGCCGTTCCCGCTCTGCGCCGCCGTAATCGTGCAAGTTCCCGCTGCAACGAAGCTAACCGTGCTGCCCGTCACCGTACATACGCTCCCCGGCGTGGCCGTGTAACTCACACCCAAGCCCGAACTGGCGCTGGCGCTCAGAGCAAGCGGCGTCCCCACGATCTGTGCCGCGATCGGAGCAAACGTGATCGTCTGCGTCGCCAACACATTAAAGCTCTGCGTCACCGCAGCCGCCGCCGCGTAACTGCTGTTGCCGGCTTGCGACGCCGTGATCGTACAGCTTCCCGAAGTCAGAAAGCTGGCGGTGGCGCCGCTCACCGAACACACACTCCCAGGTGTTGCCGAGTAACTGACCGTCAATCCCGAACTCGCCGTCGCACTCAGCCCCAGCGGCGTTCCCACCGTCTGCGTCGCTATCGGACCAAATGTGATGGTCTGCGTTGCTCCTACGACACTAAACGTCCGTTGCACCGAAGCCGCCGCCGCATAGCTGCTATTCCCGGCCTGTGACGCCGTAATCGTACAGCTTCCCGAAGTCAGAAAGCTCGCCGTAGTGCCGCTCAGCGAACACACAGTGGTAGGTGTTGCCGAGTAACTGACCGCCAGCCCCGAACTAGCCGACGCGCCCAGCGCCAGCTTTATTCCCACTGTCTGCGTGGCGATAGCGCCAAATGTGATGGTCTGCGTTGCTCCTACGACACTAAACGTCCGTTGCACCGAAGCCGCCGCTGCATAACTGCTATTCCCGGCCTGCGACGCCGTAATCGTACAGTTGCCCGAGGCAGTAAAGCTGACTGTTTTGCTGCTCAAAGTACACACACTTGAGGGTGTTGCCGAATAACCGATCGTCAATCCCGAACTCGCGTTTGCACCCAGCGTCAGCGGCGTTCCCACGGTCTGCGTCGCGATCGTGCCAAAGGTAATCGTCTGTGCTTCTCCCAAGACACTAAATGTCTGCTGCACCGAAGCCGCCGCTGCATAGCCGCTATTCCCGGGCTGCGAGGCCGTAATCGTGCACGTGCCAGAGATAAGGAATGTTACCGCACTGCCGCTCACCTTACACACACTCGACGGTGTTGCCGAATAACTGATCGACAGTCCCGAACTCGCCGTGGCATTCAACGTCAGCGGCGTTCCCACCGTCTGCGGCGCGATCGATCCAAACGTAATCGTCTGCGTCGCCACTACACTAAACGTCTGCGAAACTGAAGGCGCTGGAGCATAGCCGCTATTCCCGCCTTGCGACGCGGTAATCGTGCAAGTTCCCGCGCCAACGAAGGTTGCCGTGCCGCCGCTCACCGAACAGACACTTGCCGGCGTGGCGGAGTAACTCACGCCCAATCCCGAACTGGCCGTCGCGCCCAGCGTGAGCGGCGTTCCCACGGTCTGCGTCGCGACCGTGCCAAAGGTAATTTTCTGCGTCGCCAGACCCGTCCCCGTCAGCGCGATGCTTTGCGTCGCCGCGCTCCCGTAGAGCGCGTTGTCGCTAAACACCGCTGTACCTTGCAAGGCCCCTGCCGCTTGCGGAGTGAAACTAAGGCTCACGTTACAACTGCTCCCCGGCGTAAGCGACGAACTCGCGCTGCAATCGGCCGGTGTCCCGCTGCCCGCCGTTTGCGTGAAGTTCGTACCTATAGTGAGCCCGCTTATGGTCAGCGCCGCATTCCCGCTATTCTGCAGCGTCGCCGATTGCGGACTATCGCTGCTGGTCGCTCCCACCGTCGTCGTCGCGAAACTGAACGCGGGTGCCTGCGACCTTTGAATCTTCACCAATTGCGGGGTTACGCCATTGGCGGCGCCCTGCGTGATGACAAACAGATCGCCCGCCCCGCTCAGCGCCAAGCCAAACGGATTAATTGTGCCGCTTTGAAAAATCGTGACTGCTGCTCCGCCACCCGCTGGAACCTGCGCCAGGCGGAAATTGTTCGAGTCCACCACGAACAAATCACCCGCTGCGTCTAATGCCACACTTTGCGCATTGAATCCGCTGGCGGCGATAACCTGCGCTCCCCCGCCCGCCGGCAGTTCTACCACGCGATTGTTGCCCGAGTCGGCAATGAAAACATCACCTGCCGCGTCCACCGCTACGCCCGACGGATTGTTCAAGCCGCTGGCCGCCAGCGTAATTTGCGCCGCGCCGTTCGCCGGCACTTCTACCACTCTGTTATTGCCCGAGTCGGCGATGAAAAGATCGCCCGCGCCATCCACCGCCACACCCTGCGGCCCATTCAGTCCTGAGCCAACTGTAGTAGTCGTCGTCTGTCCCGCGCCACCCGCTGCCACTCTGACAACTCGATTATTATTCTGATCGGCGACGTAAATATTCCCCGCCCCGTCCAACGCCAGCCCAACCGGATTGTTGAAGCTAGAGGCGATCGCGCGCTGCGCTCCCCCACCGGCTGGCATCTCCACCAACGCGTTGCTCAGCGTGTCTGTTAGAAACATGTCGCCCGCCGCATCCAGTGCTATCCCGTTGGGCGCACTCAGGTTCGTCGCGGTCGCAGTTTGCGGCGCCGGGCTAAACGCAACCTCCGGACCCACTCCCGTCCCGCTGATGTATGTTGTCGCTAGAATGTTGCCACTGTTATCCACGATCTCCACCGCGCCGCTGCGCAGCCCCGCATACTGCGGCGCAAAGGTCACGTTCACTAAGCACGTTGCGCCCGCACTAACCGCGCCGCTGCAGGTGGTATCAACCAGCGTGAAATCGAGGTTGGGGACGCCGGTGGTCAGCACAGCGACTGGCCCAAGGATGGCGTTCGTCGTACTAGTGAATGCGAATGTCTGGGTGAGCGACTCGCCGGCATTGACCGTACCGAACGAGTAGGGAGAGTTCATCGAAGCATTGCCCGCTCCGCCATTTCCGTTACTCGATGCCGCCCCGAAAGAATCGCTCTGCGCCGCGTCCGCGGCGGCTACTTTCTGCGCCAGTGCCCAGGTCGCGCCCGAGCGCGTGAATAGGTAGGCCGCTCCTTGATCCGTCGAATTGAAATACGCCCCTGCCAGCGCCGTCTGGCCATCGCTCGATAGCGCCCCCGATAAACCGAAATAGTTATAACTCGCGGCATCGGAAGCGCTCAGTTCCTGTTGTTGGCTCCAAGTTGTACCTGAGCGCGTAAACACATAAGACGAGCCTTGAAACGAATTCCTGTAGTACGCCCCCACCAGCGCCGTGTTTCCGTCGCTCGACAGCGCCATCGAAGAACCAAAGTGGTCGCCGGCCGCGCCATCGGTGGTGCTCAGTTCCTGTTGTTGGGTCCAGTTTGCACCCGCTCGCGTGAACGCGTACGCCACCCCTTGATATAAATTTTTCGAGGCGGCGCCCACCAGCGCCGTATTCCCGTCGCCCGACAGCGCCACCGCATAGCCAAACGTATCGTTCGCCACGCCATCGGAGGCCGCCAGCTCCTGCTGTTGCGCCCAGCTAGCACCCGAACGCGCGAACAAATAGGCTGATCCTGCCAGATTCGCGCTCGACGCCCCCACCAGCGCCGTATTGCCGTCGCCCGACAGCGCTACCGAAACGCCAAAGAATGCATTGCTCGCGGCATCGGAGGCGCTCAGTTCCTGCTGCTGGCTCCAGGTTGTCCCCGAGCGCTTGAACACATACGCTACTCCTTGATAAGAATTCCTCGCGTACGCCCCCGCCAGCACCGTGTTGCCGTCGCTCGACAGCGCCACCGCATAGCCCAAAAGTTGACCGCTCACGGCATCCGAGGCGCTCAGTTTCTGCTGCTGGCTCCACGTTGCGCCCGTTCGCGTGAACACGTAAACCGATCCTTGTGCATAACTACTGCCATGCGCTCCGACCACCGCCGTGTTCCCGTCGCTAGACAAAGCCACGGAAGCGCCAAAACGGTCGCCAGACCAGCCATCGGCGGCGGTCAGTTCTTGCTGCACGCTCCACGTGGCACCCGAGCGCGTGAACACATATGCTGCCCCTTGCGTTGAATTATTGCCATAAGCTCCCACCAGCGCCGTGCTGCCGTCGCTCGACAACGCCACCGAACGCCCGAACTGGTCGCCTTGCGGCGCATCCGTAGCGTTCGCTCCCCCGGGCAGCGTAAACGCTGGGTCGACCGTGACTGGGTAGTGAGCATTCGCTTCCTCGACTTCGATTTCGATGTCTGAATTCATCGCCCGCATATGCGAGCGGAGTGCCAAGCCGTTGGCATCCCAGGCTTTCAAACCGCCGTAGCGTAGGGTCACCGTACCCTTAGTTAAGCGGACACCATCGGCGGCGTTTCGCCCGCGCCAACCGCCGGCTGCGCTCAGACGGATGCGTAGCGGACCATTCGCGCCTGCCACGCGTTGGGCAATGACAAAGCCTTGCTCCAATCCTTGCGGCGTGTTTTCGAACCACTCACTCAGCGCGCTCCCGTCATAGTGGCGATCAAGCCGCTCGCCCGCAGCTTCAACGCGCGTGACGCGTCCCGCCGTGCGCAACGATGACGACTCGCCCCAGCCGTACCCTCCCACATGTAGCGTGGTTTGCTCGCCTTGCCCCGCAACAATGATCGTTTCGGCGCCTGCGAATTTCACCGAGAAGCGGTGGGCCGCGTTAGCGGCGAGGTAGTAGCCGCTTGAGCCCGCAGCCTTGATGGCATAGCGTGCATTTTCAAAAGGCGTATTGAGGTCGGCCGGCATCTGCGTCGGACCGCCTAAATGATGAGAAGGAGTCGGACCGCCAGCGCGCGCTTTCAGCGCCACTGGCAGAGCCAATAACGCGAAAATGAAACAACGTAAAACCACCCCCGAGCGGAGAGTAAGCATGGGTAGTGGCAACTTAGCAGAAATGCGGCGACGTTGTCATCACCCATGCTTGCATTTCGTTGTTGCCTACACGGCTCAGGTTTCTGCTCGTAAATTATTGTGACGGAAGGATTTCGAATGCGCGTGGCCGGGCGCTGAGAGCGTTCACCCTTCAGTACTTTATCTTCATATCCCCAGTACTATTCCGCCAAGTGGACGCGCCTTGACATTGAAAAAAGGATAGACGCGTGGCAGGGTCTTTTTTTGGATAGCGCAACCAACACATGCCAGAGCCGCCGGCACGCCAAGAAATAAACCGCATAAAGCTATATTAATCAAACACTTAACACTGTACAGTCGAGGTGAGAGTCCAAGCCAAAGCCACAAAATGGCCCTGTCCGTCAATCAAAATTGCAAGAAAAACCGAAAGAAACACCACCTTTCCGAACAAGGGCCCTTTTCAGACCATTTTTTGCCGAGTGAAAAGTCAGTCACAAGAGTTGAAAATTTATTTTTCAACCGTTGGGCGATCCAGCAACTTACTTAGAATCAATCGTTTACAAGCACAATTCCGGCGTTTTTACAAACCCTAAAACCCCCAACTGCGTACTGAGCGCTCTGGCTCGCCAGCTAAATTTGGAACCGAAAAGGAAAGTTTTTGGCAGCCCGTATTAGTGAATTGGCCTCACGCGCTTCCGGCTTCGAGGACTTAGCTGGCGGCTGGGGAATTCCTGTCTGGTTGACCTCAAAGTGTTTTGAAGAGGGTACATACATTGAGAACAAACACTGTTTTAGGGCGCAGCAAACGTCCCGTTCAGCCAGAGGAGTCGGACGGATTGGCATCTCGTCTGACGGAATTGCTTGTCGGACAACCGGAAGCAATTGACACCATCGTCCCGTACGTACAAATGCACCAGGCCGGACTGGGTCCGGAAGGCCGTCCCGTGGGCGTCGTTTTGTTGCTGGGGCCTACCGGCACCGGCAAAACACGCACCGTCGAAGCGCTGGCGGAAGTGTTGCACGGCAGCAACAAGAACATGCTCAAAGTCGATTGTGGCGAGTTTCAAATGGAACATGAGGTGGCCAAGTTAATCGGCGCGCCACCCGGCTATCTGGGCCACCGCGAAACCCAGCCCATGTTAAGCCAAGCCAAGGTAAATGGCGCGGGTAGCGAGAATAGCGACATTTCGCTCATTCTGTTTGACGAAATTGAAAAGGCCGCTCCGTCCATGACGCGCTTGCTCCTCGGCATTCTCGACAAAGCCACGTTGCGGTTGGGGGACAACACCACGGTCAATTTTGAACGCTGCATGATCTTTCTCACCAGCAACCTGGGAGCGAAAGCCATTCAACGCATCAGCAATCCGGATTTTGGCTTCGAAGCCATGCTGCCGGTGGCTAACACCAACGAGCACGGCCGATTGCAGAATATAGGCATGGGAGCGGTGCGGCGCAAATTCTCACCGGAGTTTGTCAACCGCATCGATTCGGTGATCACCTACAAGCCGCTTGACCGTCCGGCGTGCGAACTGATCCTAAACCAAATCATGTCCGATTTTGCGCGCTTAATTCACGTGCGTTTGGGCTTGCGCGGCTTCCGCTTGCTGGTCACTCCCGCCGCGCGCAACTTGCTTCTCGACTTGGGGGTAAGCGTCGAGTTCGGCGCACGCGAGCTGAAGAGGACGGTGCAGCGGAACTTTATTCAGCCGGTGGCGGCCCTGGTCGCACAAGGGCAAATTCCACCGGGGTCTTCCGTCCTATTGGATGCCCGGAACGGCGAATTCAATATTCTCCTGCGCCAATAAAAATCGGGTGCAGGCTTATAACCCGCACCCGATTCAACGGAACCGAGACCGTAAGGGAGCAGCGTCCGCCGCTTTACTTCTTCAACGCCGGACCTCCGCCTTTGAACGCATCGGCGAACGCCTTGCCGTTGGGCGTTCCCACGCCAGTCACGTTGTCCCAACCCGTGGCTGTCTTGAGGCCGCTATCGGTGCCGAAAGTGATCAAAATTGCAGTGTCCTGGTAATACGGAATGTTCCACAGGGCGCTGTAAAAGATGCTCGTGCCGTTGAGCGGCTGTGCCAATGCGCCCGAGCTGTAGGTGTCGGTGACCGTGCTGGATTCGGCAATCGATCCATGCACGTCATGGTGCGCGGACATATAGGGCAGCACATCGGTGATTGTACCCGCGGGCATCGAGTAGAGATAAGGTGCGGCATTGCCGAGCGGTGCGCCGGCTTCCTGATTCGCAATGGCCCACAAGGCTGAAAACATCGGACAGGCCAAACTAGTTCCACCGTAAACGGTGTAAGAGAGTGGCGGATAAGTGCCTTCAGAAGTGATGGCGATGACGCCGCCGGTGAACGGATCGGCTAACCAGGAAATGTCGGGCACCTGCCGTGTCGGACCAGGCAGGCTGCTCTGATACTTTGGCTTGGCGAAGAAGCCGCTGGGCCCGCCGCCAGCTCCGAAATTAAAGAAGCCATTGCCGGAAGCAGTGGGCGGATCCTCAATGCTGCCAAGAAATACCACGCCGTTCTCATTAGTGCCCCAGCCGGTTTGCCATTGAATCGAGTGATTAGGATTCAACGCCAAGCTGACACCGCCGACGCCGGTTGCATAGGGGACATCCGCCGGGCTGCTCACCGACGGCGGGTAATCTCTCGGATCGTTTTGGTCGTACGTGAAATCACCATCGTCGCCCGAGGAGAAGTTGGAGGATATGCCAAGAACCGCCGCCGATTCGGCGACAAAATTTTGCGTGATCAAGTAGCTCGACGGAATATAAGCTTCTTCAGCGCCGTAGCTGCCCGAAATCACGTTGCCCAAACCCTCGGCAACCGCAAAGAGCCAAGCGGAATCGATGTCGTCAAACGAAGCGCTGGGCGGAACAAGCAGGTCGATTGCCGCGCCGGGAGCGATCGCGTGCGCCCATTCGACGTCGATATTGATCTCCGCATCGGGCGAAGCGCACGTTGAAGGAGCGGGATAGTTGATGATGTTGAAGTTGCCCGGCGTCTTCGCGGTGCTCGCCTTCAGCGCCGGCAAACCATACTTGGTTGAAAACGCATTAGCATCTCCCATAATGGTGGGCGAACCGCACCAGTCGATAATGACAATTGTTTGGCCCGTGCCATCAAAGCCCTCTTTGTAAAGGGCGTTCAAATTGTAGGCGTGCCAAATGTCGGCCGGCGTGTAGCCGCAACCGGCGTTGCCCGCCGGCGTCGTGGCGTACGATTGGCCGGCATAAGTAGCAATTGGATAGGAGCCCAACGTGCTGAAGGTTTCGGTTTCCGGACCCACAAAGCACGTATCGGTAAAGAAGCCGCTTCCGGAAACGCTTGTGGCATCGGCGGTCAATCCAGGAGAACTTTTGCCCGTTGAAAACTGCTTAGGCTGCGCGATCAGGTGATGCTGGAACGTCAAATTGTCCAGCCCTTTCACGGCCGCCGTGAGAGATCCGGCTGCGCCGTCTACTACCGGGTCGGTCGTGTTGCCGCGATAGGTCTTGCCGCTAACGCTGAAATTGTTGATCTGCACGTGGAAAGCTTTTTGCACATCGCCCAATGTGCCTTCCGCGCGCACGAAAAAGTTGTTCGGGCCAACGGTGACGACCTTCAGGTTATGCGAGATGAAAAACTCCTTAACAGTGCCCGCTTCCGCTGCCGTGGGCGCAAAGCGCGCGGCAAAATCACTCCGGGAAAGCCAATGACGATAGTTGGGTGAACTTGGATCGTAAAGATCCGCCGCCAAAGCATCCAACTCACTCTGATTGTGAGGCTTCAACCAGATGCTGACCTGAATTGTCTGGCTGGGGTTTGCCGCACCCAAGCTTTTGCCATTCGCCACGAATTTGGGGGTGTTGTCGCCAATCGCCCCAGAAGCAGCAGCCGCTAAACCGGCGCTGACAAGGCCCGCGCAAAGAATCGGGTATAACCCGTTTTTTACCATGTTGTCTCCGAACTTTAAAAATAACGTTCGTAGATTAGGATAGCGGGAGACGCCGAAGTAAGGCTACACAGTTGCAGGACTAACAGTACTTTCTGAAGAAAACAACCCTGGTCGTTTGCAATCGCTCACAATCGACCAGGGGTTAGTACTACTTAACTGCTGGAAGCTGGGCAAACGAATCGGCAAACGCCTTTCCGTTCGGAGTTCCCCATCCGGTAACGTTGTCCCAACCTTTGGTGATCGTTAGCCCATAATCGGTGCCAAAGGTGAGTAGGATCGTTTCTTGAAAGAGCGGAACGTCCCAGAGTGCGCTCACAAAGGAGGTCGCGCTACCCAGCGGTGCTGCTAACTGGGCGGCGGTATAGCTTGTCGTGCCGTAATAATCCACCACTGTGCCCGTAACATTGGTGGATGAGTTGACCGGAACAACGTCGGTGATCGTTCCAGCCGGCATGGAATAGAGATAGGAGGCAGCTTGGCCCAGCGGGAAGCCGGCTTCCTGATTGGCAATTGCCCAGAGAGCTGAGAACATTGGGCATGCGACACTCGTACCGCCATAGACGGTGTATTGGACCGGCGGATAAACGAATGGCTCGGTAATCGCGATAATCGCCCCGGTAAACGGATCGGCCAGCCAGGAGATATCGGGCACCTGCCGAAACTTGCCGGGTAAGCTAGCTTGATACCAAGGCTTTTTGAAAAACGCGCTCGGCCCACCACCCGAGCCGCCATATGAGAATCCAGCAGGCGGGTCGGAAACATACCCGTCTTCATAGAGTAAGTTCTCGTTAGTTCCCCAGCCTGTTTGCCATCTGATCGTGTTGTCGCTGTTCAGCCTTACGGAAACGCCGCCCACGGCGGTGGCGTAAGGCGAATCGGCTGGCGCGCTCACCGAAGGTGTGCCAGAGCCCCCGAAGCTGCCATCCGCTCCATCTCCAGAAGAGAACTGAATCGATTCACCCAGCAGTGCGGCCGCCTCGCTGGTAAGGCTCTCCGTATCGAGTATGTTGACCGGCGTGTAGATTTCCGTGCTTCCATAGCTGCCCGAGACAACGCTTCCCAATTGCTTCACCACGGCGTAAAGAACGGCGGCGTCTACGTCGTCAAACTCGGCAGTTGGCGGAATGACTAAGTCAATCGCCGCGCCAGGCGCCACCGCGTGCGACCACTCGACGTCAATATTAATTTCCGGATCGGGTGCGGAGCATGTTGCTGGCTTCGGGTACGGAATCTGTTTGAAAGTGGCGGAAGTCAATTTCGGCAACCCGAACGTTGCCGAGAAAGCGTTAGCATCCGACTCGATAGTGGGAGATCCGCACCAGTCGATAATCACAATGGTTTGACCCGTTCCGTCGAAACCTTCCTTGTAAAGGCCCGCCAAGTTGTAGGCGGTTTGGATCTCTGCCGGCGAGTAGCCACAACCTACCGTGCTCTCGGTATAGCCGTTGCCCGTGTAAGTCGCGGTCGGAATCGTGCCGCTGGTGGTAAAACTCTCCGTCCTGGTTCCTGTAAAGCAATTCGAGGTAATGATAGAGCTTGCGTTGCTGGTGCTCTTGGGCGGACTGGTCTTTCCACTGGCCGCAGGTTTACCGATTGGGCTGCTGGTTCTGGTCATATAGGGATGCGTGTATTGCAGGCTGTCCAGCCCATACACGGCCGCCACCAGCGGACCCGCTGGACCTTCCACCATAGGATCGCTGGTGTTGCCCCGAACGATCTGCCCATTCAGTTGGTAGTTGTTGAGTAACACGTGGAATGCTTTCTGAACGTTAGCCACGGTCCCTTCCGCCCGCACGAAGAAATTGTCGGGCCCGACAGTCACTATTGACAGGTTGTGCGACGTGAAGAAGTCTTCTACGGTTTTCGCTTCGGCAGCCGTTGGCCCAAACTGCGCGGCGAACTGGCTAGGCGTCAACCAATGCCGGTAGTTCGGCGATTTTGGATTATAAAGCTCTTGCGCTAATGCATCCATCGCGCTCTTGTCGTGGACATTTAGCCAGATGGCCACGTCGATGGTGCTGGTCGGATCAACCGGCCCCATATTCTTTATTGCCGCCCCAAACCTGGGCGTGTTGTTTGCAACGAGTTGCCCGGCCGCAACCGCATTGCTTGTCATCAATCCGAAGATCAGGAGTGAGGTCAAGCTCTTTCCTAACATAAATCTATCTCCGAGTTCTAAAACTAACTACTGGGATAATATAACTTTAGTTAGGGTAGTAATGCCAGTTAATTTTTCAAACTAATAGTAAGCCTAACCGGCGAAATCCTTCAGAGAACGCTTCGCCATCCGAGGCAGTTATTTCGTCACACAAAACAACCATCGGCCCGCGAAAGGCGCCCTGCATATTCCAGTAAGGCAAGCCGTCGCGCCCTTGCCAGTACATCCAAGCCTTGCGCAGCATCTTGCCCAGGAGCCAACTATCGATGTTGCCGCCGCGGTTGTGCCGCACGTCGACAATAAGGGCATCACGGTCATAAATGGGAGTATATTCTTCCTCCCATTGCCGGATATCGTCCGAACCCATCGCCCGGAGATGTATATAGCCGAACCGCCCAGCGCTTTGCTGCTCGACCTTCTGCCGCCGGCTGTATTCCCATTCCGAGTAGCGCAGGTCGGCTTCTTCGCGCATGGAGATTGGTTTTACTACAACGTCATGCGACTCGCCGTTCCCTTTGTGGTGGTAGCTCACAAGCACCTGTTTGCCCGCCTGATCCCGCAGCAATTCGTTGACATGCCCAGCAGACAAAACGTTCACGCCGTTAATGCTGGTGATCACATCTCCATCGGCCAACTGCGAGCCTTGCCTGGCGAGCGGTGAAAGTTTATCCGGACGGTCTGGGTCGGTACGGTAGATGTGTTCCACGCGATATCCGCCGGCTGCTTGATCACGGGCCAATAACGCGCCCAGAGACGCGACTTGTATTTCGTCCGGCCCTTTGCGCAGGTCGCCGCCCACGACAAAGGTATGCAGCGCCGAAAGTTCACTCACCATGTCGGAGATCAGGTCGCTCAGTTCAGCGCGATTGCGGACGCGGCCCATCAGCTCCTGATACTTATCGCGAATTTGCGGCCAGTTGACGCCATGCATATGCCGGTCGTAGAAATAATCGCGCTCCAGACGCCAAGCGTCCAAATAGGCTTCGCGGAACTCTTCGGCTGGAATGACCGAAAAATTCCAAGGCTTGAGATCCACTTGCGCTTCGGTGAGGGTTTTGGGATTTTTTATCGCGTCGGCCGAAACTGCCGCGTCGACTATATACAAATCGTTTTGCTTGTGGATCATCATTTTCTTGCGGTCTGCCGAAACTTCGAATGTCTTAATCGAATCGACGATGGTTTCGGGCTTCTCGCCCTTGTTGGCCATGGCAACGCATTGCAATTCGTTTTTCTCCGGATTTCCTGAATCGTCGTCAATCCAGCACAGCCGTTCGCCCGCCACCTGAAGGCTGCGATAATTTCCCGGCGGCACCGGCACTTCCACGAGCCGCGTGGCAATGCCGTCAAGATCAATATCGACTTTCTCGATTTTTGGCTTTTCAGTTTTTGTTTTGTCGGCGTCTTTCTCCGACGGCTTGGCTTCGTCCTTTTTGTTATCCGCGGCGTTCGCTGGATGCAGTTCGTCGTTCGGCTGAAAAGGCGAAATCAAATCCTTCTTCAGGGCCAAGCCATAGATCTTGTTAGCGCGGTCGAAGAATGGATCGGGCAGTCTCGGACCCCAGGGGCTCGACACGCTCGATTTCAAAGCCCGGTCGGAAACAAGGTATAGCCATTTGCCGTCGGCACTCCACGTGGGAGAGCCGCTGTTATAACGATCGGTCGTGACCGGCGTGGCAACTCCCGTTTCGACGTTATAAAGCGCAATTCGTTCAAACGTGTTGTTGGCGGCTTCCCCGTAAGCGAGCCAGCGGCTATCGCCCGACCAAACCAAGCCGTCGAAAGAAGGGCCGTCGTTGTTCCCATTCGCGGCAATGGCGATCTTTTTATTCGTTTTGGCCGCGACGTTGTATAACCAAAGCTGTTGATTCTTATCCTGGTGCGCGAGCCATTTCCCGTCGGGCGAAGGGATGGCTTCCCAACGGAGGATAGTGGCGTCTTTCGTCAGCTGCGTACCCGCACCCTTGCCGTTAGCCGGGTAAGTCCATAGCTCGGTCTCGCCGCTCTCGGTGGAAAGCACAATCACCGATTTGCCATCGGGCATCAAACGGGCTTCTCGAAAGCGGCCGGGCGTGCGCTCACTGACATCCACAAAGCGCCCTTGCTTGGCGGGAGCCACAAACACTCTGCCGCGCGCGGTCAGCACGATGTTGTTGCCATCCGGCGACAAATGAACCGACGAGAGATACTCGATGGGATTCTTGACCCAGTGTTCGCGCAGGCTATCGAAATCGGATGGTAATTCAATCGGGATGGCGCGGTCTTGGCCGGACGCAATGTCATACAGCCGCACATCGGCACCCAACTGATAAACGATTTTTCCTTCCGCCAGCGACGCTGATTTAATGTCGAAGCCTTGATGCTTGGTCAATTGCCGCAACTCCTTGCCGTTTTCGTCCATTGACCAGAGGTTCATGATGCCGTCACGGTCGGAGAGAAAGTAGACGCGGTCCTGCCAGCACATCGGGTATTTGCTGGTGCCTTGGTAGTCGGCGGTGAGCGGCACGGCTTCGGAACCCGCCGAATACTTCCAGATATTTTCCGCGCTGCCGCCTTGGTACCGTTTGTTGAAGCTGGGTTGACGTTCTAAGCGAGTGAAGAACAGCGTGCCCGTGGCGTCATAACTTCCTTGTGCGGCTTGGCTGAGCGGCACTTGTTCAATTTGATTAGCGGCATCAATGGTGGCCAGTTGCGCATCCGGCAAACCAGAAAATGAGCGGCTGGCAAACAGAATCTTGCCGTCGGCAGTCCAGCCGGCCAAGCCCACGACTCCGCCGCCTTGGAAAGTGCGGCGTGTGGGAACACCGCCGTCGGCGGGCATGGTGTAGATCTCATACGGCCCTTCGTAGTTGGCGACATAGGCGATGGTGCCGCCGTCTGGCGAGAAGATAGGATCAGTTTCGTCTCCCGGATGAGAGGTGAGACGCCGAGCCAACCCTCCGCCGCTGCCGGCCAGCCAGAGATCGCCCTCCGCGCTGAAGGCGATGGTGTCGCCATGGATAGAGGGCGTGCGATACCAGCCCTTGTTGTTTTGTTGGGCGAACAGGCAAGAGATGGCAAGGAGTGAAACGAGAATGATGCGCGGCATATTGCTAAAGCATAACCAAAGTATCTGGAATGCGGCCGGACTCTGATTGGAATCGCAAAGTTGCATACTTGGGAAAGCGAGCATGACGAAGTTCGGCCTGATCTTGTTCCTCCCAGCAGCATTCGCGCTTCGTGGCACACCGATAATTAAGTTCCCGGCAGACACGCAAGGCTATGTTGGCAGCAAAGCATGCGCCGTATGCCACGGCGACATCGCCAAAACTTACGCGCAGACAGCGATGGCGCGCGCAAGCGGCCGTGCCGCCGATCTGCATCTCCCCGATGGAGAAGCGGCTGCGGCGAAAGCGGGTGTTACCTACTCGGTTTCCTGGCGCGATGCAACTCCTGAGCTGCGATTTAACAAGCGTTTGGGCGACGGAACGACCATTGAAGGCGGCAAGAAGTTGACCTATTACATTGGTTCCGGAACGCACGGCCGCGGTTTCATTTTCGAAGAACTGGGCCAGCCGTTCCAATCTCCCATCGCCTATTTCGGCGCGGAACGCGGTTGGGACGTGGCGCCTGGCTACGAAGACGAAACGTCCGTCTTCCTGGGCCGCAAGGTTGAATCGGTGTGCCTGAACTGTCATGCCAGCGGTTCAGCTTCTTCCGCGCCGGCGCTGTTTCAGGAAGGCGCTGTGTCCTGCGAACGCTGTCACGGTCCCGGCGAGAATCACGTGGCGGCTGTGCAGTCGGGCAAGGCAAATGCACCCGTGAGCATCGTGAATCCAGGCAAGCTAGCGCCGCAACAACGCGACAGCGTTTGCGCGCAATGCCATCTGACGGGTGAGACACGCGTTCTGAAGGCAGGCCACGCTGAAACCTCTTTTCGTCCTGGAGATATTCTGGGCCAGCACGTTGTGCCGTTCGTTTGGGCGACTCCCGACAAAGCGGAGTTGAAAGTAGTCGGGCACTTTGAGGGATTGTGGCAAAGCAAGTGTAAGCGTGTAAGTGGAGATAAGCTGTCGTGCCTCACTTGTCATGATCCGCACAGCAAGGTCCCCGCCAGCGAAAAGGTCTCTTATTACCAGCAGAAGTGTCTCGGCTGTCACGAGCAGGCATCCTGCAAGTCGCCCGTGGCCGAGCGCCAGGCGCAAGGCGATTCCTGCATAGCGTGCCATATGCCGAAACGCGCATCCACCGATGGCCAGCATACGGCTTTTACGGACCACGCGATTCGCCGTAACGCAGGTGCGACGCCACAGACGGGACACTCACAGGAACTGGTTGCCTTTTTCCCAGCGAACGCGACTGAGCGGGATTACGCGTTAGCCTATGCCGACCAAGCGTGGCAACACCCCGACGCCGCCGCCATCAAACAAGCTCACGACAAGTTGCAAGCGGTTTTCCCCCAATCGCCGCGCGACCCCGCCGTGGCCGCTCAACTAGCGTATAGCTGTGACTTGCTGGGCGATCACGATACGGCCGAAGCTTTATATTTGCAAGCGCTGAGAGACGATCCGCAAAACCTGATCGCCTTAACAAATCTTGGCACCCATCGCGCGCGCCGCGGCCATATGGAACAAGCAATCGATCTGTGGCGTAGGGCTTTGGTCATCAATCCGGGGCTGCCAGTGCCAGGGCTGAACTGGGCGCACGCCGCACAAATGCAGGGACACAATCAGCAAGCGCTGGAAATCGTTCGCCGCGTGTTGAGCCTCAATCCCGATTCTGAAGCGGCCTTAAAGCTCGAACGCGAACTCATCCGCTAGAAACTAAACCGAATGCCCAATTGCGCCGCGAACGGAATGCCCACCGTTGTTCCCGGTCCGAAAAAGTCCCCCAACGCGCCGGCCGGCACACGCAACTGATTCAAGCTGGTAATGGGCTGCGATTGACTGCAACTGGCATTCAAGCAGATAGCCGTCGCATTGTTGAGATTATTGACTGGATTTGGCAGCGCTGCCAGATTCGTGACGTAGTTTGCCCCTGGGTTGTTCCGATTAAACAAGTTGAAAAACTCGACGAAGGGAACAATCGAATAGCGCTCGCGAATTTTGAAGGGACGCGAGGCGCGCAAATCCACTTGAATATAAGGCTTGCCGCGGAACTGATCGAGCGCGGTCTGCACGCCATTGACGATAGCGCGGTCATCAATAGAATCGCCTAATCCGTTAACATCCACCGGCGTGGTCAGCGTAAAGGGCCGCGCGCTTTCCGCCTGGCTCAAGGTTGTCAATTCCACGCCGCCCCAGAGATGGAACGTACCCGCCAGCACAAAACGAGATGTGACGTTTTCACCGGACGGACCATAATCGCCTTTGGAAAAAGCCTTGTTCGGGTTGCAAACACCATTTACATAATCGAATAACTCACCCAGGACGCAGCCCCACGTCTCGGCGGACGAAAGCGTGTAGTTCACCACTAAATTGAAGCGATCTGAAACATTCCCTTGCAGGTGAATCGATAAGCCGTCGTAACGCGAACGGTTATCGGTGCGGAACACTTGGATATTAGGCACATATTGCTGCTGAGTCGCGGCGTCGGGAGAATAAAGCGGAGAAAACAAAGTGTAACCGGCCGAATACTGATAGCGGCGGAAGGCATGCACACCCTCCTCATGCGTATAGTTCGCGCTTAGTTTCCACTGATCGCCGAACGCGTGTTCGACACCTCCTGTGACGTGGAGCGCATAAGGAGTCTTATACGCAGGATCGATCAACGAACCACTGCCACCCAACGCAGCCCCAGAGAGGCAACCTGGGTCTCCCGGGGCAACGCACTGGCCGGGTGTTTGATTGACAGCCTGTAACGCGGTGACCCAACCGTTCTGCGCCAGATCGTTGTAGAACATGCCGAATCCAGCGCGCACGACGGTTCTCTTCGCCTTGCCGGGCGCGTACGCCAATCCAAAGCGCGGCGCGATTCCCAGACGGTAATCCTGCGGCGCGCCCGGATGCTGGAACAGCGGAATCTGCAAAGCTTCAACGGTGAGCAAACCCGGGTTCTCCAACTGCGAACGCCCGGACGCTTCAAATAGCCCGAAGGTAGTGTCATAGCGCAACCCATAGTTAATGGTGAGAGACGGCGTGGCGCGCCAGGAATCCTGCGCATAAAACCCAAGCCTTTGTAAATTCTGCGAGAACGAACCATTGCCCGCCGGCGTGCTCGAACAGGTGGTGCCGGGAGTCACCGAGAGTCCTCCGCTAGGAGTGCAGTTAATGTCCACTGCGAACTGTTGCGGATTGCTCAAATAATCAGCCGGGTTTTGGGCAAACACGGTAAGATTCTCTGCATTGCCCGAGAGCGCTCCGCTCAGCACCGGCTCATGAATGACATCGACTCCCCAGTTGAACGAGTGTGTTCTGGCAACGTGAGTCATGCCGTAGCGTAGTTGATATTTTTCCTGATTGCGCAGAATAGGGAAGGCGGTAATCGGCGTGACGAACTGGTTGTCGCCGAATGTTTCGAAGCCGGAGATGGTTTGCGAAGTGGAACTAAACGGGAACGCCAGCGCATAGCCTAGCGTGGAATTGCGCTCCTGCGTCATGTGCAAATAGCTGGCATCGAAAGTAAAGTTGCCCAACCACGAGGGGCTGAACACGAATTGGTTGCCCAGCACCAGATTGAAATAATTGGAATGCCAGGTGGTGCCCGTAGAAGAAAGAGTGGCTTGCTGCACGAATGCGTTATCAGTAGTGTAACTATCGGCCGAGGCGCGCAAGAACCACTGCGAGCGCGAAGATTCAGACCAATCAAACCGCTGCGTCACCAGAAAATCGCGAAACGGCACAGGCACGTTATCGGGCACATTGATCGACCCGACACCTGGCAGCAGCCCTTGACTTGCCAAGTCGGCCAGCGCCGACTCGATGGCTTGGCGGCGTTTTTCGTGGGTTGGCTTGGGAATCACCGACTGCACCAGTTCCTGGGCTTTCTCGCGCAGAACTCCATTCGGCGTGCCAGCCTCGTCGCGATCGATTTTTCCGCCATCCGGATCGCGGCTGGCAACGGTGACGCTGGCGAGTTGCAAGGCGCGCGTGTTGGCTACGCCGATATGTCCATCGACCCGTTCAAGGTATACGGGATGCTTACCGCTTACCTCGTCGAGATCCCAACGCGTGGGGAGAACTTTAACTGGCCATAAGGTCTCGTCCCAACCTTCGCCGACCACCCACTCGCCCGGCTCCGCGGCTTCGCATTTCGCGTGCAGGCGGTCGCGGAACTCATCCAGCGTCTTCGCGCCAACGAGGTTGACGTTCAATTTTTCGAGGCCGGCGCTGGCCAAATGCATGTGGGCGTCGTTGAATCCAGGCATGACGAAATGGCCGCCGAGATCAATGATCTTCGTCTCAGGGCCTTTCAAC
>Ga0182012_10002863_pt1 | contig 18539 bp, 14 predicted proteins | sample 612S2SmetaG_FD_120486 | JGI IMG/M metagenome (GOLD analysis project Ga0182012, IMG submission 120486) | Permafrost microbial communities from Stordalen Mire, Sweden - 612S2S metaG | ecosystem: Environmental > Terrestrial > Soil > Wetlands > Permafrost | place: Sweden: Stordalen | collected...
CCCGCCCTGGACATCGAGCGGGGTCAGGGTGTCGGCCCGCACCGTGATCTGGTCGGGCGTCACGATGCCCTGCACCACCGCCTCACCGAGTCCCCAACTCGAGTTGATCACCAGTTCGTCGTTCGCCTCGGTCAGCGGGTTACCGGTGAACATCACTCCGGACGCCTCCGAGATCACCATCCGCTGCACGACCACGCCCATCCGCGCTTGACTGTGGTCGAATCCCTGGTCGTGGCGGTAGGAGGTGGCCCTGTCGGTGAACAGCGAGCCCCAGCACGCCTTGACCGCTTCGATCACGTCAGCGGCGCCCCGCACGTCGAGGTATGTGTCGTGCAGCCCGGCGAACGACGCGCCGGCCAGGTCCTCTGCGGTCCCCGACGAGCGAACCGCGACATAGACCGCGTCACCGTCACCGAGGGCTGCGTATCCCTGCCGGATCGCGTCCGCGACCGCTGCCGGCAGCTCTGCGCCGGCGACGAACTCGCGGATCTTCGCCGTCTGCGAGCGGACCGAATCCGCGTCCCGGTAGTCGATGGCCCCGGCGAGCGAGAGGACCTCCTCGAGCACCCCGTGGGACAGGAACAGCGAGTGCGCATCCGTCGTGACGGTGAACCCGGGCGGGACCACGAAGCCCGCATCGGTCAGCCGGCCCAGGTTGGCGCCCTTGCCGCCGACCAGACTGTGCGTGCGGGCATCCGGGGCATCGAATGTGACGACGTAGGACATGGCACTCCTTCTCGTTAAGCACAGTTAGTGCTTAGTGAGAGGGACGATAGCTTAAGCACTGTTGATGCTCAAGAGGGTAGGATGCATCCGTGCCGCCCGAGACCCGCGAACAACTACGACGTGGCTCCGAAGAGGTGCGCGAGCTGATGCTCGCGGCAGCCCGGCAGGAGTTCTCCGCCAACGGCTACAGCGGCGCCACCACCAAAGACATCGCCGCCCGCGCCGCGGTGTCCCACCGCCTGCTGTTCTCCAACTTCGGCTCCAAAGCTGACCTCTTCCGGCAGGCCATGATCGAGCCGTTCGACCGCTTCACCGAACGTTACGTCCAGGCGTGGCAGCAGATCACCGACGACGCCTCTCCCGAGAGCCGCGTCGAAGGCTTCGTCCGAGGCCTGCTCGACCTCGTCGACACCCACCGTGTCGCCTTGCGTTCCGCAATCGCCCACGCCGATACACCCGGCCCCGAAGCAACCCTGCTGCACGATGTGGCGGCCGCGTTCCAGCGCATCCACACCCTGGTTCTCACCACTGGGGAATGGCAGTTCGAACCTGCACCCGTCGTCGCCGCCAGCGCCGGCGCCGTCATGAGCACCATCCTGCTCGCCGAGCTCGTCTTCCCCGACTCGCAACCACGCCCCAGCCGCGACACCATGATCACCGAACTAACTCGCTTCATCCTCTACGGCATATCCATCCACTTCGATCCACCGCTGCACCCACCGGCGACGAAGGTGCCGCTCAACGGGTCGACTTGATGACCTGCGAGTAATGGAACTGCCACCGCTCGACAATGTGAAATCCGAGGAAGGCCGGGAACCGAAAAGACGGCGCGTGCCCGAATGCGGATCCCGGCGGCAACCATTGCCCGCTCTCATGATCGGGCAAAGACTTGTCCCGGTCTGTGATGGTCCACAGCGCGGCGCACTTATTGATCTTGGCGGTCACCAGCCACACCGCGACATGGCCGTCCCACAACGATCCGACCTTGGGTCCGTAGACGCCGCGCTCCACATCGATCAGCGATCTGAAGGCCGCCGGGCGGGCAGCCAGCAGTGCGCGGATCGGCCCAGGCCTCCAGTTCACGGTGTTATCCACCATCAGACAGTCCCCGGGAGCGGCGTGAGCACTGACCACGTCGGCCACGGGGCTGTAGTCCCATCCGTCGTTGGCGTAAATCCCCCGCTGGGTGACGAGGTAATCCGGCAATGCGGCAACGGCGAACAGCAGCACGACACCGGCAACGGGCCACGGCTTCCTGGCTAAGGTGACGATGCATGCGGCCAGCACAATGGCCGCCGCGGGCGTGGTGAGGATCAGGTAACGCGGGTAGTAGATCGGTTCATTGATGGTCGAGTAGATGACGACTAGCCCGGTGGGAATGACGATCCACGCCGCGCAGATGATCAGCAGGCGACGCATCCCGCCGAGTGGGGCGCGTAGGCCGGTCAGTCGAGCGGCGATCGCGGCGACGATGAGGATGGCCGAAAGAATGGCGAACGCAACGCTGTGGTCGAAATATTGGCGCTGGCAGATATCGAAGGCGTAATGCCAGCTGGCGGCGTAGATCCAGTCGACCTGCGACACCTGGCCGTGGCTGAACACGATGAACGGCGTCATCAGCCCCAGCGCTACGGTGGAGCTGACCGCCCACCGGATCACGGGCGATTTTCGGGATCCTTTGGCTGCCAGCAACGGCAGCATCGCGGCGTGGACTGCCGCCAACAGGACCAGGTTCAGACTCAGCAGAATCGACAGCATCAGCGCTGGCGTATAGCAGAGCCACATTCGCGGCTTGTTGCGCCGGACAGCGGTGACAAACAACACCGTGAGCCAGACTGCTGCGGCAACCGCGAAGGCATACGAGCGTGCTTCGATACCTGCCCAGGTGATGCGCGGCAGAATCGCAAAGACAGCACCAGCGCACACCGCGGTGGCACGCCCAGAAACCTGCCCGGCCAACTGCTTGGTCAATACCGTGACGCCGGCGGCGGCGGCCCCAATCGCCAGACAGCTGGGAACTCGCGACCAGAATTCGGTCGCCGGAAATATCGTGAACCAGCCATGCATCAGCAGGTAGTACACCCCGTGCACGGCGTCGATATGGGTCAGCAGCCGCCAGAGCTCGGGTAATGACCGGCTCGCGGAAGCCGAAATCGTCGCTGCCTCGTCGAACCACAGCGAAGGCCTGCTGGCCCAGCCGCCGCTGATAACGACGGCCAAAACGGCGATCAACCACGGGTCGAGCAGCCCGCCGCGTACGCGTGTGGGCTCATATTCGGCAGCGACATCCGCCGGGATCTGCTCAAGTGTTGACAACGACATGATGCTTTTCACCTTAAGGTGCACCTGGTAAGCCCGCTCACCAACAGTTCAGCGGGGTGGCGCTAAGCGTGGCGGAGCCGAGCCGGGCGGATCGCTCTCCGTGTCTATGGGTCACGAAGAGCGTTGTGCTGCTGGGCTTTCCGCCTGGGGCGTGAGCGTTGGCGCGTTGTCTACCCGCCAGTACGGCTTACCGGCGCATCCTGGCCGGATAAATGCTGGTCGCGCCACGACCCGCTATGTGGCTAATGTTTCTTAAGGATGTCCGGCAAACGCGATACTGTCTTCTGGCCGATCAACTTAACCTTGGAGGGTAAATGAGCGCCTATCAGACCGTAGTGGTAGGGACTGACGGCTCGGCTTCATCCATGCGTGCGGTGGCCAGGGCAGCCAGTATCGCCGGCGCCGACGCCAAGTTGATTATCGCGTCTGCGTACTTGCCCCAGCAGGAGGACACTCGGGCCGCCGATGCTCTGGGACAAGAAAGCTACAAGGTGTCGGGCACTGCCCCGATTTATGCGATTCTGCAAGACGCCAAGGAGAAAGCGCACGCTGCCGGTGCGAAGAATGTCGAAGAGCGGCCTATCGTCGGCGCCCCGGTCGACGCGCTGGTCAGCCTCGCCGAGGAAGTGAAAGCCGATCTGCTCGTGGTCGGCAATGTCGGTCTGAGCACCATCGCGGGCAGATTGTTGGGCTCGGTGCCGGCCAACGTCTCGCGGCGGGCCAAGGTCGACGTGCTGATCGTGCACACGACGTCTTAAAGCTCATTTTAGCTGGCGCCGTCTTCACCGGGCCGCGGCTACCAGCCGCGTTCGCGCCACTCGGCAAGGTGTGGGCGTTCGGCGCCCAGCATTGTGTCGTCACCGTGGCCCGGGTAGATGACGGTCGAGTCTGGGTACACGTCGAAGACTTTGGTAGTGACGTCCTCGAGTAGCTGCGCGAAGTCTCCGGGCTGCCACGTCTTGCCGATACCCCCTGGGAACAGGCAGTCGCCGGTGAATAGCTGCGTGACGTGGCCGGTCGCGGGCCCGTCGAGGGCCAGCGCGATCGAGCCCGGCGTGTGTCCGCGCAAGTGGATCACGTGGAACGTCAACTCGCCGATGTGCACGGTATCGCCGTCGGCCAGCAAACGGTCCGGCTTGACCGGCAGCGGTTCGGCGTCAATCTCGTGCGCGGCGGTCGGCGCACCGGTGGCATCGGTCACCGCTTCCAGTGCCTGCCAGTGATCGAAGTGCTGATGGCTGGTGACGATCAGTGACACCTTGGGCGCGTAACGTCGGATCAGGTCGATGAGGACTTCTGCGTCGTTGGCGGCGTCGATCAGAAGTGTTTCTCCGGTCGCGGAACAAGTCACCAGGTAAGCGTTGTTATCCATCGGGCCCACCGAAGCCTTCAGGATGGTGGCGCCGGGCAGCGTGCGGCGGGCTGCGGTACCCGGGTCGACGTGTCCGGTGTAAGTGTCGTGCACGGCTGTCATGACAGTCACGTTACTGGCCACCGGTTGCTTGTCGGTCTGGGCACATAGCATGGGATTCGTCTTGTCAGTATTAGCAGTTTGCGTGAGAGGGGCAGCGTGGCTGACCGCCTGATCGTCAAGGGTGCCCGCGAGCACAACCTGCGCGGCGTCGACCTCGAGCTGCCGCGCGATGCGCTGATCGTCTTCACCGGGCTGTCCGGATCGGGCAAGTCGTCGTTGGCCTTCGACACGATCTTCGCCGAGGGCCAGCGCCGTTACGTGGAGTCGTTGTCGGCCTACGCCCGACAGTTCCTCGGGCAGATGGACAAGCCGGATGTCGACTTCATCGAGGGTCTTTCCCCGGCGGTGTCCATCGACCAGAAATCGACCAACCGCAATCCGCGATCGACGGTTGGCACGATCACCGAGGTCTACGACTACCTGCGACTGCTGTACGCCCGCGCGGGCTCGCCGCACTGCCCGGTCTGTGGTGAGCGGATTGCACGCCAGACGCCTCAGCAAATCGTCGATCAGGTGCTGGCTATGCCGGAGGGCACCAGATTCCTGGTGCTCGCTCCGGTGGTGCGCACCCGCAAGGGCGAGTTCGTTGACCTGTTCGAGAAGCTCAACGCCCAGGGCTACAGCCGGGTGCGGGTCGACGGCGTAGTGCACCCGCTGACCGATCCGCCGAAGCTGAAGAAGCAGGAAAAGCACGACATCGAGGCGGTGGTGGATCGCCTCACCGTCAAGGCCAGCGCCAAGCAGCGGCTCACCGACTCGGTGGAAACAGCGCTGAACCTGGCCGACGGCATCGTGGTGCTGGAGTTTCCCGACGATAAAGAGCACGACCGGCCCGGCCATTCCCGCGAACAGCGGTTCTCCGAGAAGCTGGCCTGCCCCAATGGGCATGCATTGGCCGTCGACGACCTCGAGCCGCGGTCCTTCTCGTTCAACTCGCCCTACGGCGCCTGCCCCGAATGTACCGGCCTGGGCATCCGCAAGGAGGTCGACCCCGATCTGGTGGTGCCCGATCCGGAACGCACGCTTGCTGAGGGCGCGGTGGCGCCATGGTCGACGGGTCACACGGCGGAGTACTTCATCCGAATGATGGCCGGGCTTGGTGACGCGCTGGGATTCGATGTCGACACACCGTGGCGCAAGCTGCCGGCCAAGGCACGCAAGGCGATCCTCGAGGGGTCCGACCACCAGGTACACGTGCGGTACCGCAACAGGTACGGCCGGACTCGGTCGTACTACGCCGACTTCGAAGGCGTGCTCGCGTTCCTGGAACGCAAAATGGCCCAGACTGAGTCCGAGCAGATGAAGGAACGCTACGAGGGCTTCATGCGTGACGTGCCCTGCCCGGTGTGTGAGGGCACCCGGCTCAAGCCGGAGATTCTGGCGGTGACGCTCGCTGGGGAGTCTGGGGGGCAGTCGGCCTCGAAGTCCATCGCCGAAGTCTGCGAGCTCTCGATCTCCGACTGCGCGGATTTTCTGAACGAGCTCACCCTGGGTCACCGCGAGCAGGCGATCGCCGGGCAGGTGCTGAAGGAAATCCAGTCGCGGCTGGGATTTCTGCTCGATGTCGGGCTGGAGTATCTGTCGCTGTCGCGCGCGGCGGCCACGCTGTCCGGTGGCGAGGCGCAACGCATCCGGCTGGCCACCCAGATCGGGTCCGGCTTGGTGGGCGTGCTGTACGTACTCGACGAGCCATCCATCGGGCTGCACCAGCGTGATAACCGTCGTCTCATCGAAACCCTCACCCGGTTAAGGGATTTGGGGAACACGTTGATCGTCGTCGAGCATGACGAGGACACCATCGAGCACGCCGACTGGGTCGTCGACATCGGCCCAGGGGCCGGCGAGCACGGCGGCCAAATCGTGCACAGCGGACCGTACGACGAGCTGCTGCGCAACGAGAATTCGATCACCGGCGCCTACTTGTCGGGCAGGCAGAGCATTGAGACCCCCACGCTTCGGCGTCCCGTCGACCGGCGGCGTCAACTTACCGTCGTCGGCGCCCGCGAACACAACTTGCGCGGGATCGACGTGTCTTTTCCGCTTGGTGTGCTGACCGCGGTGACCGGCGTGTCCGGCTCGGGGAAGTCAACACTGGTCAACGACATCTTGGCCGCAGTGCTGGCCAACAGGCTCAACGGCGCTCGGCAAGTCCCGGGCCGGCATACCCGGGTCACCGGGCTGGATCACCTGGACAAGCTGGTGCGGGTGGACCAGTCGCCTATCGGCCGAACACCACGATCCAATCCGGCCACCTACACCGGGGTCTTCGACAAGATCCGCACCTTGTTCGCGGCCACCACCGAGGCCAAAGTTCGCGGCTATCAACCCGGTCGGTTCTCGTTCAACGTCAAAGGCGGTCGCTGCGAGGCATGCACCGGTGACGGAACCATCAAGATCGAGATGAACTTCCTGCCCGATGTTTATGTGCCGTGCGAGGTGTGCCACGGGGCCCGCTACAACCGGGAAACGCTTGAGGTTCACTACAAAGGCAAGACCATCTCAGAAGTACTGGACATGTCGATCGAGGAGGCGGCCGAGTTCTTCGAGCCGATCAGCGGCATCCACCGGTATCTGCGCACCCTGGTCGACGTAGGCCTGGGTTATGTGCGGCTTGGTCAGTCCGCGCCGACGCTGTCCGGCGGTGAGGCGCAGCGGGTCAAGCTGGCCGCAGAATTGCAGAAGCGCTCAACCGGGCGCACTATCTACGTCCTCGACGAGCCGACCACCGGGTTGCATTTCGACGACATCCGCAAGCTGCTGCGCGTCATCAACGGACTGGTCGACAAAGGCAATACGGTGATCGTCATCGAGCACAACCTAGACGTGATCAAGACGTCGGACTGGGTCGTCGACATGGGCCCAGAGGGTGGTGCCGAAGGCGGAACCGTCGTAGCCGAGGGCACCCCGGAGAACATCGCCGCGGTGCCGGAGAGCTACACCGGGAAGTTTCTGGCCGAGCTCATCGGCCGTGCCGTGCCGGCCGACACGCCGCGGCGGTCGAAGCGGCGGCGCAAAGTCAGCGCCTAAATCCTCGCGACCGAGGCGTCGACTCTGCTGTCGCGGCGTCGACACTGCGCGCCGGGTGTGGGTTTCGCGAATTGCCCTGCCCTGGAAGAAGTTTCGATCAGCTCTCGTCGGAGCGCATTGACTCGCGAATCTGCGCGAGGCGCTCGGCCGCTGCGCGCTCGCGCTGCTCGTACTGTTCCTCGATCTGACGGCCTTCTGGGCTCTCGGCATCGAGCTCACCAGCGCCCAGCGCGGTTCCGTACCGGGTCTCGATCTTCTCGCGGACGGATTCAAAGGTGGGCACACCCGCGCTGTCGTACCCGAGATCGGGTGGGGCCGAGTCGGGAATTGCTGGTTCGTCGGGCACTCAGCCAGGCTACTGCGGCCGCCGGTCGCCGGGCTATCTCGTCGCGGTCTTGGGACGCTCGGCCGCGAATACCGGGCCGGCCGGTAGCCCGGGTGCTGACGTGCCGGGCAGCGGAATCCTTGGAACTTCCGGAGTGCCCAGCTGGCCGGCCAGCCACGGCAGTGCGGCCGCGAAAGCCCGCTCGGCGAATGGCCAGTCGTGCTTGCCCGGCTGCGGGACCACCGCGCAGTCGATGCCGTTGGCACGGCCCAGCGCGCACAGCGAATAGGCGGCCGCTGTCTGGTTGCTCGGGTTGGCGGCGGCGTCGCGACCGGCCATCGCGGTGTCGCGGCGCGTTGTCGACGCGCCGTCCGAAGAGATCGCGAACCAGCCGGCCACCCCGGTGTAGGGGCCGTGCCGGTTGATCACCGTGGTCGGGTCGAATGCGGCCCACGCTTCGGCGCTTCCGCCGAACAGCCTGGCGATGGTTTGCGCCTTATTCCCCGCATTCGGGAAGAAGTCACCTGCGACGTCGACGAATGCGCTGAACATCTCAGGATGCATGACGGTCAGATCCACTGCGCAGGTCCCGCCCATCGACCAGCCCGCGACGCCCCATTTGGACCGATCCGGACTTACGCCGAAGTTCGCGATCAGGTAGGGCACGACGTCTTTGGTCAGATGGTCGGCAGCCTTGCCGCGAGAGCCGTTGACGCATTCGGTGTCGTTGTTGAAAGCTCCGCCGGAATCCACGAAGACCAGTACCGGCGCCTTGCCGTGATGCTGTGCCGCGAAGTCATCGATGGTCGTGACCGCGTCGCCCGCGCGGGTCCAGTCCGCCGGTGTGTTGAACTGCCCGCCGATCATCATGACGGTCGGCAGCGCCGGCGGTGGACTACTGGCAAACCATTCGGGGGGCAGGTATACGAGTTCCCGGCGATGCTTGAAGTGTGATGCGTCCGAAGGGATCGTCACCGGTACCACGGTGCCGTGTTGTGGTCGGGTTCCTGTGGCGGCCATCGCCGTGACGGTGGCTCGGTCGGTCTGATCGGGCAACGGACCGGCGGTGACCTGGTTCCACGCGGTCTGCACCGTCGGGAGGTACCCAACCCACACGTTGAGCACCAGCGCCGCACTGAGCAGGCACAATGGCACGGCTAGCAGCATCGCGCCACGCCGCCAGTTGCGCGCGCTCCGCCAGCCCAGGATCAGCACCGCTGCGGCCATGCCCGCCAACGCGATCCAGAGCCATAGCGCGGTCGGCGCGGGTTCATTGGACAGACCGCGGTTGACGAAAAACCAGTGCGTCCCATAGGCCACAGCCCCGCCGGCCAGCGCGGCCAGCGGCAGACGCACCAGCCGCCAGTGGCGCGATCGCCAGCCGAGGGCAGTCGCCAGCACGATCGCGGTAACGACCTGGACCGCCAGCGGCACCCACCCGTGCATCAACGAGGTGTGGCTAATCGCTATCAACTGCGCCATCGTGGAACATGTTTACGCCAATGTTCGGTGTGGGCCGGCTCGGACACGCCGAGGGTTCGGCTAGTGGGGTTTGGCCAGCGGGAATGGCAGCGTCTCGCGAATGCTGCGCCCGGTGATCAACATGACCAGGCGGTCGATGCCCATCCCGAGACCGCCGGTGGGCGGCATCGCGTATTCCATCGCTTGCAGGAAGTCTTCGTCGAGCTCCATCGCTTCGGGGTCTCCACCGGCGGCCAACAGCGACTGCTCCTGCAGACGGCGCCGCTGCTCGACGGGGTCGGTGAGTTCGCTGTAGGCGGTGCCCAGCTCGACACCCCACGCCACCAAATCCCACCGCTCGGCGACGCCCGGTTGACTGCGGTGCGGGCGGGTCAGCGGCGACACTGATATCGGAAAATCGATGTAGAACGTCGGTTGCTCGGTGCGGTCCTCGACAAGCTGCTCATACAGCTCCAACACCATCGCACCGGGATCCCAGTGTGCCCGATAAGGAATGCGTGCGGAATCGGACAGCTTGCGCAACTTATCCAACTTGGTGTGCGGGTCGATGTGTTCTCCCAGTGCTTCGGATACCGCCTCGTACACTGTCTTAACCGGCCAGGTGCCGGAGATGTCAACCGGTTCGAGGCGGCCGTCGGACCCGTTATCGGTCCGGGGCCGCAGCACGATCTGCTTACCGTTGGCGGCTTCGGCGGCGTTCTGGATGAGCTCCCGGCAGCCGTCGATCCACACCCGGTAGTCGGCATGCGCCTGGTATGCCTCCAACAAGGTGAACTCCGGATTGTGGCTGAAGTCCACGCCCTCATTGCGGAATGCCCGGCCCAACTCGAACACCCGCTCCACACCGCCGACGCACAACCGCTTGAGGTAGAGCTCGGGCGCGATGCGCAAGAACAGGTTCATGTCGTAGGTGTTGATGTGTGTGACGAACGGCCGGGCGGTGGCTCCGCCGTGGATCTGCTGCAGGATAGGGGTCTCGACTTCGATGAATCCCTTGGCGAACAAGGTATCCCTGATGGAGCGCAGCACGCTGCTGCGGGCCGTGATCAGGTTGCGGGACTCTGGATTGACCGCCAGGTCGACATAGCGAGTCCGCACCCGCGCTTCCGGGTCGGTCAACCCTTTCCACTTGTTCGGCAACGGCCGCAGGCACTTACCGATCATTCGCCAGTCGCACACGATCAACGAGCGGGTTCCCTTTTTGCTGAAGCCCATGTGCCCGGTCATCTCGACCAGGTCCCCGAGATCAATGGCAGCGGTGAAATCCGCTATGCGGCCGTGCTCTAAGCGCGAATTGTCCAGCAGGACTTGCATTTCACCCGACCAGTCGCGTAATTGGGTGAACAGCACGCCACCGTAGTCGCGTATCCGCAGTATGCGCCCGGATACCGACACGGTGTTCTGGTCGTCTTCGTCCAGCGCCTGCGCGATGGTATGACTTGGCGGGGATCCTACCGGGTAGGCATCAATACCGTTGCGCTGCAATGTCTTCAACTTGGCCAGCCGAACTCGTACCTGTTCGGGCAAGCGGGATCTTGACTCTTCGGCGTTCGCCGCGTCTGTTCGTTGGCGAAGTTCGCTGACATCCGGTGTGCTTCCGTCGCGATGCAGCAGTCCGGATTCCGCCAGCTCGGCTGGAACGGCGGGGTGATGGCCGGTATGTACCTTGTCGCGCCTCCTGAACGGCAATACCAGAAATCCTTCGGCCATCGCCGAGGCGACACCCACGCGGGGAACCAACCGCGCGTCCTCGTAGCAGGAGAAACGGGGCACCCATTCGGGTTGGTATTTCATGTTCGAGCGATACAGCGTCTCGAGCTGCCACCACCGTGAGAAGAAGAGCAGCAGCCCCCGCCACAACCGTGCAATCGGGCCGGCACCCAGTTGGGCACCCTGCTCGAACGCGGAGCGGAACATGGCAAAGTTCAGTGAAATACGAGTAATACCCAGGTTTTCAGCGTTCAGGGCGAGGTCGCTGACCATGAGCTCGATGGTGCCGTTCGGGGATTTCGGAGAACGGCGCATCAAGTCCAAGGAGACGCCGGTAGTGCCCCACGGGACTAGCGACAGCATCGCGACGACTTGGTCGTTGCGGTCTAGTGCTTCGACCAGCAGACAGTCCGCGTCGGCCGGATCGCCGAGCCTGCCCAGCGCCATCGAGAAGCCACGCTCGGATTCGGTGTCGCGCCATTTATCGGCGCGTTCGATTGTTTCGGCCATCTCGTCGGCGGAGATGTCGCGGTGCCGACGGACGCGCACCGTCAGCCCTGCTCGGCGCGCTCGGGTAACCGCTTGGCGTACCCCGCGCATGTCCGGGCCGGATAGTTTGAAGTCGGCGGTGAGCAGGATTGCCTCGTCGCCCAACTCGAGGGCGTTGAGGCCGGCCTCGCGATACGCCTGGGCGCCTGCCGAACTGGCGCCCATGACACCGGGTGCCCAGCCGTAGGTCTGGCACAGACCCAGCCAGGCGTCGATGGCCTGCGGCCATGCCCTCGGATCGCCCACCGGGTCGCCGCTTGCCAGGCACACGCCTACCTCTACTCGATAGGTGACGGCTGCGCGGCCGCTATGGGCGAATACCACTGACTTGTCGCGACGAGTGGCGAAGTAGCCCAGCGAGTCGTTCTTGCCGTAAAGCTCGAGCAGTCCGCGGATCGCGGACTCATCCTCGCCGGTCAGTGCATTTTCCGCGCGCTGGGACTGGAACAGGACAATCGCCGCTGCGATCAGTGCAAGCGCACCGAACAAGCCGAAGATTGCGTTGAGTAGCAGATGCGGCTTGCCGGTGAACGCTTCGGGATCGACGATGGAGAAGCCGACCACCCGGTTGACCACATACCAAAAGCGGGAATCCGGCGCCAGTGTTCCGGGGAACATCTCGACCAGGCCCCAGGACGCCAGAATTCCGATCAGGTCTCCGGTGACCAGCGTCGCGGCTGCCTTGAACAGCGCGCCTCGGCGCACTTTCGCCCAGAATTCGCGGTAGCCCAGAACCAGTATCACGATCGCGACGACGTGCACCCCGAACCCGAGGTTCTCGCCGAACGTCTCGGCCCGGGTGTTGCCGCCAGCGGCGATATCGGCCACATTCAACACCGCGGCAAGGATCATATTGCCGAGCAGCACCACCCAGGCGATGCGTTTACGCGCCGTCAGGGCCGCGGCCAGCAAGGCCAGCACGAACGACCACGCGATGCTGGTGTCCGGGAAGTTGAACAGGTAGCTGTTGATGAATTCCCGCGGAACCTTGATGAGCCACCGGATAAGTGGGGATACGCTGGCCAGCAGTGACAGGGTGGCGATGATGCCGACGGTCCAGCCGGCCGCTACTGGTACCCAGCGGTACCGGGTCTTCGGCCGGTTCAACGAACGAGGCATTGCGACTGTCACAGACCGCGAGGATATTCCTTCAACCCGTGAAATGCCTGGCGAAGCGCCAAGAGTCGCCCAGAGTAGTTAGTGACGTTGCCGGACCGGCCTGTGAATGACGCACCTGGCCCGGCCACCGCGATGGGAGAATTGCGCCTCATGGCTGATAGACTCGCGGTTACGACCATCCCGGCGAAGGCCAGGGACAGTTAAGTGGAGTCCCACTCCCACCGTTAGCCACGAGAAGGTTTCAAGCCTCTTCAAGGCAACACGGTCCGGTCACAGGCATTTTTGGTGTCTGTTCCGCGGACGGCGCGGGCGGCTCAGGCCGCGATCGGTCGGCATTGGGCCCTGCTTATGCAGGGCTTTTTTGCTGATGGCGTGGCGTTTCCCCCGCTGATTCCGGACGAGCCTAGGCACTGGTCGTGGATTGGATGACATCTCAAGTAGAGACTCCAGACCGACCCAAGAAGCCCAACAAGGGAGGCCCCATCAGCACTGAGACCCGCGTCAACGAGCGCATCCGCGTACCTGAAGTCCGTTTGATCGGCCCGGGAGGGGAACAGGTAGGCATCGTGCGGATCGAAGACGCACTTCGCGTGGCCGCGGATGCCGATCTCGACCTCGTCGAAGTTGCCCCGCTCGCCAAACCGCCGGTCTGCAAGATCATGGACTACGGCAAGTTCAAGTACGAGACGGCGCAGAAGGAGCGCGAGTCCCGCAAGAACCAGCAGCAGACCGTCGTCAAAGAGCAGAAGCTGCGGCCCAAGATCGACGACCATGACTACCTGACCAAGAAGGGCCACGTGATCCGCTTCCTGCAGGCAGGATCGAAGGTCAAGGTCACCATCATGTTCCGCGGACGTGAGCAATCGCGGCCCGAGCTGGGTTACCGATTGCTGCAGCGGCTGGGCGCAGACGTCGCCGACTACGGCTTCGTCGAAACATCCGCCAAGCAGGACGGGCGCAACATGACGATGGTGCTGGCACCGCATCGCGGCGCGAAAACCCGCGCCAAGGCGCTGCATCCGGAAGACCCGAGGGCCGGGTCGGCAGAAGATGCCGATCTAGCCAGCGACGCCAGCCCGTCACCAAGCTGACCTGTCATCGAGAACTGAAGAACCCTAGAACTGAGGAAACATGCCAAAGGCCAAAACCCACAGTGGGGCGTCGAAACGCTTTCGGCGCACCGGTACCGGGAAGATCGTTCGCCAGAAAGTCAATCGTCGGCACCTGCTTGAGCACAAGCCGAGCAAACGCACTCGGCGGCTGGATGGCCGCACCACGGTTTCCGCCAACGACACCAAACGTGTCAATTCGATGCTGAACGGCTGAACGGCGCGCCGGACAAACACCTGAATCCGGCAACTGATCAATCACGTCTGAATGAGAGTAGGAATTTTTCATGGCACGCGTAAAGCGGGCAGTTAACGCCCACAAGAAGAGGCGCAGCATCCTGAAGGCCTCGAAGGGCTATCGCGGCCAGCGCTCCCGGCTCTACCGCAAAGCCAAAGAGCAGCAGCTGCATTCGCTGGGCTATGCCTACCGGGATCGCCGTGCGCGCAAAGGTGAGTTCCGTAAGTTGTGGATCTCGCGGATCAACGCGGCGGCACGCGCTAACGACATCACCTACAACCGGCTGATCCAGGGCCTCAAGGCTGCGGGTGTGGAAGTAGACCGCAAAAACCTCGCCGATATCGCGGTCAGCGATCCAGCAGCATTCACCGCGCTCGTTGACGTCGCCCGGGCGGCACTGCCCGAAGACGTCAATGCTCCCAACGGAGAGGCTGCCTGACGTCGCTCACCGGGCTCGCCGGCCACAATGCTCGGGTGCTCACTGAACGTTCGGCCAGGGTGGCCGGAGCGGTCAAACTGCATCGGCAGGTCGCCAGGCGGCGCGCGGGACACTTTCTCGCCGAAGGTCCCAACCTGGTCGAGGCGGCGGTTGCTCGCGGGCTGGTCCGGGACGTCTTTGTCACCGAACTCGCGGCACAGCGGCACGCTTCCTGGCTTTCGTCTTCAGCTGCGGAGAAACAATTTGCGGTCCACCTGGTAAGCGAGCGGGCCGCAAAAGCACTCTCCGATACGGTCACCCCGGTGGGGTTGGTGGCGGTGTGCGATATACCCGCGGCACGGCTCGAGGATGTGCTGGCCTGCTCGCCTCGGCTGATCGCGGTCGGCGTGGAGATCGGCGAGCCAGGCAATGCCGGCACGTTAATCCGGGTCGCCGACGCGATGGGCGCCGCCGCCGTGATCCTCGCCGGGCACGGTGTGGACCCCTACAACGGGAAATGTGTGCGGGCTTCGACCGGCAGCATCTTCTCGATTCCGGTTGTGGTTGTGTCCGATGCGCAAGCCGCCGTCACCGCGCTTCGCGGCGCCGGGCTGCAGGTGCTGGCCAGCACGGTGGACGGCGAGGCGGCCCTCGAGGACGCCGAGCAGCTGCTCGCCGAGCCGACGGCGTGGCTGTTCGGTCCCGAATCACACGGCCTGTCAGCCGAGATCGCCAGCCAGGCAGACCACCGGGTGCGCATCCCGATGTCCGGTGGCGCGGAGAGTCTGAACGTGGCCGCCGCCGCGGCGATCTGTCTATATCAGAGCGCGCGAGCGCTGAGCTGATCTGTCAGGCGGCCCGGTGAGCAGCGTGAGAACCCCAGGCATCCCGCCGGACCTGGCGATATACCGCCCGAAGACTCTTAGGGACTTGACAGCCTCCGATGACACAGGCGCAATAAATTAGCAAATATAATTGATTGTGATGATCGGGGGCATCCTTTCCCGGCTGGCCCGGGTCCGTTTCGCAGTTGGGTATGTGGCAATTGTGTTTGCCGTCAGCTGCGTGATCTTGGTGCTCGGACCGCGCGCGCATGACGTAATCGTCCAACGCGCCAGCACCAACCTGCATAACCTGGCCCATGGGCATCTGGCAACCCTGTTGGGCAGTGCGGTGGTCGTCGATGCTGGCCCGATCTACTTTTGGCTCCCTTTCCTGACCTGCCTGCTGGTACTCGCGGAACTACAATTGCGCACGATCCGGTTGATGGTGGCGTTTCTGGTCGGCCATGTCGGCGCGACGCTGGTCGTGGCCGCGGCCCTTGCCGGGGCGGTCGAGTTCGGCTGGCTACCGGTGTCCATCGCCCGCGCCAGTGACGTCGGGATGAGCTACGGCGCCCTCGCGGTGCTCGGCGCGCTGACGGCGACGCTTCCCCGCGGCTGGCGGCCGGCTTGGGTCGGTTGGTGGATTGCGGCCGCCGTTACCGCGGCGATCGTGGGTGCAGATTTCACCGATGCGGGGCACACAGTCGCTTTGATCCTGGGCCTGTTGGTGTCCGCCCGGTTCAGTCGGCCGATCCACTGGACGCCGGTGCGCCTTTTCATGCTGCTGAATTCGACGGGCTTCGGTTTCCTGGTCTTGGCTCACCACTGGTGGGCAATGGCTGCGACGCTGGCATTTGGCCTTCTGGGCGCGTATGCGGCTCACAAGATCGCCCGGCTCAGCTTCGTGCGTCGCTCACCGCAGGTCTCGCCGCTCGAGGACGAGGACACGCTGACCGGTGCACAGCCGGCCGTGACTGGCTAAGCGCCGTCGGCGTGTCCGCCGCGCGGGCAGAAGTGCGCGCCGAAGCGGAATGCACCTGATCGCCTATCATCGGCACTTGCAGAACCAGCCAGGCCGAACAGCCTCGTCAGCAAGGAGAGTGTCGCCGCGTGGGCGATCAACCCGTCGACCTGTCGCCGGAAACACTAGCCAGTGCGGTCAACGCCGCCCGGCAGGCCATCGCACTCGCGGACGATCTCGACACGTTGGCACGCATCAAGACCGAGCACCTCGGAGACCGGTCGCCGCTGGCGCTGGCGCGACAGGCGGTGGGCGGCGTGCCCAAAGCCGAACGTGCCGACGTCGGCAAGCGTGTCAACGCGGTCCGCGGCGAGGTCCAACGCAGCTACGACGAGCGATTGGCGACATTGCGTGCGGAACGCGATGCGGCCGTCCTGGTCGCCGAGGGCATCGACGTCACCTTGCCGTCGACTCGGCAGCCGACCGGAGCCCGGCACCCGATCACGATATTGGCCGAGCACGTCGCCGATACCTTCATCGCAATGGGGTGGGAACTGGCGGAGGGGCCGGAGGTCGAAACCGAGCAGTTCAACTTCGACGCGCTGAACTTCCCACCCGATCATCCCGCACGCAGCGAGCAGGACACCTTCTACATCGCGCCGGAGGATTCCCGCCAGCTGCTGCGAACTCACACCTCGCCGGTGCAGGTACGGACACTGCTCGAGCGCGAGTTGCCGGTCTACATCATCTCGATCGGCCGCACGTTTCGCACCGACGAACTCGATGCCACCCACACGCCGGTCTTCCACCAGGTCGAAGGCTTGGCAGTGGATCGGGGTCTGTCCATGGCGAATCTGCGCGGAACGCTAGATGCCTTCGCGCGCGCGGAGTTCGGTCCGTTGGCCCGCACCCGCATCCGCCCGCACTTCTTCCCATTCACCGAGCCCTCAGCCGAGGTGGATGTCTGGTTTGCCAACAAGAAGGGCGGCGCTGACTGGGTGGAGTGGGGCGGCTGCGGTTTGGTGCATCCAAACGTGTTGCGGGCCGCAGGAATTGACTCGGACATATACTCCGGCTTCGCATTCGGGATGGGCCTGGAACGCACCCTGCAGTTCCGCAACGGCATTCCGGACATGCGCGACATGGTCGAAGGCGACGTGCGTTTCTCGTTGCCCTTCGGGGTGGGTGCCTGATGCGTGTTCCCTATAGCTGGCTGCGCGAAGTCGTTTCGGCGGGCGCCCCTGGCTGGGACGTCACCCCCGGCGATCTCCAGCAGACGCTGGTGCGCATCGGCCACGAGGTCGAGGGGGTGTACGCCCTCGGCCCGGTCGACGGCCCGCTGATCGTGGGGCGGGTGAGCGGTATTGAGGAGCTCACCGAATTCAAGAAACCGATCCGGGCCTGTCTGGTCGATATCGGTGAGCATAGGCCGCGCGAGATCGTTTGCGGGGCAACAAACTTCGTCGTCGACGATCTGGTGGTGGTGGCACTGCCGGGCGCCACGTTGCCCGGCGACTTTGCCATCACTGCCCGCAAGACTTATGGCCGCAACTCTGACGGAATGATCTGCTCGGCAGCCGAAATCGGTTTGGGTGCAGATCATTCTGGGATCCTGGTGCTGCCGCCCGGAACGGCCGAGCCGGGAGCGGACGGCGCCGAGGTGCTGGGATTGGATGACATCGTCTTCGACTTGGCGATCACCCCAGACCGCGGCTACTGCATGTCGGTGCGCGGCTTGGCCCGAGAGATCGCATGCGCCTACGACTTGGACTTCGTCGACCCGGCGGAGGTGACGCCGCTGCCGGTGCAGGGCGAGGCATGGCCGCTGACGGTCAAGCCCGAAACCGGGGTGCGCCGGTTCGCGCTGCGCCCGGTCACCGGGATCGACCCTGCTGCCGTGTCACCGTGGTGGCTGCAGCGCCGGCTGCAACTGTGCGGTATCCGAGCGACGTCTCCGGCAGTAGACGTGACCAACTACATGATGCTGGAACTGGGTCACCCCATGCACGCTCACGACCGCAACCGCATCACCGGGGGCTTCGGCGTGCGGTTCGCCCGCCCCGGCGAGACCGTTGTCACCCTCGACGACACCGCGCGCCCGCTCGACCCGGCAGACGTCTTGATCGACCATGACGTCGCGACCGCGGCCATCGGCGGCGTGATGGGCGCGGCAAACACCGAAGTGCGCGCAGATTCCACCGACGTGCTGCTGGAGGCGGCGGTATGGGACCCGGCCGGGATATCGCGGACCCAGC
>Ga0182012_10002864_pt1 | contig 18539 bp, 16 predicted proteins | sample 612S2SmetaG_FD_120486 | JGI IMG/M metagenome (GOLD analysis project Ga0182012, IMG submission 120486) | Permafrost microbial communities from Stordalen Mire, Sweden - 612S2S metaG | ecosystem: Environmental > Terrestrial > Soil > Wetlands > Permafrost | place: Sweden: Stordalen | collected...
GCTGTAGGCCGGTGCCGTGGAGGCCACCCCCACCACGGTGCTGGAGATCAGTCCGAGGGCCCCCGACTTGAGTCCCTTCTCCGGTCGCTCCGTGGTCGGGAGACCTGCGGGAGCTGGTGTCGTATCCGACGCCATGGTCGACTCCTTCCTGCCCCCGGACAGAGACACGGGGGCATGAGCTTCTCTGAATTCCCCCCGAGGGAGGTGCGCCACCCCCGAAGGTAGTGCGGACTGACCCCGAGTGCCCGGGTCCTCCCCTCCCCACGCCCACCGGTCGGCCCGGTGCGACAGGAGGGCGTCGGCCCCTCCGGCCAGGACGGCGGCCCGCACCACGTCACCCTGCAGGGCGGCACAGCGGGAGAGGTGCGCGATCGAAGACGGCATCATCATCACCGATCCGCACATCTGGTCGATGCACAGGGATTCGACGAATCCCTGTGCAGCCCGGTCGACGTACCCCTGCTGCAGGTCGATAAACGCAAGATCGGTGAACAGCAAGGTGACTGTCCCGGTCGGCCGCATCGACACCGGAGGCACTGTATCCCCGGGCGCCCACCGGACGCCGCCCGACCGGGGCCGGACCCGCAGTCACACCCGTTGGCTACGGTCACTTGCGGAGGTAGGGAGAATGGAAACGGTAGGCAGTGTGGACCGGATCGCCGGGCATCTGCTGGGGGCGGTGGAGGTCAACCGGGTGACCTGCGCCGAGGTCCTGTCCATTGAGTCGGGCGACTACTACGTCCAGGTGCTGTTCAACCACGGGGTGACCTTCGGAGAGGTCGTGAGCAACACCTTCCTCACCGGACCGGAGCGGCTGACCGCTTCCCACATCGGTCGCCTCCTCAGACTCGGGTGGTCCTCGCCGGACACGCCGTGCCACTCGTCGTGTGAGCGACCTCATCCCAACTTCCATCGCACATGGCCCGACGGCGTGGCATCCGCACGGATCGTCCGGGATCTGATGGTGGCCATGGTGTCCATCTCCATGAGAGGTGAAGGTGGACAGCTGACCTTTGTTGAAGGACCGCGTCACGGACGTCCGTCGACCGGACTTCCCTGCAACCACTGACCCCCAGAGGTCCGCAGCCGGAGCCCGGTCGGCGCCGATATGTCCATGAATTGACCCGCTGGACTGGGCCTTTCAAAACACAAACGTGTAACTGTCACACCACCCCCGCATCCTCCCCCTGACAACCGACGGCGGAAGGAGCCAGGTTCATGCAGGTATTCACCATCGAACTCAAGGTGGGTGATCGTCAGGACGTCGGTGGGCTGGGTGTGTACCCGCTCACCGGAACCACGGTCGCCGGTCCCCCCTATCTCACGGGTCCCGAAGCCTCCGGCGCCGGACTCATCGAGGTCGACGAACTCGATCCGCCGGAAGTGCCGTCCCTGCTGGTGTCCAACCTCGCCGACGTGCCGATCCTGCTGGTGGAGGGGGAGATGCTGGTGGGCGGGAACCAGAACCGCACCATGAACGTGACCGTCCTCTGCCCGCCCAAGTCGGTCATCATCGTTCCGGTGTCCTGCGTGGAGGCCGGTCGCTGGGGCGCGAGGCGGGCCATGTCGGCATCGTCGAGACATGCCCCCGGGTCGCTCCGCTCGGTCAAGACATCGACCCTCCAACCCCGGGGTGCGCATGCCTCCGATCGACGGTCAGATCAGCGACGGGTGTGGGAGGAGGTGGCCCGGCAGTCGGAGATCCACAGACTCCACTCGGAGACGGAGGCCATCGACGACGTGCAGGAGGCGTTCGAACTCGGTATCGCCGACGATCTCGACCGGATCACCCCCGTGCCGGACCAGATCGGGGTTGTCTGCACCATCGGTGGAGAGGTCGTCGGCCTCGATCTGTTCGACAGGCCCACCACTCTCGCCCGGTATCTCCGGGGGATCGTGGCCGGCCATGCCCTCGACGCCCACGGAACTGCGAGCTCACCCGATGCCATCCGCGCCATCGAGCGATTTCTGGCCGAGGTCGAAGCCACCGGAAGGGACCACGGAGAAGGGGTGGGCCTGGGCGAGGAGATCATCCTGCGGGGCGCTGTGTCCGGAGTGGGGCTCTCCTACGGCCGGACCCTGGTCCACCTGGGGGCGTTCCCCACCAACGCCGGGGGCGCGTGAGGCCCGTCGGTCTCAACGGTGGGCGGTGTAGCCGCCGTCGATGGTGAACGTCTGGCCGGTGACAAAGGCGGCTTCGTCGGACAGGAGGTAGGCCACGGATGTGGCGATCTCCTCCGGATAGCCGAGCCGGCCGACCAGGTGACCGTCGGTGATCGGCCCCAAGGTGTCACCGTGGGGGCCACCGAGGGACTCCTGGAGGTCGCGGTCGAGGACGACGCCGGGCGCCACGGCGTTGACCCGGATGTTGCGGTCGGCGTAAGCGGTGGCCACGTAGCGGGTGAGCGCCACGACCCCGGCCTTGCTGGTGCCGTAGGCGGCGAGGGAGCGGCTGCCGTAGGTGGCGGCCACCGAGGCGGTATTGACGATGGAGCCGCCACCCCGTTCGAGCATGGCGGGGATGGCGAAGCGGCAGCCGAGCATCACGCCGTCGAGGTTGACACCCATCACGGTGTGCCAGGTGTCGAGCGGCATGGTGACGACGTCCTGGTCGGTGAGGTTGAGCCTGATGGCGGCGGCGTTGTTGTGGAGCAGGTCGAGACCGCCGTAGGTGGCGACGGTGTCGGCCACCATGCGTTCCACGTCATCGGGCTCGGCGACGTCGGTGACCTGGGCCCGGGCGGTGTTCCCGTCGGTGCGGATCAGGTCGACAGTGACCTCAGCGGCGGCCCCGTCGATGTCGGCGACGGTCACAGCCGCCCCTTCGGCCGCCAGGCGGCGGGCGGTGGCCCGCCCGATACCCGAGCCGGCGCCCGTGACGATGGCGATCTTGTTGTCGAAGCGTTCCATGCCCGAAGTGTCGCGCGGGCCTGTGACCAGGGGGTGACCTGCCGGCCGGCCGGGCCCCTGGCCCGGTCCGGAGCAGCGTCGGCGACAGCCCGGCGTCCCCGGTGGGCCCGCGGGTAGGGTCGGGCCATGGACACCGACCGCACCGCCGGCGGTTGGTCCGAGGACATCGATTTCGTCCCGGACCCCGCCGGAAAGCACCACGCGCTCGAGCAGTTCGCCACCTACCTGAACCCCCAGAAGGTCCGGGTGATGCGGGCCGCCGGGCTCGACATCATCGAGGCCCAACGGTCCGGGCCCTGGGTGTGGGACCTCGACGGCCGGCGGTTCCTCGACTGCTTCACCTCGGCGGGCTCGTTCAACGTGGGCCGACGCAATCCCCGTATCGTGGCCGCCGTCCATGCCGCCGTGGACCGGCTGGACCACGGCAACTTCCTCCTCTGCTCCCGCGAGAAGGCCGAGTTGGCGGCCAAGCTGGCCGAGATCACCCCGGGCGATCTCACCTGCACCATGTTCGGAACGGGAGGGGGTGAAGCCATCGACTTCGCCATCAAGGTGGCCCGGGGCTCGACGGGCCGGCCCCGGATCGTGTCGTCGGTCAACGGCTACCACGGCCACACCGGGTTCGCCCTGTCGGCCGCCGGCCGGGGGGCCTTCCGCCAGCCCTTCGAGCCGCTGATGCCCGAGTTCGCCCAGGTTCCCTTCGGTGACACCGACGCCATGGCGGCCGTGGTCGACGAACGGACGGCGGCCGTACTGTTGGAGCCCATCCAGGGCGAGGGCGGGATCGTGGTACCACCCCCCGACTACCTGGCGGCGGTGCGGGCCATCTGCGACCGGGCCGGGGCCCTTTTGATCCTCGACGAGATCCAGACCGGCCTGGGCCGGACCGGGCGCCTGTGGGCCAGCGAGCACTCCGGTGTGGTCCCCGACATCATGACCACCGCCAAGTCGCTGGGCGGGTCGCTGGTGCCCCTATCGGCCACGGTGTTCACCGAGGAGGTCCGGGAGTTCATGATCCCCAACCCCTTCATCCACCTGTCCACGTTCGGGGGCTCGGACCTGGCCTGCGCGGTGGCCCTGGAGGTGATCGCCGTCATCGAGGAGACCGGTCTGGTGGCCCACGCCGCCGCCATGGGGGAACGGCTCTTCGCCGGGCTGGACTCGATCGCCGAGGCCCATCCCGAGGTGGTCTCCGAGGTCCGGGGCATGGGCCTGATGGCCGGTGTCGAGTACGCCGAGGACTCCATGGGGCCGCGCATGTCGTACCACCTGGCCGGCCACGGCGTCCTGGCCGTCTACAGCGGCAACCAGCCCGCCGTCATGCGTCTCATGCCCTCGCTGGTGGTGGAGGAGGCCGAGGTGGACTTCCTTCTGGAGGCGCTCGACGCCGCCATCGTCGACCTCGAGTCGGGGGCGGGCCCCGAGGAGACGGCACCGAAGCGGCCTCGTCGCCGGCCGGCCCGGCCGGCCGCGACGGCGAGCTGAAGGGGGAGGCATGGCCGACTGGGGTGAACTGGCCGAGGCACTGGCCGACTACACGGTCAGCTGCAACGAGAACGTGCGGCTGCGCAAGATGCAGCGCGACTGGTCGCGGACCCTGCACTTCATCTGCTCGGACACCGGCGTCACCTTCTCCATGGAGGTGGACCACGGGGAGATCCTGTCCACCCCCGAGGGGCACGTGGGCACGCCCGACATCGTGGTCACGACGGAGTCGGAGATCTTCTGCGACATGTTCTGGGGTGACCTCAACCCGGTGCAGAAGTACCTGCGGGGGGAGATCAAGGTGAAGGGCTCCCAGGAGGACGTCATGCGCCTGGACGCCATCAGCTACGTCATCTGGCCCGACTCGTGATGCCCCGCCGCTGATGCCTCGCCGCTGATGTCGGGAGTCCAACCGGCGCCGCCGGTCGCCCAGACCCTGCGCCGCTCGGTCGGGACGGCCACGGCCACCGCCACCTCGGCCGGCCTGGCCTTCGCCGCCATCGACTACCTGGGCGTGGTGTCGGTGCTGGCCTACGCCCCCGGGGCCACCGCCGCTGTGGCCATCCTGATCGGCGGACTCATCGTCCTGCTGGTGTCGGGGATCTTCTCCGAGCTGAACGGGCTGTATCCGACCGCAGCGGGCATCCGGCTCTACCTGGGCCGGGCCGTCGGACTGCGCACCTCCCTGTCGGTCACCTTCACCTACATGACCACCGTGGTGCTGGTCATCGCCGCCGACGCCTTCCTCATCGGGGCGGCGGTCCGCCACATGCTCCACGAGCCGGCGGTGCTGGGCTACGTGTGGATCGCCGTCCTGCTCGGCACAGCCCTCACCGCCAACCTCCTCGGGGTGCGCTTCGCCGGCTGGGTCCAGACCGTGGTGACCTACACCGTGCTGACCGGCACCGTGGTGCTGTCGGTCATCGCCCTGTTCCACCGGGGTACAGCCTTCCGCCACCCGTTCGACCTCTTCGGCCAGGGCAGCTTTTCGGGCATCCAGGCCATCGCCTTCGCCCTCTTCCTCTACGCCGCCTTCGAGTGGGTCACCACCACCGCCGAGGAGGCGAGAACCCCCCGGGTCATCACCAGGGCCCTGTTCATCGCCCCGGTGCTCATCTGGATCACCTCCACGCTGTTCGCCCTGGCCCTGGCCCACCTGGTCCCCTACTCCCGCCTCCACGGCAGCGCCTACCCCCAGCTGCTCCTCGGCCAGGCCGCCCTGGGGACGGTGGGGGAGATCTGGATGCTCGGACTGACGGTGCTGACCGCCCTCAACACCTTCAACGGGGGCTTTCTGGTCACCTCGCGCTTCATCTACGCCGCCGCCCGGGAGGGAAACCTCCCCCGCCAGTTCGCCTGGCTCAACCTGCGGGCCGTCCCGTGGCTGGCGGTGACCACGCTGGCCGTGGTGTCCGCCGTCGTCGCCGCCGTGGTGTTCGCCACCGGTCAGTGGCTCCTGCTGGTGGCCGTGGGTGCCGCCCTCGAGTCGGGCATCTACGCCATCGCCGCCCTGTGCCTGGTGGTCCTGCGGCGGCGCGAGACCCGTGAGCGCCCGTTCACGCTGATCGCCGGCAAGCCGCTGGCCGCGGTCGGCATCGTGGTCTTCACCGTCCTGTTCCTCGCCACCGGCCTCTCCGACCCGAAGAACGCCCGGCACTTCTCGGCCGCCCCGATCGCCGTCATCGCCGTGCTGGCCGTGCTCTCCACCGGCTACGTGCTGGTCTTCGTGCCCAGGCTCCGGGCGGCGGCGGCGGCCCGGACGGCGGCCGGCCGTCCCCGTCGGCGGCCACCCCGGCCCGACAGCGGTGGTGCCGCTACCCGGGCCGAGCCGACCGACCCCGGTTCTGTCACCCGGGGTCGCTGACGGCCGCGTTCAGCAGGGTCGCGAATGCGCTCCATTTGAGATACGGCAGCAGGAGGGCCGCAGCGACCCGATCCTCGTCACGGAGGGAGAGGATCTCCGCCACGAGGACGGCGTCGAGAAGGCCGATGACCACCAGCGACGAGCGCTTGTCACGGACACCGAAGAACAGTGCCGGCCACGCCGCGTTGAGAGCCAGCTGGGCCAGGTGGAGCCCCTTGGTGCGCCCTGAAGCAGAACGGAAGAGCCTCCAGCCGGCAGCCCCCATCGTCACGTACAGCACGGACCAGACCGGCCCGAACGCCCCCGCCGGTGGCGCCCACGCCGGCTTCTTGAGTCGGGCGTAGGTGCGCTCTGCACCCCGGGCCCCCAGGCCGCCCAGTCCGGCCGCAGCTCCGACCGGGGCCACCGCGAACACCCAGCGCCGAACATCCATGGCCACCTTCTATCAGACCGGCCGGCGATGGAGGAACGCGAGCTTCTCTGGGGCAACGGAAACCATCTACGATGCCGGTGGCCGTCTCCTAGTGTTTGTCCAGGCCGGAGCTACGTCCCCCGAAGGATTCAGATGATGAACCCCATAGCCGTCGGTATCGTCATGGGAAGCCAGTCGGACTGGTCGACGATGAAGAACGCCGCCGAGGTACTCGACGAACTGGCCGTTCCCTACGAGACCAAAATTGTGTCTGCCCACCGCACGCCGGAACGCCTCCGATCCTACGGGACGACCGCCGTGGAGCGCGGTCTGCAGGTCATCATCGCCGGGGCAGGGGGTGCCGCCCATCTGCCGGGGATGATGGCCTCCCACACCCGGCTTCCCGTCCTGGGAGTTCCCGTCCAGTCGAAGGCCCTCAGCGGGATCGACAGCCTCTATTCCATCGTGCAGATGCCGAAGGGTGTTCCCGTCGCCACGATGGCGATAGGAGCGGCCGGCGCGGCCAATGCCGGCATCATGGCCGCATCCATCCTGGCCATCGGGGACGGGGCCCTGGCGGCCAGATTGGATCAATGGCGGGCAGCCCAGTCGGCGTCGGTCCCTGAAGATCCTGTAGATGAATAAGTCGGAACATCAAATCGCCACAGTAGGAATCCTCGGCGGAGGGCAGTTGGGCCGGATGTTGGCGATGTCGGCCGCCCAGCTCGGCCTCAGCACCCACATCTTCTCATCGGAGCCTTCGCCCATCGCCGGACAGGTGGCCAACCGGACGACCCGGGCTGACGACACGGATACGGCCGCCCTCCATGCCTTCGCCGACTCGGTCGACGTCATCACCTTCGAGTCGGAGAACTACCCGGCCGGTCTTCTCGACACCCTGGAGCTCCACTGTGAGGTGCTCCCTCCACGCACCGCACTCTCCACCAGTCAGGACCGCCTCACGGAAAAGCAGTTCCTCTCGGGGCTCGGCCTGCGCACAGCCCCTTTTGCCAATGTGGAGACCGAGGCGGACCTCGGGGCCGCAATGGCCCGCATCGGCACACCGTCGATCCTGAAGACCCGGTCCTTCGGCTACGACGGAAAGGGGCAGGTCCGGCTCAGCCGGACCGATGAGGCAGCCCAGGCTTGGGCGTCCCTGGGTGCCGCACCGTGCATTCTGGAAGGGGTCGTCGACTTCAGGTGTGAGCTCTCCGTCATCGCCGCCAGATCCCGGGCGGGAGAGATCGTGTGTTTCGACCCGGGCGAGAACCTCCATCGGGACGGCATCCTCCGCACGACGACGGTACCCGCCCCCCATGTGTCAGGTGCTCTCTGCGAGAAGGCGAAGGATCTGGCCTGCCGGATTCTGGAGGCCCTCGACTATGTGGGGGTGATGGGGATCGAGATGTTCATCGACGAAGGGGATGAGGTACTGATCAACGAGATCGCGCCGCGGGTCCACAACTCGGGACACTGGACCCAGGACGGGTGCATGATCGATCAGTTCGAGCAGCACATCCGGGCCATCGTCGGGTACCCCTTGGGCGGCGGCGTGAGGCATTCGGACGTCGTGATGACCAATCTGATCGGAGATGAGGTCTCCCGGGCGCACGACCTTCTGGACGAACCCGATGTCAGCCTGTACCTCTACGGGAAGGCCGACATCCGACCGGGCCGGAAGATGGGCCACTTCAACCGGATCACCGGCCCGGCGCCAACGGTCCGGAGGTGACCTCCACCGCCCGTGGAAGCTCTGCCACGGTCTGTGCCAACACTGCCGGAGAACCGTGCGGACCCCCGGGTTCCGGCCACCGCCGTGGCATTGTGGCCCGGTGACCTACGACGAAATCATCTCCGATGTGGTGAAGGTGGTCGAGGCGAGCGGCGCGGCCATCATGATCGTCGGGGGTGGCTGGGCGCTCGTCGACTACGTGCTGTCAATGGCCCGGTCGGTCGGTCGACCTGACGCCTACCGTCAGCTTCGTCAGCACCTCGGGCAGGCGATCCTCCTCGGGCTCGAGGTCCTGATCATCGGTGACATCGTGCGGACGATCATCGTCGACCCGACGATCGAGAGTGTGTCGGTGCTGGGGATCATCGTCCTCATCCGCATCGTTCTCAGCTTCTCGCTCGAGGTCGAGATCGACGGGACGTGGCCGTGGAACGTGCGGCGGCTTGAGCGGAATGGGGGCAGGACGATCCCGCCGGACCGGTAGGCCGGTGGAGCAGCGACATGCCGTACCCTGGTCCATGGACACTGTCCCACGGCTGCCTCCGACCGGACTTCCGGTCGAAGACGTCGTCGGGGAGCTCCGCATGGCCCTCGCCGGGGTCGGCGCTGCGGTCCTTCAGGCTGAACCGGGCGCCGGCAAGACAACCGTCGTTCCCCTCCGCCTTCTGGACGAACCGTGGATGGATGGACACATGCTCCTCCTCGAGCCCCGACGGGTCGCAGCCCGTGCCGCGGCCGCACGAATGGCGGCACTCCTCGGTGAGCGCGTCGGTGAGACCGTCGGCATCTCCACCCGTGACGAGCATCGGGTCTCCGCGAGGACCCGGATCGAGGTCGTCACCGACGGCATTCTAACCCGCCGCCTCCAGAGGGATCCCACCCTCGGAGGCGTCGCCCTCGTCATCTTCGACGAGTTCCACGAACGCCACCTGCAGGCGGATCTCGGCCTGGCCCTCACGCTCGATGCCCGCGAGGGCCTCCGGCCGGAGTTACGCGTTCTCGTCATGTCAGCGACCCTCGACCCGAGCGCCGTCTCGGTCCTCCTCGACGATGCCCCGTTTGTGTCGAGCCGGGGACGGTCGTTCCCCATTGACATCCGGTGGATGCCGATGCGATCGGATGCCCGTCTGGAACAAGCTGTCGCCGCAGCAGTGCGTCATTCGTTGCAGCACGACCAAGGGGATATCCTCGTCTTCCTCCCGGGCGTCAGAGAGATCGGAGCCACCATCCGTGCCCTCGCCGATCTCGAGGACGTCGACGTTCTCCCCCTCCACGGAACATTGTCAGCAGCAGAACAGGACCGGGCCTTACGCTCGGGGTGGCGTCGGCGGGTCATCGCCTCGACCGATCTGGCGGAGTCGAGTGTGACCGTGGAGGGCGTGTCGGTCGTCATAGACGGCGGTTTGGCCCGGAGGCCCGCCTTCGACCCGGCCAGCGGCCTCAGCCGTGTCCGGACGATCACCACCTCCCGTGCCTCAGCCGACCAACGTGCCGGTCGCGCTGGTCGTAATGTGCCCGGCGTGGCCTACCGGCTGTGGTCCGAAGCCGAACACCTGAGACGGCGGGCGTGGCCCGACCCCGAGGTGGCCGGAGCCGACCTCACTCCCCTTGCCCTCGAACTTGCCGTCTGGGGGGCACCTGCCGGGGCACTCCGGTGGCTTGACCCGCCGCCTCCGGGGGCGCTGGCGGTGGCGACCTCACTGTTGACAGACCTGGGCGCCCTCACCGACGGCCGCCCCACCGACCTCGGGCATCGGATGAGCGAGCTTCCCCTCCACCCCAGACTCGCCCGCATGCTGATGGAGGCTCCCGCATCCGACCGCCGGGTGGCCGCGCTCCTCGCGGCGATGCTCTCCGAGCGAGATGTCGCCCGACGCGGCGGGCGGGACTTCCCGGTGAGCGCAGATATCGCAGAACGTCTCACCGCTGTCGCCGGCGGCAGGCCGGGCTCGCTCGCCGTTGACGGCGCGGCCATTGCCACCGTGCGGCGCCGGGCCGACGAACTCCTCCGACGGGCCGGATTGTTGACGACCGGCAGCGCCACGGCCGATCCCGGCCCCCTCCTCGCTCTCGGCTACCCCGATCGGGTCGCCCAGCTGAGCGGAGGTGCCCGCTATCGGTTGCGCCACGGCTCAGGAGCCACTCTCCCCGAACACGACCCTCTGACCGGGGCAAAATGGCTCGTCGCAGCCGAGCTCGAAGGTGCAGGTCGCATCTCCCACGGGGACGGCCGGATCCGCCTTGCCGCAGTGCTCGACCGTGAGGATGTCGAGTCCATCGGTGGGCCGGCGGTCGCGACTGTCGTCCGGGTTGAATGGGACAACGGAGTGGACGATCTGCGGGCGACGACCGAACGCGTCCTCGATTCGCTCGTCCTTGAGGCTGTACGGACCTCCGCACCGGCCGGCCCGGAGACCGCTGCTGTTCTTCTCGCCCATGTCGTCTCAACCGACCTTGCACCGCTCGGGTGGTCGGATGCGGCCCGCATCCTCCAGGCCCGGGTCCGGTGGGCCCGTGCGGCCTTCGCCGACGCTTGGCCGGACTGCACCGACGACGCCCTCCTGGCCGACGTTGACATGTGGCTTCCCCCACTTCTGGGTTGGGCGACGGGTCGGGCGGACCTGCAGCGCATCAACATGGCCGGCGTCATCCGATCGCGGATCGGTGGCCGGATCACCGATCTCGACAGACTTGTACCGACCGCAGTCGTCCTTGCCGGTGGCAGGAGCGCAGCGGTCTCCTATGACGGAGAGCATCCGAGGATCGCCGTGCGCGCCCAGGACCTCTATGGCAGCGCCGTCCACCCGACGATCGCAGAGGGCCGGATTCCGGTCACGGTCGAGGTGCTTTCGCCCGCCGGGCGCCCGATTCAGATCACCGGCGACCTTCCGGGGTTCTGGAACGGCAGCTGGGCGGAGGTGCGGCGGGAGATGGCGTCGCGCTATCCGCGCCACCACTGGCCCGATGATCCGGCGTCGGCGGCCCCAGGGCGGCGCCCACGGCCGCGTCGCTGATCCGGAGCCGACCGGAAGGCCTTCCGCCTTGGACCGGTCGGACGAGATGGGGTGACCTATCCGCTGGTACCTGGCGGTGTGATCGGGATCGTCATCTCCAGCGTCGTGCCGACGCCGGCCGGGCTCACGACCTCGAAGGTTCCCCCGAGCGCCTCGATCCGGTCGGACAGGCCGACCAGGCCGGATCCGGTACGGGGATCAGCCCCCCCGACTCCATCGTCGGCAATCGTGAGGTGCAGGACGGAGTCGTCGAACACGAGGCTGACGGAGATGACAGACGCCTCGGCGTGTTTGGCCACATTCGTCAGGGCCTCAGACACGACGTAGTAGGCCGCCACCTCTGCCTGTTCCGACATCCGCCGGTCTCCCTGCACGTCAAGTTCGACCGGCACAGGTGAACGCCGGCCGAGGGCCCTGACCGCCGCCCCGAGGCCACCACGGGAGACGATCGCCGGGTGAATCCCTCGGGATATCTCCTGAATGCCCTCCACGACCTCCTGCAGGCCACGGACGGCTCCGGCGATCCGTGCCTGGATATCGGCCTGATCGGCCGGCAATGCTGATTCGGTGGCTCGCAGGTCGAGGCCCAGGGACACGAGGCGTTGCTGCGCCCCGTCGTGGAGGTCGCGTTCAATCTGGCGACGGGTCGCGTCCGCGGCCACCACGATCCGGGCGCGGGACGCGGTGAGCTCGGAGCGGGCGTCCGAGCTGGCAATGGCCAGGGCCACCAGCTCGGTGAACTGGGAGAGCCTGTTCTCCATGTCGCCAGGGAGTGGTCTTCCCACCTTCGACTGCACGATGATCGCCCCCCAGAGACTGTCATCCACCAGAATCGGTGCCCCCGCGCTTCCCCTGGTTCCGACGGACAGGGCGGTCCGGGTGATCTCGCTCCCGTCGTCCCGGTAGTTCGCCATCCGGGACGAGGCAGAGGTTCTGGCGATGCGGGAGGTGAGGTTGTCCCCACCCAGCGGTGATCGGGTCCCCACGGGGACCGGATCGTCCGTTCGCCTCCAGCTGCCCACGACCTCGGCGGTGGCGTCCGAGTGGTAACGAATCAGGAGCACCAGGTCCACGGTGAACAGATCACCGATCTCTTCAGCGACGGAGGTGAACAGCCCGTTTGAGGAAGAGGGACCCGCCGCCAGGGTCGCCACCTGACGCAGCACGGCCTGCTCCTGGGCGATGCGGGCCAGCTCGTCGACCAGAAGGCTGGAGATGACGGCCACCGCCAGAAAGGCGACGAGCGCCAGAAGATCGGGGTGAAAATCGACGGAGAGGCTGCCATAAGGTGGTGTGAAGAACAGCGCCGCCACCGTTCCGGCGGCCACGGCCAGCAGGGATGGCCGAAACCCTCCGACAACCGCCACCACCACCACGATCAGCAGGGCCCACAGGAGAAAACCGGTCAAGCCGAACGAAGTCCGGGCAGGCCAGAGGCAGAGCGAGAGCACGACCGGGGCGCCCACGGCACCCAGCCAGGCCGTCCGCCTCCGGGCGGCGCCCGGCTGCCGGATCACCCCCTTCATCAGTCGGCCGCGGACCGTCATTCTGTGACGGTAACTGATCGCACCTCGCCCTTCCCACCCGGCCTCCGCTCCGCAGGTGAGCGGGCCGAGAGGGGCGGTCCGGCTGGGGCCGGGGGCATGCCATGGCCTCCGGGTGAGGGGGTGGCCTCCGGGTCCCCTCTGACCCCCGAGATGGATCGGCGGAACCCGAAGACCGATAATGGGCGGATGGAACGGGCCGACCTCGTCAGATGCCCGGCGTGAGCGGGATGACGTGTCGTGTCGTGCTGGCGGACGACGATGTCCTCTTACGCGAGGGAGTCGCCAGTCTGTTGCAGCGCTCGGGTTTCGATGTCGTCGGGCAGACCGGCGATGGCGTCACCCTTCTCGACCTGGTGGGCAGCCTCCGGCCCGATCTGGCCATTGTCGACATACGGATGCCCCCGGGGCACAGTACCAAGGGACTTGACGCCGCCAGGGCCATTCGCCGGGACGCACCCGAGGTGGCGATCCTCCTGCTCTCCGCCCACATAGAGGTCGATCAGGCTCTCGAACTGCTCAACGGCGGAACAGGTGTCGGCTACCTGTTGAAGAGCCGCGTGACCGACGTGGACGACTTCGTCGAGTCGGCGCAGCGGGTGGCAAGAGGAGGTTCTGTCATCGACCCGGGCCTCGTCAACGAGTTGGTGGCGGCGCGGCGGCGAAATGATCCCCTGGATGCCCTTACTCCACGGGAACGGGAGGTCCTCGAGGCGATGGCCGAAGGCTATTCCAACGCCGGTATCGCCCGTAAGTTGTATATCAACGAGGGCACGGTGGAGAAGCACGTGCAACGGATCTTTCCCAAACTCCGACTGTCCGAGACAGGGGACGACCACCGCCGGGTGCTGGCGGTACTCACGTTTCTCGACGCCCGCTAAGCGCCACCGCCACCACGGCCTTCGTACTCCTCGATCAGATCGCGGATAGCTGACCCCGACAGCTGGGACTTGGACAGAAAGCCGACTCCGGGGAGCGCTTCGACCAGATCCGTCAGATCCTGTGCGGGATAGGTGGAGATCAGAATCACCCGGTGAGAACCGGCCGCGGCCGGGCCGGCCAGGAGTCGGGCGAGCTCGGTGCCGTTCTCACCGCCCAGGTTGATGTCGACCAGGATGATGTCGGGCCGCAGGTCCCGTTGCCGGGCCATGGCCTCGGCGGTCGTTCCGGCCACACCGACGACCTGCAGTCCGTCAGCCTCGAGCAGTCGGGTCGCGGCCTCCAGAAACGGCTCGTTGTCATCGACGATGAGGAGACGGGGCGACATGGTGCGCGTCAGCTTGACAGGTCGTATTCCTCGCCGCATTGCAGCTAACCGGAATATTGACCTCCGGCTGCCTGGACACAAAAAGCCCAGGTGGCAGGGAAGATATTCACGTCTGGTGGCGCGATCGTGATTGAGGACACACCTTGTGTCCCACTCACATAGAGGGAGAACGACGTGACACTGACTATCGAGAAGGCGGCGGGCGCTACGGCGGTCCGTCCTTTCACTTTGGAGTTCCTCGAATCAGAGCTCGACGATCTGGTGGCTCGCGTCCTGGGCGCACGCCTGCCGGAAGGCGAGCTTGTGGCTGACGCTTCACAAGGTGTGCAACTCGACACGATCCGGGAGCTGATGCGCTACTGGGGGACCAGCTACGACTTTCGACGGGTCGAGTCGAGGTTGAACGCCCACCCCCAGTTCATCACCGAGATCGATGGACTCGACATCCACTTCATCCACGTGAGGTCGCCGCACGAAGGTGCGCTCCCACTGATCATCACCCACGGTTGGCCCGGGTCCATCATCGAGATGCTCAACGTGATCGGTCCCCTGACGGACCCCACGGAGTACGGCGGAGACGCCGACGATGCATTCGACGTGGTTATCCCGTCGATCCCCGGATACGGCTTGTCGGCCAAGCCAACGGGCCTCGGCTGGGACCCGGCCCGCGTGGCTCGTGCATGGGTCACCCTGATGGATCGGCTCGGGTACACGGAGTACGTGGCCCAAGGTGGCGACTGGGGCGCCATCATCACCGATCTGATGGGCGTGCAGGCGCCTCCGGGACTGCTCGGCATCCACTCCAACATGCCGGGTGTCGTCCCCGCCGACATATCGGCACTCCTCGCTCCCATGCGTGCCGATCCGCCTCCGTCCGAGCTCACCGTCGACGAGAGGCGCGCCTACGAGCAGCTGACGAGGGTCTACACAAAGGGGATCGGGTACGCCGTCGAAATGGGATTGCGTCCCCAGAGCCTCTACGGGCTGGCGGACTCCCCCGTGGCCCTCGCCGCCTGGATGCTCGACCACGACGCGTTGAGCTACGAGGACATCTCACAGGCCTTTGTCGATGGACAGCCCGTCGGCTCCCTCACCAGGGACGAAGTCCTCGACAACATCACCCTCACCTGGTTGACCAACACGGGCATCTCGTCGGGTCGCCTGTACTGGGAGAACACGCAGGGCTTCTTCGACGTCAAAGGCGTCGTCGTGCCGACTGCGGTGAGTGTCTTCCCGAAGGAGCTGTTTCAGGCCCCCAAGCGGTGGGCCGAGAATGCGTACCCCAACCTGATGTACTTCCGCGAGGTCGACCGGGGAGGCCATTTCGCCGCCTGGCAGGAGCCACAGCTCTTCACGGAAGAGGTCCGGGCCGGATTCAGGTCATTGCGCTAGCCGCTCAGACCCGGCCACAGCCAGACCGCCACCCGCCGGACGGACCCGGACGGCTCGACCTGATGCCGCTCCGGTCCGCCACCGCCGGCGGCGGACCGCATCTCCCACACGTCATCAATTCCCAACCGACAAACCAACTATTCAGGAGGATATGAGAAATGAGCACCATCACCACCAAGGACGGTACGGAAATCTTCTACAAGGACTGGGGGTCGGGTCAGCCGATCGTCTTCAGTCATGGTTGGCCCCTCTCGTCAGACGACTGGGACACCCAGATGTTGTTCTTTCTGGACAACGGCTACAGGGTGGTCGCCCACGACCGACGGGGGCACGGACGCTCATCGCAGGGGAGCGTGGGCCACGACATGGACCACTACGCAGATGACCTGGCAGCCCTCACCGCGCACCTTGACCTGCATGATGCTGTCCATGTCGGGCACTCGACAGGTGGTGGCGAAGTTGTGCGCTACATCGCCCGCCACGGCGAAGAGCGGGTCGCCAAAGCCGTGCTCATCGCGGCGGTGCCACCCCTGATGGTGCAGACCGACGCCAACCCCGGTGGTCTGCCCCACAGCGTGTTCGATGACCTGCGGTCTCAGCTGGCCGCCAACCGGTCCGAGTTCTACCGCGCCCTGCCATCGGGCCCCTTCTACGGGTTCAATCGGCCGGGGGTCGAATCCTCGGAGGCGCTCATCGAGAACTGGTGGCGACAGGGGATGATGGGGGGAGCGAAGGCCCACTACGACGGCATCATCGCCTTCTCACAGACCGACTTCACGGAGGACCTCAAGAAGATCAATGTCCCGGTGCTGGTCATGCACGGGGACGACGACCAGATCGTCCCCTATGAAGATTCGGCTCTGCTGTCGGCGCAACTGTTGAAGAACGGGATCCTCAAGACCTACGCCGGATTCCCCCACGGCATGCCCACCACGCAGGCCGAGACGATCAACGCCGACCTGCTGGAGTTCATCCGCTCCTGAACACGGACGCGGCCCCCGGGGCGCTGAGCAATCACACCGGTGGCTCGGGCGGCAAGGCGTTCCCAGGGTCATCACATCGTCCGATCGCAGCCCACCCCGCTTCCCCGAGCGGGGTGGGCTGCCACGGCAACGGAAGGAAGCAGTACGAATGGCAACCTCCACGACCATCGGTACGGACCGTGGTCACACCGGCTGGCCACAGAGGAACACGACCTCACTCCGTCGATTTCTGAGGACCGAGACGGGCAGCGCAGCAGTCGTCGCAGTGGCGGCCATAGCGGCGCTGATGTGGGCGAACGTTGACACGACGTCCTATGAGCACCTGTGGGACACCGGTATTTCGATCCAGGTCGGCGGAGTCGGGCCTTCCCACTCATTGCGCTTCTGGGTCAACAGCGGCCTCATGACCCTCTTCTTCTTCGTCGTGGGGCTGGAGGTCCGGCGTGAGTTCGACGTGGGCGAGCTGCGCGAACGCAAGCGCGCGGTGATCCCGATTGCTGCGGGCCTGGGTGGCGTCGTGGTTCCGGTCGGCATCTTCGTGGTTTTCAACCTGGGTCGACCGGGTGTGCACGGCTGGGGAGTCACCATGCCCACCGACACCGCGTTCGCACTGGGCATGCTGGCCCTCGTGGCCCGGGGGGGCTCTGACCGACTGCGGAACTTCATGCTGACGGTGTCGATCGCTGACGATGTCGTGGCCCTCACCGTGATTGCGACGGTCTACTCGGAACACCTGGATGTCGGTGCCTTGACGGTCGGCTTCGTCCTCTTCGGTGTCATCGCGGTGATGACGCTGCTCGGCGCCTACCGCTGCATGCTCTGCGCCGTCCTCGGGGTCGTCTCGTGGTTGGCGCTGTCCGAATCCGGGGTGGATCCCATTCTCCTCGGCACGGGCCTGGGACTGCTCACACCGGCCACCCCGGCCCGACGGACGGATCTGGAGCGGGTGACCACGATGTTCCGGGCCTTCCGTGAGCAACCGACGCCGGACCTCGCGCACAGCGCACGGATCAGCCTCAGAGGAACAATCTCTCCCAACGAACGCCTCCAGCGACTGTGGCACCCTTGGACCAGCTACCTGATCGTCCCGTTGTTCGCCCTCGCCAATGCCGGAATCCCCCTGAACGGTGGCTTTCTCCGACACGCCCTCGCCTCCCCGATCGCACTCGGGATTCTGGTGGCCGGAGTGGTGGGAAAGCCGCTCGGAGTGGTCACGTCTGCCTGGATTGCCGGTCGCACGACCAGGGGACGTCTTCAATCCCCCGTCGGGTGGGCGGCGCTCACCGGTGGCGGCACCGTCTCCGGAATCGGATTCACCGTCTCACTGCTGATCGCAAGTCTGGTGTTCACGGGGGTGGACCTCGAAGATGCCAAGGTGGGGATACTGGCCACCGCCCTCGTTTCATCCGCCGGCACCTGGCTGGTCTTCCGTATCACGTCCAGGATGCCCGATCACCGGAGAGCCGAGGCGTTGCTCGGTACCGCCCGGTCGCTGGTTGATCTGGCCGTACCTGTCGACCCGGAGCGGGATCACATCCGGGGAGGGGACGAGGGCCTCGTCACTGTGGTCGAATACGGCGACTTCCGGTGCCCGTTCTGTGGTCGCGCTGAACCGATACTGCGTGAACTGCTCAGTGAGTTCGGAGATATCCGCTTCGTGTGGCGGCACCTTCCGCTGACCGATGTCCATCCACACGCCCGGCTGGCTGCCGAGGCAGCAGAAGCCGCCGGCAATCAAGGGGCGTTCTGGGCGATGCACGATCGGTTACTCGATGACCAGGGACCTCTCACACACGCTGACCTGGTTGACCACGCCATGGCGATCGGCCTCGACGTGGCCCGGTTCCTACGGGACATTGACGCGCACTCCGGTTCCGGCCAGATCGCCGCGGATATCGAGAGTGCCGATCTCAGCGGCGTCGTCGGCACCCCGACC
>Ga0182012_10002865_pt1 | contig 18539 bp, 13 predicted proteins | sample 612S2SmetaG_FD_120486 | JGI IMG/M metagenome (GOLD analysis project Ga0182012, IMG submission 120486) | Permafrost microbial communities from Stordalen Mire, Sweden - 612S2S metaG | ecosystem: Environmental > Terrestrial > Soil > Wetlands > Permafrost | place: Sweden: Stordalen | collected...
GGAAACGAGCCGAGGATCAGCACCCTGGCGTGGTCGTCGACGAGCGGCGGGAGTCCCTCAAGAAGCGGTGTGGTCATCACATCCCATCATCGCCTGCCGGAGTTGTACGTTGACCAGGTGGACGATCTGCTCGACGGACTCGAGGGCGCTGCGCGCACAGAGCGGGCAGAGCTGGTGGAGTGGCTGCTCGAGCAGGGCATCACCGCCGACGAGATCCGGGCGACCAACCCGCCGCTGCTGCTGGCCACCCGCCGCCTCATCGGCGACGACGGCACCTACGTTTCGGCGCGCGACATCAGCGAACGCTACGGCGTTGACCTGATGCTGCTGCAGCGCGTGCAACGCGCCATCGGCCTGGCCAGAGTGGACGACCCCGACGCGATCGTTCACATGCGCGCCGACGGCGAGGCCGCCGCGTATGCCCAGCGGTTCGTCGAGCTGGGCCTGGATCCCGATCAGGTGGTGGACGTCGTCCGGGTGCTCGCCGAAGGTCTCTCACGCGCTGCCGAAGTCATGCGTTACGCCGCGCTGTCGGTCATCATGCGGCCGGCAGCCACCGAGGTGGAGACCGCCGAGGCATCGAAGGCGCTGACAAGCCGGATAGCGCCGATACTCGGCCCGATGATCCAGGACATGCTGTTCACGCAGTTGCGGCACATGGTGGAGACCGAAGCTGTCAATGCCGGCGAGCGGGCCGCCGGTAAACCGCTGCCGGGAGCACGCCAGGTCACCGTTGCCTTCGCCGACCTCGTCGGTTTCACCCGGATAGGTGAAGTGGTATCGCCCGAAGAGCTGGGGCGACTTGCCGGGCGGCTGGCCGATCTCGCCCGTGATGTGACGGCCCCGCCGGTGCGGTTCATCAAGACGATCGGCGACGCGGTGATGTTCGTCTGCCCCGAGCCGGCGCCATTGCTGGACACTGTCCTGAAGCTCGTCGAAGTCGTTGATACCGATGACGACTTTCCGCGGCTGCGGGCGGGAGTGGCCTCCGGCATGGCCGTGAGCCGGGCCGGTGACTGGTATGGCAGCCCGGTCAACGTGGCCAGCCGGGTCACCGCGGTGGCTCGCCCGGGTACGGTGCTAGTCGCCGATTCGGTGTGGGAGGCCCTAGAGGAATCCGCCGAATCTGCTCAATTCCAGGGATCTTTCGCTGGGGCGCGTCGCCTCAAAGGCATCAAGAACGAAGTCAAACTTTTTCGGGTCCGACGAGCCTCCGCCCCTACCGCTGGCGACGACCCCCTGCCGTGAGCGACCTAATCGAACCCGAAAGGCCCGAAGCCGCCTAGCGGTCGACCTGAGAGTTTTTGAACCACCAAATGATTCATCGATACCCGCTGTTCGGCTGCCTCGAGGGCGAGTCGTGCGTGCAATGCGGGTGAGGTCCTCACCACAAACGTCCCGCTGTAATTGCGTTCGTTAAGCGGTGTGGGTGCGGTCTCGCCGAGTGCTTTCATGCTGGCGACGAACTCGCCGGCAGCTTCCTCGATAGCGGAGATGGCCTCGCCGAGGGTGGGCGCGCGCTGAGACAACGACGGCAGCTCGACACACGGGCCGATGTATTCCTGCTCATCAGGGGACCATTCGGCACGAAAGGTATATCGGTGCATGCCGGTTTTGATAGCACATACGCTATCGATTCCGGGAGTCACTCATGCCCAGCCGTCCGCTCTCCAGGTCGAGGGGCTAACGCCGAATTTGATAGCGCATGCGACATCACCGGACGATCGGCTCGTTCGCTGCTGGTGAAACTCCATTCCATTACACATGTAACAGTGTAATCATGTAATCATGAAACCTCACCAACACGGACGCCGCTCCGGCGGCTGGCAGCAAGCTCAGCAACCCGACGCCAGTGGCGCCGCCGAATGGTTTGCCGGACGCCTCCCTGAAGACTGGTTCGACGGCGACCCCACGGTCGTCGTCGACCGCGAAGAAATCACGGTCGTCGGCAAGCTGCCCGGAAAAGAAGAAATCGGAGCCCGCTCCGAAGGCCGGGTCTCGCGATTCCGCGAAGAAACCCGCTCAGAGCGCATGAAAATCGCCGATGAGGCTCAGGACCGCTACGGCCGCAAGGTTTCGTGGGGCGTAGAGGTTGGCTCTGATACCAGCACAGAGCGAATTCTGTTCACGCACATCGCCGTTCCTGTGATGACGCGCTTGAAGCAACCGGAACGCCAGGTGCTCGACACCCTGGTCGACGCCGGCGTCGCCAGATCGCGCGCCGACGCACTGGCCTGGTCGGTCAAGCTGGTCGGAGAGCACACCGAGGAATGGCTGGACAAGCTGCGCACCGCCATGTCGGCGGTCGACGATCTGCGCGCCCAGGGGCCCGATCTTCCCGCAGGGTAACGCTCGGGTCAGCCGAACTTGGCCCACCACGTGTGCAGATCTTCCATGCCAGGAGGGTCTCCGAAGACATCGCTGAGCATCAGTTTGGACTGATGGCTCCATATCAGGTTCGTATGGTCCTTGTAGGTACCGCAAGCGATCGAGCCGGCCGTCACCGTTGGTGTCTTGTCGTAGTGCCAGTCGTCCGGCGAGGGTCCGCCACCGGGACAGTTCTCCAGCTGCACAGCGGAGATGTCGTCGGTGAAGGCTTTCTTCAGCGCGTCGGGATCACTGAACAGCCCGTAGACCGCGTGAGATGGGCCGCCCTGCTTCGTGTTTTGCTCGCAGTCGACCATGGCCACTGCATTGGCCCAGATGGTGTCCGGCTTTGGAGTGGTCGGCGTGCAGGTGCCGGTGGGGTAACCCCCGGGCAGGAACCTGAGCAGCTTGCTTTGAGGGGGCTCGTCGGCTGGGGTGGACGTCGTTGTGCTGGCGGTGCGTGTCGTGGTGGCGGGCTCGGCCTTGTGTTTGTCGCGGTCCGACATAACCATTGAGATGTCGATGGCCGCGAGGATGATGACGACCAGCAGGGTGGCGAGGCCGGCGATGATCGGCCAGCGGTTGCGTTTGCGTGGTGGTGGGGCCTGGCTCCATGGTTGGCCGCCGAATTGTGGTGGGGGAGGTCCGCCGGGTGGCTGCCCGCCCCAGCTGCCGCTATTGCCTTGGTAGTACGGCGGGGTTGGCGCGGGCCCGCTGCTGGGAGCCCAGCTCGGCGGCCCGGGGTACGGCTGGGGAGGCGCCATCTCGGTGGCCGCCAGCGTGGGCGCCGGCGGGGGCGCAGGCGTGGGCGTAGACGAGTCGGGCAGGGCGGCCTCTTGGCTGCGGCGCAAGATATCGGCGGCGCGGTCTTGATCGGGATCGCTGAGCGCCTCGGCGGCAGCCGAAGCCAGATCACCGGCACTGGCGTAGCGGTCCTCGGGTTGTTTGGCCATGCCCCGCGCGATGACGCCGTCGAGGGATTTGGGGATGCCCGAGCGCGCGGCGCTGGCCTGCGGGATGGCGTCTCTCATGTGGGAGTTGACCAGCGTGCCGGCGCTGTCGGCCCGGTATGGCGGAGCTCCGGTCAGGCACTCGTACAGCACGCAGGCCAGCGCGTAGATGTCGGCGCGGTAGGTCACCTCGCCGTCCGAAAACCGTTCGGGGGCCATGTATTTCCAGGTGCCCACCGCCGTGCCGAGCTGGGTCAGTTTCTCGTCGGTGGTGGCGCTGGCGATTCCGAAATCCACCAGATAGGCGAAGTCGTCGCGGGTGATCAGGATGTTGGGTGGTTTGACGTCGCGGTGCATCACCCCGGCGGCGTGGGCGGCATCCAGGGCCGAGGCGATCTGGCTGATGATGGCCACCGCCCGCGGCGGGGTCAGCGGCCCAAAGCGTTTCAGCACGCTCTCTAAGTCGATGCCCTCGATGAGGCGCATCTCGAGAAACATTTTGCCGTCGATTTCGCCGTAGTCGTGGATGGGTACCACGTGCGGTTCCTGCAAACGGCCCGCGATGCGGGCTTCGCGCTTCATCCGCTCGCGAAACACGGGGTCGCTGCTGAACTGGTCGGACATCAGCTTGACCGCGACCGTCCACTCTTTGACGGTGTGTTCGGCTTCGTATACCTCGCCCATGCCACCGCGGCCCAGTAGCCGCTTCAGGTGATACGGACCAAACATCGTCCCCACCCGCGAAGTCTGCGCATCGCTCATGGCTGATCCTCCAAACCGACCAAAGTCCCGCCGACCATATCAACAATGTCGAGGCGCACATCGCCTTTCGCCCCAGTTCCCCGACCCGGGGGGAGTTCAGGCCTGGGTCATCCGGTAATACTCGCCCCGCGCGGCCAGTAGCTCGGCGTGGGTGCCTTGCTCAACGATCCGCCCGGACTCCACCACCAGAATGCGGTCGGCTTCGCGAATCGTCGAAAGGCGATGCGCGATAATGAAACTCGTCCGATCCCGCTGGAGCTCGCGCATCGCGCGCTGGATCAGGGTCTCGGTGCGGGTGTCAACCGAACTGGTCGCCTCGTCCAGGATCAGTATCTGGGGGCGGGCAAGAAATGCGCGGGCGATGGTGATGAGTTGCTTCTCGCCTGCGCTGACGCTGCTGCCGTCGCCGGTGACCCGCGTCCGGTAACCGGCCGGCAGCGTGTGCACAAACCGGTCGACATAGGCTGCCCCGGCGGCCTCCAGCACCTCTTCTTCACTGGCGTCTGGCCGCCCATAGGTGATGTTCTCCGCGATCGTTCCGTCGAAGAGCCAGGTGTCCTGCAGCACCATGCCGATTCGCGACCGCAGCGTGTGCCGACTCAGCGTGGTGATATCGACTCCGTCGACAAGGATTCGGCCGGAATCGACGTCGTAGAAACGCATGAGCAGGTTCACCAAGGTGGTCTTGCCCGCTCCGGTAGGTCCGACGATCGCTACCGTGCTGCCCGCTTCGGCCACCATGGACAGGTCTTCGATCACCGGGGTGCCCGGTCGGTAGGCAAAGCTCACATGCTCGAACTCGACGCGTCCGCTCAGGTCCGGATGCTGGCCGTTGGGCGGCGGCGGTCTTTGCCGGGCAGCCGGCTGAGGGTCGTCCGGCGATTCCTCGGGCTCGTCGAGGAGGTCGAAAACCCGCTCGGCGCTGGCTATCCCCGATTGCAGGGTGTTGTAGATCCCGGCCATTTGACTCAGGGGATTGGTGAACTGCCGGACGTATTGGATGAACGCCTGAATGCTGCCGAGCGTGATGTGCCCGGTAGCCACCTGCACGCCACCCACCACGGCGACCGCGACGTAGCCGAGGTTTCCGATGAAGGTCGTTGCCGGTTGCACCAGGCCGGAAACGAACTGAGCGCCGAAACTAGCTTGGCAGACGTCGTCATTGAAGCGGCGAAACTGCTCCCGCGCGGCGGCCTGGTGTCCGAATGTCTTGACTACCGCGAACCCGCTGTAGGTCTCTTCGATATGGGCGTTGAGGCGTCCGGTGCTGGTCCATTGGGCCATGAAAAGGGGTTGCGAGCGCCGCGTGATCGCGCGCGTCACCAGCAGCAGCATCGGCACCGTCAGCAGTGTGATCATCGTTAACAGCGGCGAGATGGACACCATCATCGCCAGCACCGTCACAACGGTCAGAATCGACGTCACCAGCTGGCTGATCGTCAGCGACACCGACGACTGGATGTTGTCGATGTCGTTGGTGACCCGGCTCAACAGCTCGCCGCGCTGTCGTCCGTCGAAGGAGGACAGTGGCAGCCGGTGCATCTTGTCCTCGACGTCGGAACGCAGCGCGGTCACGGTCCTCTGCACGGTGATGTTGAGCAGCCGGGCTTCCACCCAGATCAACAGCGCAGCAACCAGATAGAACGTCAGCGCCAGCGCCAGCGTTCGACCCACCGCGTCGAAGTCGACACCTCGGCCCGGCACCACATTCATTCCGGACAGCAGGTCGGCGAAGGCGTTGTCACCACGGGCCCGGGCCGCGGCGACGGCCTGCGCCTTGGTGATTCCCGCCGGTAAGCGCCGCCCGATCACCCCGTTGAACAGCAGATCGGTGGCGTGGCCGAGGATCCGCGGAACGACGACGCCGATCGCGGTGCCGGTGATGCCCAGCGCGATGACCGCGATGCTCAGCCGGCGTTGTGGTGCAAGCCGTTTCACCAGGCGGGCCGCCGAACCCCAGAAGTCGCGCGACCGGACGGCGGTGGGGGGCGGGGTAGCGCCGCGGCGCCGCTCGTTGACGGCGGTCACTATGCCCCCCCGACGTCGGCGCTCACCGACTGCGAGGCGGCGAACTCCGCATAGGTGGCGCAGTCGGCCAGTAACGATTCATGCGTGCCCGCACCGACGATCTTGCCGTTGTCGACGACGATCACCTGGTCGGCCTGGGCGCCGGTCGAAATACGTTGTGTCACTGTGATAATAGTGGAATCTTCGGCTGTCTCGCGCAGCGAGGCGCGGACGCGGGCGTCGGTGTGGACGTCAAGTGCGGAGAACGCGTCGTCGAACAGGTAGATGGCGGGGCGGCGGATGACGGCCCGGGCGATCGCCAGCCGTTGGCGCTGTCCACCGGAGAAGTTGACGCCGCCTTGTGCGACGCGCATCTGTAACCCGTCATCGTGTCTCCGCACGAAACCCTCAGCGGCCGCAACTCGTAACGCGTCCCACATCTCTTCCTCGGTCGCGTCAGCTTTGCCGTATCGGAGGTTGTCCGCGACGGTGCCGGAGAACAGGTAGCCGCGCTGGGGCACCAGCCCGATAGCTGACCAGAGTCGGTCGGTGTGGTAGTCGCGGACGTCGATGCCGTCGACCAGCACGGCCCCGCCAGTGGCGTCGTAGAGCCTGCAGATCAGCGACACCAGCGTCGATTTGCCTGAACCGGTGCTGCCGACGATCGCGGTGCTGGTACCGGGCAGTGCGGTCAATGAGATGTCCTGCAGCACAGGGCAGTCGGCGCCGGGATAGGTGAACGTCACACCCTGCAAGCGCACCACACCGTTGACCCCGCCCGGCGGGTACTTGGGGTGTGGTGGGCTGTCGACTGCGGCGGAGGTGTCAAGCACCTCGGTGATCCGTTCGGCGCACACCGACGCTCGCGGCAGCACGACCATCGTCATGGTCGCCATCGTCACCGCCAGCAGAATTTGGGCGAAATACGACAGGAAAGCGCTCAGCGAGCCGATTTGCATCTGGCCCCGGTCGATCCGCAGACCGCCGAACCAGATCAGCGCGACACTGGATACGTTCACGGTCAGAGTGGTTGCCGGCAGCATCATCGCCTGCCAGTTACCGGCGCGGACGGCGGCATTCGACAGCGCAATATTGGCCTTGGCGAACCTGTCACGCTCAAAGCGTTCGCGGGTGAACGCCCGGACCACCCGGACACCGGACAACTGGTCGCGCAGCACCCGGTTGATGCCGTCTATGAGGCCCTGCATGCTGCGGAAGAGCGGCAGCATGTGCGACATGATCCAGTAGTTGCTGATCGCCAGGACGGGGATGCTGATCAGCAGCAACCACGTCAGCGCTGCCTCTTGGTGGATGGCCATGATGATTCCGCCGACGCAGGTGATCGGGGCGGTCACCAGTACGGTTGCCGATATCTGAACCAGGAACACGATCTGACGGACGTCGTTGGTGCTGCGGGTCAGCAGGGTCGCCGCGCCGAACCGGGCCGTCTCCTGTTCGGAGAAGGTGATGACGTGTTCGAACATTGCGCCGCGCAGGTCGCGGCCGAAGCCGGTACCGGTACGGGAGCCGAAGTAGACAGCTCCGATCGAACACAGCACCAGCAGCCCGGTGACCCCGAGCATCACGACGCCGAGCTGGACGATGACGGTGGTGTCGCCCTTGGCGACGCCGTCGTCGATGATGGCGGCATTGACCGTCGGGAGGTACAGCGCCGCGAGGGTGCTGATCAGCTGCAGCACCATCAGCACCGTGACCAGCCGGCGGTACGGCCGGATGTACTGGCGCAACAGAGCCAGGAGCATTGGGTAACTGTCGCACATCGCGCGTGCGCGAGTCCCCTTATGCCTGCTCAGGCGCGGTGTCAGTGGTTGACCCACTGAGCTGCCGCTACAGTGCAACCTGTGACCAGCAGTAGGCTCAGCGACGGGGCAGGTAGCGGTGCGACGTAACGTGACGGCGCTGCCCTCAGGGGTTTCCGCCATTTTCAAGGCCGCTCTGATGGCCTTGATGTCCCTAGTGATCGTGATCCCGACGGTCGCCGGATGCTCCGGTTCGGGCGACAACAAACCGGGAGCGACGGGCCAGTCGACGCCGGCGAATGGGGAGGGCCATCACGGGCCGATGTTCCCGCAATGCGGTGGCATCAGCGACCAGGTGGTGTCGGATCTGACCAAGGCGACCGGGCTGATCAACACGGCGCGGAACTCCGTGGGCTGCCAATGGCTGGCAGGCGGCGGCATCCTCGGCCCGCACTTCTCGTTCTCCTGGTACCGCGGCAGTCCGATCGGGCGTGAACGCAAGACCGAGGAACTGTCCCGCGCAACCGTTGACGACATCAACATCAATGGCCACGGCGGTTTCATCGCTGTCGGTAACGAGCCGAACTTGGGCGATTCGTTGTGCGAAGTCGGAATCCAGTTTCAGGACGATTTCATCGAATGGTCGATCAGCTTCAGTCAAAAGCCATTCCCGCCGCCGTGCGATATAGCCAAAGAACTGGCTCGTCAGTCGATTGCGAACTCGAAATGATGACACGATGAAAAGAAGTGTGCGGGCGGCTCTGGCGGCGGTAGTCGTCGTGATCACCACGGTGGCCGTGTTGACCGGTTGTTCGGAATCCATCGGCGGCACCGCCGTGAGGGCGGGCTCGGGCGGCTCGCCGCGCAACAACAATTCCGAAAAGCAGTACCCGAACCTGCTCAAGGAATGTGAAGTCCTGACCACCGACATCCTGGCCAAGACCGTGGGTGCCGATCCACTGGACATCCAAAGCACGTTCGTCGGCGCGATCTGCCGGTGGCAGGCGGCCAACCCGGCGGGTCTGATCGACATCACCCGGTTCTGGTTCGAGCAGGGCAGTCTGGGCAACGAGCGTAAGGTCGCCGACTTCCTGAAGTACAAGGTCGAGAACCGCAACATCGCGGGCGTGGATTCGATCGTGATGCGCCCCGACGACGCGAACGGCGCATGCGGCGTCGCCAGCGACGCGGCGGGGGTGGTCGGCTGGTGGATCAACCCTCAGGCGCCCGGCATCGACGCGTGCGCGCAGGCCATCAAGCTGATGGAGCTGACGCTGGCCACGAACTCCTAGGCCTCCCTGAGCCTCCCCACGCCGCGAGACTGCAGGTACCGACGGGCTCCGGCCCCGGCGGGATCAATGACTGCGTCGAGTGTGCACTGACGGTTTCGAGTGCGCGTCAGGGGCGGGATTTGGGCGAATTTTGCGCCCTCAGAACACACTCGACGGGCCAGCTCCCGCCCCGCGCGGCTATCGCGGGATGTGGAAGGCGGTCAGCGCCGCTCGGCCTCGTTCCAAAGCGGGCCAGCCGCAGGGCACGGCCAACACGGCGATGGCCGATGTCGGGTATTTTGCCGAAAGGCGTTCCAGGGCGGCGGTGTCGGTGCCGTCGGCGCCGGCCAGAATACGCGCCAGGCCGGACATGGTCGGTTCATGACCGACGACCAGTAGCGTCGTGACCTCGTCGGAAACGTTGTTTATCTCGTCAATAACGATGCCGGGTGTGGCGCCGTAGAGCCGCCGGGCATAACGGACCGGCGCATCGACGCCGCTGTGCGACAGCGTCTGCCGGGCACGCGTGGCCGTCGAACACAACACGCCGTCGATGGTGGGCACGTTGGCGCGGAGCCAATCACCGGCCAGCGCAGCCTCCCGGACGCCGCGGGGCGCCAACGGCCGGTCATGGTCGGCGACCCCGTCCGGGTATGACGACTTGGCGTGCCGTAGCAGCAGCAACCGGAGCAACGTGGCCTCGTTCACCCGAACACCTTAAGCGCAATCAGCCGCTCAGAGGCATGCCGCTGCGCGTCCCCGGAGTTGTCGGTATCCCGACTTAGACTCGCTGTGCCGTGATCGCCACGCAATTTGGGGAGGAGGGTCGCCGGATGCGCTTCCTGCACACCGCCGACTGGCAGCTGGGCATGACCCGGCACTTCCTAGCCGGCGACGCCCAGCCACGGTATTCGGCGGCCCGCCGCGACGCGGTGGCCGGTCTCGGCGCGTTGGCGGCCGAGGTGGGCGCCGAGTTCGTCGTGGTAGCCGGTGACGTCTTCGAACACAACCAGCTGGCCCCGCAGGTCATCAGCCAGTCCCTGGAAGCCATGCGCGCCATTGGTATTCCGGTCTACCTGCTGCCGGGCAACCACGACCCGCTGGACGCGTCGTCGGTGTACACCAGCGCGCTGTTCACCGCCGAATGCCCGGACAACGTGGTGGTGCTTGATCGGGCCGGCGTCCATCAGGTTCGGCCGGGGTGCGAGATCGTCGCTGCGCCGTGGCGGTCCAAAGCCCCGACCACCGATCTGGTCGCCGAAGTCCTCGGCGATCTGTCCCCGGCTCCGGTCACCCGGGTGCTCGTCGCCCACGGTGGCGTCGACATTCTGGACCCCGATCGCGATAAACCCTCGCTGATCAGGCTCGCTGAGCTGGACGACGCGCTGGCCGGCGGCGCGGTGCACTATGTGGCGCTGGGGGACAAACATTCGCTCACCCAGGTCGGTAGCAGCGGCCGGGTGTGGTACGCGGGCTCGCCGGAAGTCACCAACTTCGACGACGTGGAATCCAACCCCGGCCACGTCCTGGTCGTCGACATCGACGAAAGCGACGCAGGACGGGCCGTCACCGTGACACCGCGCCATATCGGCCACTGGCAGTTCATCACCATGCGACGCCAGGTGGACAACGGCCGCGATATCGCTGACCTCGATATGAACCTGGATCTGATGACCGCGAAGGACCGAACCGTCGTGCGGCTGGCGCTGAGCGGTTCGTTGACGGTCACCGACCGCGCCGCGCTGGACGCCTGCCTGGACAAATACTCCCGGCTGTTCGCCGGGCTGGACCTCTGGGACCGGCACACCCACCTCGCGGTGATACCCGCTGACGGTGAGTTCACCGACCTCGGCATCGGGGGATTCGCCGCCGCCGCCGTCGAAGAGCTGGTCGCCACCGCACGCGAGGGCGACACCGATTCTGCGGTCGACGCCCAGGCCGCGCTGGCGCTGCTACTGCGGCTGGCCGAACCGGCATGAAACTGCACCGGCTGGTCCTGACGAATTACCGCGGCGTCGCGCACCGGGAGATCGAGTTCCCCGACCACGGCGTGGTGGTGGTGTGCGGCGCCAACGAGATAGGCAAGTCCTCGATGATCGAGGCGTTGGACCTGCTCCTGGAATCCAGGGACCGGTCGACAAAGAAGGAGGTGAAGCAGGTCAAACCGACCAACGCCGACGTCGGCTCCGAAGTGACCGCTGAAATCAGCAGCGGCCCTTATCGTTTCGTCTATCACAAGCGTTTCCACAAGAAGTGCGAGACGGCGCTGACGGTACTGGCCCCGCGCCGCGAACAACTGACCGGCGACGAAGCTCACGAACGGGTCCGCGCGATGCTGGCCGAGACGGTGGACAACGATCTCTGGCATGCGCAGCGGGTGCTGCAGGCCGCGTCGACCGCCGCGGTGGATCTGTCCGGCTGTGATGCGCTCTCGCGTGCGCTCGACGTGGCCGCTGCGCGTTCCGACACCGAGGGTGCGCTGTCGGGTACCGAGCCGTTGCTCATCGAGCGCATCGATGCCGAGTATGCGCGCTACTTCACCGGAACCGGACGTCCCACCGGTGAGTGGTCCGCCGCGATCTCCCGGCTGGCCAACGCAGAGGCTGCGGTGCAGGAGTGCGCGGCGGCGGTCGCCGAGGTCGACGAACGGGTAGGTCGCCATGCTGTTCTGACCGCGCAGGTGGCCGAGCTGTCTCAACTGCGACTCGCTGCCGGCCCGCGGTTGGCCGTCGCGCGGGCCGCTGCCGACAAGATCGCCGAACTCACCCGCCAGGCGCGCGAAGCCACTCTGGTCGCCGCCGCCGCCGCCGCCACCAACGCGGCGGCGGCCGCTGCCCACAACGGGCGGTTGCGGCTACTTACCGACATCGAAACTCGCGCCGCAACTATCGCCGCCGCTGAGGCCGAAGTCCAACAAGCTGCCAACGCGCAATCGTCGGCATGTGCCGCGGCCGAGGTCGCCGACGCCGCGGTCGCCGACGCCACGCACGTCTCAGTGGTTGCCCAACGCCGCGTCGATTGCGCCCGGCGCACCCTCGACCAGATCGCCGAGCGCGAGGAGGCTGACCGGTTAAAGGCCCGGCTGGCCAAGATTGACACCCTTGCACGTGACCGCGAAAGCGTCTGCGCGGAGCTGTCCACGGTAGCGATCACCGAAGAACTACTGCATCAAATCGAGAGTGCCGCGGCCGCGGTTGACCGCACCGGCGATCAGCTGGCGTCGAACTCCGCGGCGGTCGAATTGACCGCCGCCGCTGACATCGAGCTGGTCGTCGGCCACCAACGGGTGTCGTTGTCGGCCGGGCAAAGCTGGTCGATCACCGCATCCGGCCCCACCGAGGTCGAGGTTCCAGGTGTCCTGACTGCGCGGGTCACCCCCGGCGCTACCGCACTCGATGTGCACGCTAAATATGCTGCGGCACAACAAGAACTGGCTGCCGCGCTGTCCGCTGCCGATGCCGCTGACCTTACCGCCGCCCGACGCGCCGACCAGCGCCGCCGCGAATTGCAGGGCAATCGCGACCAGTTGAGCGCCACCTTGGCCGGCCTGTGCGGCGACGAAGACATCGGCCAACTACGTTCCCGGCTAGCTCAGTTGAGTGCCGGTCAACCCGCTCAGCCAGATCTCGCGTTGGACGTCACCGCGGCCCGCGCCGAACTCGATGCGGCGCAGGCAGCTCGGGTCGCCGCAGAGGCCGAATGCGAAACTCGTCGTCGGGCCGCGGCGGCCGCCGGTAGCTCGCTCGCCGAGACATCCACGCGGGCAACGGTTCTGCTGAACAAATCGGCGGCTCAACGCGTCGAGCTGGATGCGGCCACCGGCCGTTTGGCCCAGGAGCGGGCGTCGGTCGGCGATCAGGACCTGGCGTCGACGGCGGAGGCCGCACATGCGGCGGCGCAGACCGCGGAGCGGCGGGCCGCCGAGCTGGCAGCTGAGTTGGCTGCCGCGGCGCCCGACGCGGTCGCTGCCGAATTGGCCGCCGCCACTGAGGCGGCCGAGACGTTGGGCAACGACTACGAAGATGCCGCCCGCGCGTTGCGCGAGGCGAAAATCGAACTCGCGGTCATCGGCAGCGAGGGTCGCCAAGGCAAGCTCGACGCCGCAGAAACCGAACGGGAGCACGCTGCCGGCGAGCACACCCGGGTGGGCCGTCGGGCCCGGGCCGCGCAGCTGCTGCGGTCGGTGATGGCACGTCACCGCGACACCACCCGGCTGCGTTACGTCGAGCCCTATCGCACCGAGTTGCAGCGGCTCGGCCGCCCGGTGTTCGGGCCCACTTTCGAGGTCGACATCGACAGCGACTTGCGTATCCGGAGCCGGACCATGGACGGCACCACGGTGCCGTACGAGTCCCTGTCAGGTGGGGCCAAAGAGCAGCTCGGCATCCTGGCGCGGCTGGCCGGCGCCGCCTTGGTTGCCAAGGAGGACTCCGTTCCGGTGGTGGTCGACGACGCGCTGGGCTTCACCGATCCGGACCGGCTGGCCAGGATGGGGGAGGTGTTCGACGCGGTGGGCGAGCAGGGACAGGTGATCGTGCTGACGTGTAGTCCTGACCGGTACGACGGCGTCAAGGGCGCGCACCGCATCGATCTGGGCGCGTAAGTGCGGCGAGGGCGCGTGGGTATGGCGAGCAGACGCAAAAGCCCCCGATTTGGGCCCAAATCGGGGGCTTTTGCGACTCCTCGGCACCACCTAGCCAGGTATGAATCCGATGGCCGTGTAATCCACGTCCGCCATTCCGAACGCGCCAAAGTTGGCCAGGTCGCTGCGCACCGCCCTGTTGCCCGGTGACTGGTACAGAGGCAGGCTGAAGCCTTCCTCCCAGAGCATCGTGTCGACCTCATTGGCCAGCGCACGCGCCTTGCCCGGGTCCAGCTCCGAAAGCGTCTGGTTGATCTTGGCGTCGATCTCAGGGCTTCCGATTTTGCCGAAGTTGCTATCGCCGTCGGAGGCGTAGATCTGCGGCAGCGCAGACAGCGGGAAAGCGGCACCCACCCAACTGAATTGGGTGATGTCGAAGTCGCCCGGGCTCACGTATTGGCTGAAGAAGCCGTTCCCCGACTTAATATCGAGCTGCAGCTTGACACCGATCTGCGCCAGGTTTTGCTGGGCGATCAAGGCGATCTGCCTGCTCGATGGCGCGTCGAAGACGACGTCGCGGACGACTAACTGTTTGCCGTCTTTTTCGCGCACGGCTCCGTTGAGCTTCCAGCCCAGCGCGTCCAAGTCCCTGCGGGCCTGATCGGGGTTGTAATCGGCTGGTGCACTGTTATTTTGGTAGCCCACTTGGCCTTCGACGTAGATATGGTTGTTCAGCGGCGCCGGGTGGACGGTCAGGCCGTGCTGGACGACGTCGACGATGGCGCGGCGATCGATGCCTTTGCAGATCGCCAGCCGCAGCCCCTTGTCGTCCAGGATCGATCCGGGTGCGCCGTTGAAGGTGAAGTGAGCCCAGGTGGGGGTCGGGGCGCGGCGGATCACGACTCCGGGTGTGCGCTGGGCGGTGACCATATCGTCGAGCGTGCCCACACCGGCAGCGTCGATGTCTTTGTTTTGCAGGGCGGGGATTACGGCGGTGGGGTCGAGGACCAGGTACGTGATGGAGTCCAGCCGCGGTGTGGCGCCCCACCAGCGAGGATTGCGGGTAAGCACGATGCGCTGAGCGGGCCTGTCGATCGTGGACACGATGAACGGTCCGGCCGACGGGCCGGGGGCCTCAAGCTGGCCCTTGTTGAAGACATCCGGGTTCGCCGTCATGCGGCGGGGCTGTATCCCGCCGGCAAACATCCCTTGCCACTCGGCGTACGGCTCGGCGAACGTGACCACCGCCTGGCGATCGTCGACGCCCCTGGTCACCGACTTCACTCGATCGAACCCGGCATTGCTGGCGATCAAGAACCGTTTGTCTCGGCCGCTGCACGCCTCGACCTCAGACTTGAGGTCCTCCCAGGCAAGTGGGGTGCCGTCGCTCCACGTCGCCTTCGGGTTGATGGTGTAGGTGACGACCTGCGGGTTGGTGCTGGTCAGTTCGGCGCCGGTGAAGTAGTCGGTGTTCAGTCTCAGCGTCCCGTCGGCTCGAGTGATAAACGCCCCCGGCAGTGTCGGCGAGACGATATCGCCGGTGTCGGCTGTGTTGCCGTCGATGTTGAGTTCGTTGAAGTTGTCCGGGAACGATGTCAGGGGGAGCCGCAGGTTGCCGCCGTCGCGCAGAGTCGCCGGGTCCCGTGGGTTGATGTCGCTGGTGGTGCCGACCCGCGCCGCCTGGGCTTCCGGGAGATCCTGATACCCGTTCGAGCAGCCGGTGAGGAACAAACAAACCGCGACCATCGGCAGCGCCAGCCTGCGAATCATCGGCGGGTGCGTCACCCCGACGATGTTAACCGCCGGCGACATCGGAATGCGCCCGCGGAACGGCGGCCAGCAGCCGCTGGGTGTACTCGTGCTGTGGGTTGGTAAACACTTGGTCGCCGTCGCCCTGTTCCACGATCGTTCCCCGGTACATCACCGCCACCCGGTGCGCCAGGTGTCTGACTACCGAAAGATCATGCGACACAAACAGATAGGACAACCCGAATTGTCGCTGCAGATCCAGCAGCAAGTTGATGATGCCCGCCTGAATAGAGACGTCGAGCGCCGACACCGGCTCGTCGAGCGCAAGAATCTTCGGCTGTAGTGCCAGCGCCCGCGCGATGCCGATCCGCTGCTTCTGCCCACCGGAGAACTCGGCGGGATAGCGGCTGGCGTCGGCACGGTCCAGCCCGACGATCGCCAGCAGTTCGGCGACCCTTTCCTCGCATCGCGGCCTGTCGAAACCGTTGGCGACCAACGGTTCAGCGATGACGTCGAATACCGGAAGGCGGGGGTCCAACGAGGCCACCGGGTCCTGAAACACCACCTGCACTTCGGTCCGCAGCTTACGACGAGCGGCTGAGTCGAGGGCCGAGACGTCGGTGCCCAGAATCTCGATGGAACCTGCCTCGGGTGTGGTGAGTTCGAGAATCTGGGTCAGGGTGGTCGATTTGCCAGAACCGGATTCGCCGACGATGCCCAGGGTGCGGCCCTGCTCCAGGTTGAAGCTGACGCCGTCGACCGCACGCACCTCACCCACCCGCCTGCGCAATATCACGCCCTTGGTGAGTGGGTAGGTCTTGGCGAGGTCGCGAACCCGCAGCACCAGCGGCGGTTCGCCGGCGGCGTCCTCGATTGTGGTCGGTTGCGTTGGTACGCCGAAAATTTCGGCTGCACTGCGCCCTGCGACATCGTCGGTGCGGATGCACGCCGCCCAATGCCCGTCCCCGGTGGCTCCGATATCGATGAGATCGGGCTCTGCCGAACGACATTGGTCGATCACCAGCGGGCAGCGCGGGGCGAACGGACACGCGCTGGGCGATAGCGACGACATCGTCGGCGGCGCGCCGGGGATCGGAATCAGCCGGGTGCCCTGCTGGGCATCCAGCCGCGGCACCGACCCCAGCAATCCGGCGGTGTAGGGCATCCGGCGGTCGCGGTAAAGATCTTCGACGGTGGCGATCTCGACCCCACGTCCGGCGTACATGACCATTGCCCGGTCGGCGAACTCCGACACCACACCCAGGTCGTGGGTGATGATCAGCACGCCGGCGCCGGTCACATCGCGCGCGGTTCGCAGAACGTCGAGGATTTGGGCCTGCACCGTGACGTCCAGCGCGGTGGTCGGTTCGTCACAGATCAGCAAGTCCGGATCGTTGGCGATCGCCATCGCGATCACCACCCGCTGGCGCTCGCCGCCGGACAGCTCGTGCGGGAATGCCTTCGCTCGCTGTTGTGGCTGGGAGATTCCGACCAGCTCGAGCAATTCGACGGCACGCTTGCGGGCATCTGCGCGGCTGATGTCACGGTTGTGCACGTCGATGGCTTCGGCTATCTGGTTGCCGACGGTGTAGACGGGGGTCAGCGCCGACATGGGATCTTGAAATATGGTGCCGATCGTCTTGCCGCGGATCCGTGACATCGCCTGGTCGGACAGCCCGAGTAGTTCCTCGCCGTGCAGACGCACCGATCCCGACACGCTCGCGTACTCGGGCAGCAATCCGATCACGGCCATTGCTGCAGTGCTTTTTCCCGAACCGGATTCGCCGACGATGGCGACCACCTCGCCCGGATCGATGTGGTACGTCGTGCCGCGCACCGCGGACACCGCAACGTCCCCGGTCTCGAAGGTGACGTTAAGATCCGTTACCTCCAGCAGGGCTGTCACGTCGGTCGCCGGTTCTTGCGGCGTGGAGGCCGGCTGCGAGGATCCAGCGCGTCGCGCAAGCCGTCCCCGGCGAGGTTGGCGCACAACACAATCAGCACCAGAGCACCGGCCGGGAACAGGAAGACCCACGGGAAGGTGGTGGTCGACGGAGTGCCCTCGGCGATCAGTGTCCCCAGCGATACGTCGGGCGGCTGAACGCCGAATCCCAAGAAGCTCAAGCCGGTTTCGGCCAGGATGGCGAATCCGACGTTCAGGGTCGCATCGATGATGAGGATCGAGGCGACGTTTGGCACGATGTGATGCACGATGATGCGGCGGCTGGATACCCCCATATACATTGCTGCGCGGACGAATTCGCGTTCGCGCAGGCTCATGGTCAACCCGCGCACCATGCGCGAGCTGACCATCCAGCCGAAGGCCGCGAGCAGGACGATGAGCCACAGGACGCTGCTCGACTGTTTGGAGCGGGCACTGACGATGGCGATCAGCAGGAAGCTCGGCACTACCAGCAGCAGGTCCACCAGCCACATCAGTGCTCGGTCGCGCCAGCCACCGAAATAACCGGCGACCGTTCCGACGGTGGCGGCGATACTGGTCGAGATCAGTGCCACGCAAAATCCGATCAGCATTGACTTCTGCATGCCGCGCAGCGTCCGGGCCAGCAGATCCTGACCGAGCGCATTGGTGCCGAACCAGTGCTTGAGTGAGGGCGGCTGAAGCAGTGCGTCGTAGTCGAGATGGTTGTAGTCGTAGGGGAGTAGCGACGGCAGTGCGTAGCAGCCGACGAACCCCACCAGTAGCAGAATCACCGCCACAACCGCGGGCCAGTTGCGAAGAAACCGACGTGCCAACAGGTTTCGCCGCGAGGTGAAGGCGGCCGGGTGGATGCCGGTCCGGGTTGGCGTGGCTTCCGGGGTAGCGGCGCGTGTCATGAGCGCCGCTCCTCTCCCCCGCAACCGGGAGGTGCCCCCACATCGCTCTTTTGCTCTGCATCGTCGCCGGCGCGTGTCACGTCACCCGCACCCTCGGGTCGAGCACCGCATAGAAGACGTCGGACAGCAGGCCGGCGAGCAGAATCACCAACGCGGAAAACAGCGTGATCGCCGTGATGACGTTGGTGTCCTGTGTCGAGATGCCCAGCACCACCCATTCGCCCATGCCGTGCCAGCCGAAGATCTTCTCGAC
>Ga0182012_10002867_pt1 | contig 18535 bp, 20 predicted proteins | sample 612S2SmetaG_FD_120486 | JGI IMG/M metagenome (GOLD analysis project Ga0182012, IMG submission 120486) | Permafrost microbial communities from Stordalen Mire, Sweden - 612S2S metaG | ecosystem: Environmental > Terrestrial > Soil > Wetlands > Permafrost | place: Sweden: Stordalen | collected...
CATTCCTGGAGGTGGCAGTCCTGATATGGGAGGTGTCTCGGCTGATGGCAAGACTCTGTGGCTGTCGGGCCGCTATAACGGTGAAGTGTATGTGTTCGATACTACGACCGGCAAGCTGCGAGCCCGCATCAAAGTGGGAGATGGGCCCCACGGTTTGTGCTACTACCCACAGCCGGGACGCTATTCGCTCGGCCACACGGGCAACATGCGCTAAATAAACGTGAACGACGAACCATGGTTGCGGGGTCCAATCGCGGGGGTTCACCCGCTAGTGATGCCTGTATTCTTCAGCTACGCGCAAGTTCGGGAAGACCTGCATAAACATACGGTGGGTCTTTCCGATGAGCAGGTTTGGCAGCGGTGCGCCGGACAGTCGCTCGGCTTTCAGTTGAAGCATATTGCCGGCAGTGTTGACCGAATTACGAGTTATCTGATGGTTCGCCCGTTAAGCGATGAGCAACTGGCATTTCTCAAGCAGGAGTTACAGCCTCCAGGCAGTCTGCCTGAGTTACTCGCTCTGGTGGAGCACAGTCTCACTTACTCGGAGAGCCAGTTGAAGAACGTGGACGCAGATTCGTTATACGCACCTCGCACCGTGGGCCGCCGCGCTTTACCCACTACCGTGATCGGCTTGATAGTTCATCTTGCCGAGCATACCCAGCGCCATCTGGGGCAAGCCATCTTGATTGCTAAACTCCTGCGGCAGACCGGCTGATGGCTGGTTTCGGCGCCCTTCTCGCGCGCAATCGCAACTACCGTTACACGTGGCTTGGCCAGATTGTGAGTGAGGTGGGAGATCACTTCAATAACATTGCGGTGCTGAGCCTGGTAAATGAAGCTACTCACAGCGGCTTTGCCGTGGCGGCGCTGATGATGTCTCGCGCGATTCCTGCCGTTCTGGCTGGCCCGTTGGCAGGCGTGATGTTAGACCGCTTCGACCGGCGGCGCATCATGATCACCAGCGACTTGATTCGGGGAGTGGTGGCGCTCGGATTCATTTACGCGATTGGGCAGCATCAGCTTTGGCTCGTCTATGTGTTGAGCGCCCTGCTAATGGGGGCCTCGCCGTTTTTCACCAGTGGACGCTCCGCCATCTTGCCGTCCATTGCGACGAAGGATGAGATTCATACCGCGAATTCGCTGACGCAAACAACGGGTTGGCTGACGCTGACGGTGGGCGCTTACTTTGGCGGAACAATGGTTGCCGCGTTCGGTTCCACGCAGGCATTTCTATTTAACTCGCTTTCATTCTTCATCTCAGCCTATTGCATTTTTCAACTGCGGAAGGCTAGCGGGCATTTTCGTGCGGAAGATCGCGGCTTGAACGAAACGAAAGTAGCGCGGCCCTGGCATGAATATCGCGAAGGCTTGAATTACATGTCGAAGGCGCCGCTGATTTTAGGGATTGCCTTGATCGCTGTAGGTTGGGCTAGTGGTGGAGGTGCGGCGCAGGTGTTGTTCACTTTGTTCAGTGAGCAAGTGTTTAAAAAGGGCGCGCAGGGGTTAGGGCAACTGTGGGGCATGGCCGGGGTGGGCCTTCTTATTGGAGGTTTCATCGGGAACCAGATTGGCAAGTGGATCAGTTTCGAAGCGTATAAGAGAACGGTGTTTTTCTGCTACCTGCTTCATGGCGGCGCGTATGTGGTTTTCAGCCAGATGCAGTATTGGGGTTGGGCGCTATTCTTCATGGCTGTTTCGCGCGGCGCCGTGGCGGTGAGTTCGTTGTTGAACTGGTCGAACTTGTTGAAGCATGTGGACGACCGGTATCGCGGACGTGTATTCTCAACGATTGAAACGATGAACTGGTCGACAATGATGATCTCGATGTTGGCCGCCGGCTTAGCCTCTCAGAATCACAGTGCGCGCATTATAGGAGCGGTTTCGGGGTTACTTAGTTCCTCGACGGCGATTTTCTGGGGTTGGGCAAATTGGACAGGTAAGTTGCCGGAACCGGCGGTCTCGGAGGATGATGCTGAGGTGGAGATTCATGGAGATCCCACGGGCTGAACGACGGAGCAAGTTAAGAGTATTCTCACTCTATGCGACGTTTCGGATTGGCTTTGTTGGTATCGGCGATAACTCTGATGGCGGATACTAAGACGGTCACGAAGATGACCTTCCTCGGACCACACGGTGGTGGTCGCATAACCACTCGAACGGAATACCGGCAAGGCGATAACAGCCGTAATGAGTCCGAGACGTTTAGCGGAGATTCTCGTGCGCGCCCGATACTCGTCATTACGCTTGGTAAGAAACTTGAGTACCAAATCGACCCGACCGCTCGGCAGTACGTTGAGTATGAGATCCCTCGGCCCAAGCACTTATTCGTCTGGTAAGACGCTAGACATCTACTACGAAATAAAGGGCACGGGAGAATCGAAAGAGTTTTTCGGCGAGACAGCCAAACACCTGATTTGGAGCGAGCGGCGCGTGGCAGAGCCCGGAGCCTGTGGTATGAGTTACACAAGCGAAACCGACGGTTGGTATTTCCCAGAACCAGAAGAAACGAAGCAGCACTTCGGTACATTCCTCGCGGCTGGTCGTGGAATGCGTGGCGGAGGCTTGTGCCTGGATAAAATCGTCGTCCATGGGCGAAGGCCCGGAGGTATGGCGGTGATCGCCAACGATGGTTCGTTTAAGACAGAAATTGTGGAGCTTTCCTCCGAGCCGTTGGATAAGAGTTTGTTTGAAGTGCCAAGCGGTTATACGAAAGTCAAAAATCTGCCCGGGCCGCCGCCTTCTCCCCCTCCGACTCTGCCACAGCAGATTCAGTGGGAATTGGCGCGATTGGTGCGTGAATTGGAAGCTTGGTTTCGCTAACGGAACTCGTTGCCATTCTAGTTGGCTTACGCTCACGGCTCCGTTTCGATATTGGTGCTAGGTCGGGCGCTTGCGATATCACGGGCGATGTGACATCATAATCTTTGAGGCTCGTTCTTGATACGGATGTCGTGGTCGCTGCCATGCGGAGTCCCACCGGAGCGTCCGCAGCTTTGTTATTACGCATCAGTCAAGGATTTGCTAAGCCACTAGTGAGCGTTGCGCTGGCGCTTGAGTACCAGGCGACTTGTCATTTGCCGGAACACAGGCTAGCAAGCGGTTTGCGCGAGAGTGACGTTGATGATTTTATAAACACCTTGATTAGTCTAGCCGCTCCGGTGGACATCCATTTTTTATGGCGTCCGCAATTGCGTGACCCGGGAGACGAAATGGTGTTGGAGACTGCTGTAAGTGGTCAGGCTGCAGCGATTGTTACCTTCAACCGGCGCGATTTTGGTTCGGCGCCGAAATCTTTCGGGATCGCGGTACTTCTGCCTGGTGAGGCACTAAAAAGGACAAGACAATGACGACTAAGACAAGCACCTATCCACTTCGCCTTCCTGCTTCGCTCAAAGCGGCGTTGGAAAAGCTGAGCAAACAAGATGGCACCAGTATCAATCAATTTGTGGTGACTGCGGTTGCCGAGAAAATCTCAGCTCTTAATACGGCAGAGTTCTTCGAAGAGCGGCGCGGAAAAGCGGATCTTAAAGCGTTTCGCCGAATTTTGAACCGCAAGGGTGGCGTACCGCCTCGAGAGGGAGACGAGTTGTAAACGCTACTACGTGGCCCGCGCGGTCAACTTCTCCAGATGCTTCGCTAAAATATCGACTTCAATATTGATCCTCGCCCCCGCTTGATAGCCGTGAAGTGTCGTGTTCCTATAGGTATGAGGAATAATCGTAAACACCACCTCCGCATCTTTGATCTCCGCCACCGTTAAACTCATCCCATCCACTGCCAGCGATCCCTTTTCCACTATGTAGCGCGACAAATCATCCGGCACCCGAATTCGTAACCACCAGTTATCATTCCCCAGCGCTTCAAGCGAAATCAACTCCGCCGTCCCATCCACATGCCCCAGCACAAAATGCCCATCCAAACGCGCATTCGCTCGCAACGGCCGCTCCAGATTCACCGCTGCACCCGCCCGCAGATTCCCCAAATTGGTTCTCGCCAAAGTCTCCGGCGCCAAGTCCGCAGCGAAACGGTCTCCCGCCAACTCTACCGCGGTCAAGCAGGTTCCATTCACCGCAATGCTCGCCCCAACCGTGGCATCCTTCAAAACATTCGCGCAGCCCACTACCAGCCGAGCTCCGGTGCCCGCGCTGTCCATCGAAATAACACGGCCCAACTCTTCAATAATTCCTGTAAACACTAGTGAGCCGCCTCTTTCGTCACATACGCTTCCACCGCAAACTCATCCGTAGAAACCGGGTGAACCGAAACACGCTCCAGCATAATCGCGTCCACCCGCCGCAGGCGGCCCGGCCCACCCGCCACCGGAATGCTCTTCATCCCGCCTAAAATCTTCGGCGCGTAGTAAAAGAAAACCTTATCCGCAATCTGCGAATCAAGCATCGTCCAATTCACGTGGCTGCCCGCTTCCACCATCAGCGAAAGATACCGCTGCTGCGCCAGATGATCAATCACAACTTTCGGATCGGTGCGTCCACCCTGCCCGTCGGCAATCAACACTTGAATGCCCGCAGCCTCCAATGCTTTCCGCCGATCCACCGGCGCCACCGAAGTACCCACTACCAACACATCATTTTTCGCGCTCGTAATGATCTTCGCCGTCAGCGGCACGCGCAGTTGCGAATCCAGCACGATGCGCAGCAAAGGACGGCTGCGCTCCATGCCTGACCTGTCGGTGAGCAAGCAATCGTCTTCCAGCACCGTTCCCAAACCGGTTAGAATGGCATCGGAATAGTGGCGCACCAGTTGGACATCCGCTCGCGCTACTTCGCTGGTGATCCAGCCAAAGTTATCTTGCGGCGCGGCAATCTTTCCATCCAACGTAAGTGCGGCCTTAATCGTCACCAGCGGCTTCCCCGTTCGCATGAAGTGGATAAACGGCTCATTCAGCTTCTCAGCCGAGGCCGTGTGTTCCGCATTCAAGAAAACCTCAATCCCCGCCTGGCGCAGTTTTTCAAACCCTTTGCCTGCTACTAACGGATTCGGATCTTTCATGGCCGCTTCCACTCGCTTAACGCCGGCCGCGATGAGAGCGTCTACGCAAGGTCCAGTCCGGCCATGATGTGAACAAGGTTCTAGCGAAACGTAGAGGGTGGCGCCACGCGCACGGTCGCCTGCCTCGCGTATGGCCACAATTTCCGCGTGATCTTTGCCGCTCCACGTGTGGAACCCGCGGCCCACTACTTCGCTATCGCGCACCAAGACTGCGCCCACCGCCGGATTTGGGCTCGTGCGCCCGCGTCCCTTGTTGGCCAGTTCCAGCGCTTGTATCAGGTAGGCGCTCATGAACGGTTCCTAGTCAAACAGCGACGCGACGAACTTCTCTGGTTCGAATGGCAGTAGATCTTCGATCTTCTCGCCTATACCCACATAGCGAATCGGCAGGTTCAGTTCACTTGCAATGGCCACCACCACGCCGCCCTTCGCGGTCCCGTCCAGTTTGGTCAACACAATGCCGGTCACCCCTGCCGCTTCGGTAAACTTGCGTGCTTGCTCCAAACCGTTCTGCCCGGTGGTGGCATCCATCACCAACCACACCTCATGCGGCGCGCCGGGAATCACGCGCTGGCAGGTGCGACGCATCTTCTCTAATTCGGCCATCAAATTCTCTTTTGTATGCAGACGCCCGGCGGTATCCACAATCACGTAATCCACACCCTGCGATTTCGCCGCCTGCAGACCATCGAACACCACGGCGCTGGGGTCCGCTCCGGTCTTCTGCCGGATCATCTTCACGCCCGCCCGCTCGGCCCAAATTTCCAATTGCTCAATAGCCGCCGCGCGAAACGTATCCGCCGCGCACAACAGAACCGTACGCCCTTCGCCCAGAAACCGATGCGCGAGTTTCCCGATAGTCGTCGTCTTTCCCGCGCCGTTTATGCCCACCACCATCACCACAGCCGGCGGCGTGGGCACTATATGAACAGGTGTCTCCGAAGCCGCGAGCACTTCCAGGATCTGTTCGCGGATCAGGTTGCGGATCTCATGCGGATCGGCCGTCAGTTTGCGGTCCACCCGGGTGCGGATGCGTTCCAGAATATCTTGGGTCGTGCGCACGCCGATGTCGGCGGTGATCAGCGTATATTCCAGTTCCTCCAGCAGATCCGCGTCGATTTCCTTCTTGCCGGACAAAACATCTTCAAGCTTGTCAACCAAGCCCGAGCGGGTCTTTTGAATGCCGGCCTTCAATTTGTCGAGCAGGTTCGGTTCGGAGGCAACAGAGCCAAAAAGCGTTTGAATGGCCATTTATCAGGTGTTCGGTTCCAAGTTTAGCAAGCGAGTAGTACTCAGTACTGTTGGTAACTGGGTGTGCCAGAGTACTGGTTGGACTTTCCAGCAGTCCCCGATAAGACACATACTTACGATGAATGGCGATCGCGCTTTCGGATAAGTTGACGCCCGCGCCGGTGGAGGTCCTCAAAAAGGACAGGCCGGGTGGTCTCCACTTCCACTTGATCTTGCTAGCGGCCGCCGTTCTCATTGGAAGCTTCATGCAATTGCTGGGTCCTTCCTGGGCGCAGACGATCTTTGAAAAGGTGCGGCTCGATTCTTTTTTAGGAATAAGCGCTCTCCTCGTAGCGTTATTTGCCTCCATCCTGGCGCACGAACTGGGACATCTATTAGCGGCGCTCTTTTTGAATTACGAGATCTTGGGCGGAGCCTTTGGCCCGTTCCGTTTCGAGTGGTGGAATAAGCGAATTTACGTGCGGGAAACCACCGTCGGCTGGTCTCGCTGTTCCATTTCCGCAGTGCCTCGGGAAATACACAATTGTTGGCGGCCAAGGATGTTGCTCGTGGTCAGTTCCGGTCCCGTTGTTTCGCTTCTTTTTCTGCTGGCCGCCGCGGGGCTTGCGTTGCGCAGTCCCGCAGGAGCGAATTGGGCAGCCAGTTGGATCACGTCTTTCTGGAGTGGCTGCGCCGAAGTTAACTTCTTTCTGTTTATCTTGGGACTTGTGCCGAATGGGCGCGCCAGCGCCGTACCGAATGATGCCGCCTTGTTCCTGCGTGTTTGGAAGAACAACGCCGATGCCGTCGATATGTTCGTCTGCCACAAGGCCATGGAACTGGCGCTGCGGCGCATCCGCCCGGAAGACTATCCACAACCGCTGCTGCGCGAATTGGCGAACTTTGAGGCGCACCCGCACACGCGCTTGATGGTGGCGCGCCGCATCGTGGAATGGGCTGCTGATTCTGGCGATCTGGAATTAGCCGGTGAATGGGATGACTGCGCGCTGGCGGCGAGTGTGAATTGCAGCCCTCGCTTGGCAAATGTCGCGCTCGCCGAATCCGCCAGTTTCGACGTAGTGTTCCGTGAAGATCTGCGCGCCGCCGTTCACAAGTTCGCCAAGGTGGAGTTCGACGAATTATTTCCACCTATGCTGGCAGAGCGCTCCTGGGCCGCACGGCTGATCGCCTGCGGTTTGCCGCATAGGGCCGAGGCGCACATCGCGCGCGCACAGAGCTATCTTCCTGCCGCCAATCCTTACTTCCACTACGAGCGGACGCTTCTCGATCGACTGCAAAGTAAAGCTGGCCGCAAAGCGCTCGAGTCCGCCTCGTCCCGCTGACTTTGTAAGTGTGATGTTATAGTGACATCGCCACTAGAAATTTGAAACCGTTTCCGAGGCGAAAAGTCCAACCGTGATTGGGCTGCCTAGCTGTTATTGAGGATAAGTTTCGATGCCGCTCCCCGTTCCCCTAAAAACTCGCCGCCGGTTGGCATTCCTCTTCTCACTACCCGCCGCTTTCAGCCTGGTCTTCTTCGGCGTCGAACTGCTGTCCGAGCGGACCGACATTCACCTGCTCGAAATTCAAAATCTGCAAACCAGTATCACTGATTTGAGCCAACTGGCAAAGGATGCCGAGTCAGCGGAACGTGGGTTCTTGCTAACGGGAGACCGTAGTTACCTCCGGCCTTTGAACGAGGCTTCGTATTGGCTAAGGCCGCGGATTGAAAGTTGCAAGGCTTACTCGGCGAACCATACTGAACTGCTGCCCAGCATTGAAAACGTCGCCGCATTAGTACAAAAGCGTTTTAACCGGGCGAAGCAATTGCTGGATGCGCAAACCGAAAAGAGTTTTGCGGCTGCGATCGACATGGAAAAGGCGGGCGACCCCGACCGCACCATGGACAAGCTGGAGAATTCTGTCAACAGCTTGCTGAAAGATGTGCGCCAAATTGAGCAGAACAACATAGACCGCGAACGGAACCTGAACCGTTGGACGTTTATATTCTTCTCTGTGGGCACCATGGTGATGATTGCGGTGATGGTGTGGCTCTATAACGCACTGCTCTCTTATCTCTACGCGCGCGATGATGCCCGCGAACAGTTGGAGAAAGTGAATTCAGATCTGCAAAACCGCATCGATAACCGAACGCGCGAATTAGAAGAAATGAATTCGGAACTGCAGCAATTCGCCTATGTGGCGAGTCACGATTTGCAGGAACCGCTGCGCACCATTACCAGTTTTTCGCAGTTGCTGGCGTCGCGCTACAAAGGGCAGTTGGATGCCGATGGCGATGAGTTTATCGGTTATATCGTCACCGCGTCGCGCCGCATGACGGATCTCATCAACGGTTTGCTGCAACTCGTACGTTTGCGCAAGAACAGTCAGCCGATTGCGGCGGTATCGTTCGAACGGCTGTTGGAAGATGCTGAGGTTAGCTTGCAGGCGGCTATTCGCGAGAGCGGTGCGCGCATCGAACACGGCCCGCTGCCCGCGTTGGTGGTCGATCCTGTGCAGTTTTCGCAGGTGCTCCAGAATCTGATTTCGAATGCTATTCGCTACCGTTCGACTGAACCGCCCTACATTGAGATTCAGGCACGACGCGATCGCGGCAACTGGATTTTCTCCGTCACCGACAATGGCTGCGGCTTCGATCAGGAATTTGCGGAACGCATCTTTGGACTTTTCCAGCGGCTCCATGGCCGCGAGGTGGAAGGCACGGGCATGGGGCTTTCCATTTCTCGCAAAATTGTGGAGCGCCACGGGGGCCGCATCTGGGCCGAATCCAGAGAAGGGGAAGGCGCTACGTTTTTCTTCAGCCTTCCCGTTACCCTTGAAGGTCTGCGGTTTTCCACGGCAGCCGCATCCGAGTCTTTCGCGCAAAGTCGCTAGGACTGACTCGCTTCCACCACCCTAAAGCCTGGTCGCGTTACAGACGATACCTCCTTCGGGTACTTCCGTGAACGCGCTTTTGCTAAGTAGCACATCGTTTCTCGAGGATCTTGACACCCTGCTCGAATCAGGGAAAGATCTGGCTGCCCTCGATTCGCTGCGCCGAGGCTTGACCGAAATTCGCAGTAGCAGTTCGCCAAGGCAGTGGCGAGCGTTTTGTGCCAATACTCTGTCGGGCGACAAATTTTGCCGTCGTCCTTTATCCAACCTTCTCAAGAATGGCCCATTGGCCGGAAGTTGTCACGGCGCAACTCCCACATTGATTCATGATCCTCACGTCCTAGACTCCATTTATGGGCTCGACGCGGTACCGCAGGATTTGACCTGCGGGGCAAATCTCTTGCAGGAATGGGAACTTGCCTTAGGTTTTTGCGAAAGTCTCCGCGCGCGGCATCAGTTCTTGATTCGAGAGCTGAATGAATTAGGCGATAGCGTCCCACGCCCCCGTATACTGGCACTGGGCGCCGGTCATTTGCGGGAGGCTTCTTCGGCGCTTTGCCTGAACAATATGTCTGGCGGTGAGTTGGTGGCGTTTGACCGTGATCCCGCTTGTATTGATCTTATTGAGAGCGAGTACGATTATCCGGGGTTATGCACTTTCTCGGGATCGTTGCGCCAGCTAATCCACGATCCGGCGCTGGGCAGGTTTGATCTCATCTACTTGCCCAATTTGTCCGACATTCTAGAAGATTTGAGATTGAAGGCATTGTTAGAAGGTCTGCTTCCTCTCCTGCGGCGAGGAGGGCGGCTCCTATCCGCGAATTTCTGCCCTGACCTGGAAGACGCCGCTTATCTGGAAGGGCGTTTAGACTGGTGGCCCATCTATCGCGATGAAGAGGAGTGGGCCCAGTTGCTCGGTGAACTGCCATGCCAGAATCTGCGCGGTCAGGCCGTATTTCGTGATCGTTCCGAGGGATCGGTGCTTATCGATCTGCAGGTGAACTGAACATGAGCGGAGCTAAGATCATTCCCTTTGCCCCACGCGCTGGTCTGCGCTTTGGCGTCTATATGGGAGGAGTGTCCGAAGCGCATCATGAAATGGCCTCCGGTAAGCCAGACGTCCCGGAAGAAATCAATCGCGTTCTGGACATCCTGCAAGGGGACAAACAATTCCTGGTGCGGACCTATCTGGGCTACACAGGCACAGAGGAAGACACCGAACTTATCGACATGCCGTCAATGCCGGACTTGGCGCGCTACACTTGGCGCGGTCGCAAACTGGATCTCGTGCTTTCGAATTGGGACAGGCGCGGCAATATGGCAGGCTGGGTTGAGTTCATCGAAAATGTAATCGCGCGCTATGGACCCTACATTGGCTGTTTGCAGATCTGCGAAGAGCCGAATTTGTATGAGTATCCAGGCGATGGCCGCTTTGGTTTTGCGGTGGAAAACGTCCTTGTCGGTGTAAAGGTTGCGCGGCAAGCGTTGAAACACCGGGCGCTCTCGGGCAACGTCGGATTCAACGCCGTGCCTTGTTCCGATCCGAATGACGGTTTCTGGCGTCAATTGGCAGAACGTGCGGATCACTCGTTCGTCAATTGCCTGGATTACGTCGGTTTGAATTTCTATCCAGATGTGGCCATACCTTTAGTGGGGGAAATGCCTTGCGAAGTGAAAAAGACCCTCACAGAGTTTCGCGAACGAACTTTGCGCCAGGCGGGCATTCCCGGTTCGGTGCCTATTCACATTTGTGAGAACGGCTGGCCCACTGGCCCGTATCGGTACTACACTCGTCAAGCCGATTTGATCGAACAGATGGTGCAAACCGCATATGAACTGCGAAGCCAACTGAATATCACTCATTACGAATTGTTTTCGTTGCGTGACGCTGACACCGCCAACCCTGACCCGAATCACCAGTTCGGAATATTGCGCGACGACTACTCGCCGAAACCTGCGTTCGAAACGTATAAACGGCTGATTGCGGAGTTGGGCGCTTAGCTCGCACAGTGTACCGTCAAATTATGCAGTGTTTTGTCCGTGCGGGTGTAGCCCTTCTTTTCGTTTTTATCCCCATTCAATTCGCCGCCGACCTATCCGCGACACAGCACTCGATATGGATAGCGAAGCCGGATTCCGAGGCTTTTGAGAGAAACGAAAACCGGCAACTTTCCCAGGCGCAGCAATTGATCGAGAAGCTTTTAGCCGTTCACAGTCCACGCACGATTGAGAATACCTTGCGCCCCTACGACGACGCCATTCGTTACCTCAATTCAGCAAATTACCTGGCTAGCCTGGTGCAATCCGTTCATCCCGATTCAGCCTTTCGCCATCGCGCCACGGCTATGGTCGACAAAGTCAGTGCCGCGCAAACCGCACTGTCCCTGAAACAAAGTGTTTACACGGCATTGAAATCGCTAGAGGCGTCTTCGGCCGATAGCGCCACCAAATATTACCTGCATCGCCAATTGCTGGAATTTCACTTGGCGGGCGTCGACAAGAGTGAAGCTGAGCGAGCCCGCTTGCGCGAGCTGAATAGCCGACTCACGAGCCAGCAATCTGCGTTTGAAAGAAACGTCTCCGATGGCCGCAACACTATTACGGCAACAGCGGCGGAATTGGCGGGCGTCCCGGCCGACTATCTGGAACATCACAAGCCCGCCGCAAATGGCCTCATCGAAATCAGTACAGACTATCCCGACTATTTTCCGGTCATGAAATTCGCCCGCAGCACCGATGTCCGCCGCCGCTTGTCGCTTGCCTTCAGTACACGCGCGTATCCGAAGAACCGGGACGTGTTGCGCCAGATGATGGAATCGCGCTACGGCATTGCGCAGATTATCGGCTACCCTTCGTGGGCCGATTACAACGCGGCCGATAAAATGGCCCGGAACGGCGCACGCATTGCGGAATTCATTCAGCAGATTGACGATGCGTCCCGCCCTGTCGCGAAGCGTGAACTTGCTCTGCTTTTGGCGGAAAAACGCAAGTCTGAACCCAACGCCGCCGAGGTCTATGATTTCGAAGGGTCTTATTTAACCGAACTCGTTCGCCGCTCCTCCTACGATTTCGACTCGCAATCAGTCCGTCCGTACTTTGCATACAACCGGGTCAAGCAAGGCATTCTCGACACCGCAGCCCGCGTTTTTCACTTGTCTTTCAAACGAGAAGAGGGCGCGCCTGCCTGGGATCAGTCCGTGGAAACCTGGGATGCGTTCGAAGACGGCAAGATGATCGGCCGCTTCTATCTGGACATGCATCCGCGCAAAGGGAAATTCACTCATGCCGAGATGATGCCGGTCCTGGACGGAGTACTCGACATCCAGTTGCCTGAAGCCGCACTGATCTGCAACTTTGCCAAGCCAACTGCTGACGATCCCGGCCTCATGGAATATTCCGACGTCGTCACCTTCTTCCACGAGTTCGGCCACTTGGTGCATTGGATGGTCAGTGGACGCCAGCAGTGGACCGGCATTAGTGGCATTAGCATGGAAGGCGATTTCGTCGAAGCGCCGTCACAGATGTTGGAAGAGTGGATGCGCAGCCCGCAAGTCCTGGCCGGCTTTGCCAAGAACTACCGGACCGGCGAGCCGATTCCCGCGGAACTCGTGGCGCACATGAATCGCGCCTCCGCTTTCAATCGCGGCAACGATGTCATGCGCCAAAACTATTTCTCCGCCGTATCCTACGATATATACAAAACCAAACCGCAAGATGTAGATCTTTCGGCGGTTTGGGACACAGACGAACGCCATTATACGTTCTTCGTGCCCATTGATGGCGAACAAGGATACGCCGCCTTTGGTCACCTCTCTGGTTATTCGTCGGCCTATTACACCTATATGTGGGACAAAGTGATTGCCGAAGACTTCTTCGGCCAGTTCGATGCCGCCAACCTTTTATCCGGAGACACATCCATGCGTTACCGGCGGCAGGTTCTCCAGCCGGGCGGCTCAGAATCGGCGAATGATCTCGTCAGAACGTTTTTAGGCCGTCCGCAAAACATCGAAGCCTTCAAAAGGTGGCTCAGCGAAGAGTTTGCCGGCGTAAGCGCGCAAATTCGTTAGTCCATCATCAAGCCGCCGTCCACGTCCATGATCTCGCCCGTCATGAATCCCGCACCATCCGACGCAAGAAAGCACACCGCCGCCGCTACGTCATCGGCGCTCCCCGTGCGGCCCAATGGAATGGATCGCAGCAAGCTCTCGCGCTTATCGGCCGGCATAGCGCTGATCATTTCCGTCTCGATCATCGCGGGCGCCACGGCATTTACGGTGATGTTGTAAGGCCCTGCTTCACGCGCGGCGCCTTTCGTAAACGCAATTACGCCGCCTTTCGATGACGAGTAGCAAGTGTTACCGAAAAAACCGCCGCCGCGTTTGCCCGCTACCGATGCAATGTTGATAATCCGTCCGCTGCGTTGCGCCATCATACTCGGCAAGACAGCTTTCGTACACAGGAAGACGCCTTTAAGATTCACCGCGTGCGTGCGTTCCCAAACCTCCACCGTCGTTTCCAGCAGCGGCCCGGTCGCGAGGATTCCTGCATTGTTCACCAAAATGTCAATCTTCGCGAACTCTCCCAACGCGGCGCCTATTAATCGCTTTGCGTCCTCTTCGGAGGAAACATCAATCTGCAGCGCCAAACTGCGGCACCCTAGGGACGTCACCTCTGCCGCCACTAACTGCGCGATAGCCGGATTGATGTCGCTCACCACCACGTGCGCACCCCCCCGCGCTAACCCCAGCGCAATCGCACGACCAATGCCGCGTCCGGCTCCCGTAACAACCGCAACTTTATCGTGTAAGGAAGCAACGGTTATACTATCTCAATCATGGACAGCCTGGATTCGCCACGCTTTGAGGAATTTGGCCCTTTGCTAATTGCGGGTCTGCGTGAATCGTATACGGATGCCACCAGCACAGCCATTCCCGCCCAGTGGCAGCGCTTCGAACCCTTTCTTGGTCAAGTGCCAGGGCAAGTTGGCGGAGTCGCTTACGGCTTGGTTTATCCCAGCGCTCCGCCCGACGAATGGGACTACGTCTGTGGCGTTCAGATTTCCGATGCGGCCCAACTGCCGCCCGCATTAACCTCGTTCACGATACCCAAACAAAAGTACGCGGTCTTTTCACACACTGGTTATCTTGCGACGCTGCGCGAAACTTGGCAATACATTTGGTGTAAATGGCTGCCCCAATCGGGCTTGAGAATTGCGCCTACCGCGCGCATTGAATGGTACAGCGAGTCTTTCAGGCCCAAGGCCCCAGGCGGTATCGAACTATGGATACCCATCCAGTGCTAGCGTTTGCTTAGTGTCCGCCCGGTCCGCGCCCCGGCGCCACCTTCTTCATCACGAATACGAAGGGCACCAGCACGGTGAACGCAATGCCAAACAGCCAGAAGCAATCGATGTACGCCAGGGTTGCTGCCTGTCGCTGGATTTGCCCAAGCAGCAGGCCATACCCCCCGTTGCCACCCGCTCCGGCGCTGTGTGCAAACACACCGCTCGCTGCTTTCAACGCTGTATTGAATTGCGGATTTAGCAGCGATGTCTGCTCCGTTAATCGTGCTTGATGAAACTGCGTGCGATGGCTCAAAATCGTAATAACCAAAGAGATGCCCACGCTGCCGCCCACATTACGCGCCAAATTGATCAACCCGGAAGCTGCGTTATTTTTATTGCGAGGCACGAAAGCGTACGCTGCTGTGTTGATAGGCACGAACAAAAACGCCAGTCCCGCCGACTGGAAACAGCGGGCCAGCATCACGTATCGGTAGTCCATGTTCGTGTTGAACGTCGTCATGTGGAACATCGAAAGCGCGGTGATCGCCAGGCCAATGCCAATCATCCAGCGCGCCTGCACTTTGCCCAACAGCATGCCGACGAAAGGCAGCATCGCAATAATGAGAAAACCGCCGGGCGAGATGACTTGGCCCGCATCCGTCGCCGAATAGCCCATCACCAATTGCAGAAATTGCGGAATCAGCACCGTGCTGCCCAACAGCACAACGCCCACCATGAACATGAAGAAAGCCGAGACGCTAAAGTTTCGATCTTTGAGCAGGCTGAGATCCACCACTGGATTCTTTGACTTAAGCTCCCAATAGATAGCCATCGCTAAACCGCCCACCGCTAGTACGGCGCACAGCCGGATGAAATCGGAAGAGAACCAATCTTCCCGATCGCCCTTGTCGAGCATGATCTGCAAGAAACCCAAACCTGTGGCGATAAAAATAATGCCCAAATAGTCCACCTGCAGATTCGCCTTCTTCTTGGCTTTCCGCTCCTTGACCAGATAGGGCGGATCTTCCAGCATGAAACTCGACAGCGCAAGGGATGCTATGCCAACCGGAATGTTGATGAAGAAAATCCATCGCCAACTGTAGTGATCGGTAATGTAGCCGCCCAAGGTGGGACCAATGGCCGGCGCGAAGACCACAGCAATCGCGTACACCGCAAACGCCATGCCGCGCTGTTTTGGGGTAAAGGTATCGGCCAAAATCGCTTGTTCGCTTGGCTGTAATCCGCCGCCGCCCACACCCTGCAAAATGCGAAAAAACACTAGCAGGCCCAGCGTCGGTGCTATGCCGCAAAGAAACGAGCTCACCGTAAACATGAACACGCACAGCATGTAGAAGCGCTTGCGTCCCACTAACATCGAGAACCAACCGCTCAGCGGCAAAATCACCGCGTTCGATACCAGATACGACGTTAGTACCCAGGTCGCTTCATCCTCACTCGCGGACAAACCGCCCGCAATGTGCGGCAGCGCTACGTTGGCAATGCTGGTATCCAGCACTTCCATGAAGCTGGCCAGCGTAACCGTGAGCGCAATCAGCCACGGATTAAATCTAGGTTTCCAGATCGCCTGTTCGGCGAGAGCCGGCGCCACATCGGCAGTTGCAGTAGCCATTGCGTGAATTACCGCTTAGTTGTTGAGCAATACGACAGGCGTCACCGACATGCCCGGCAACAGCCGTTCATCGTCATTCTGGCCGGGATCGAGCAGGATCTTCACCGGAATGCGCTGTACAACTTTGACATAGTTGCCCGTCGCATTTTCCGGCGGAAGTAAGCTGAACCGGCCGCCCGATGCTGCCGCAATGCTGTCAATGTGTCCGGTGTATTTGCGGCTACGGCCATAGGTGTCCACTTCAATTTCCACTTTTTGGCCTTTGTGCATTTTCTTCAACTGCGTCTCTTTGAAATTCGCCGTAACCCAGACATCCGTTAACGGCACAACCGCCATAATCTCTTGACCTGCCGCCAGCTGCATGCCCGGTTCAGCGGACTTCTTGCTCACCACGCCGTCTACCGGAGCCTTCAAAACCGTGTAGTCGAGATTCAACTGCGCTTGCTTCACGTTAGCGTCTCTTTGCTGAACCTCGGCCTGCGCCTGCTGAAAACGCGCTTGACTCGCTTCCTGCTGTTTGGGTCGAATCTGTGCGCTCTGCTGTTCCAAAACTTGGGCTGTCTGCAAACGCGCCCGCGATTCCCCCAGGTCAGCCATCGCTTTGTCAAAGTTACGCTGAGCCACCGTCACATTCGCTTTCGCCGCTTCAACATTAGCTGCACTCGCGCGCGCTGCTGCGTCCGCCGCATCATATTCCTGTTTCGAAATCTCATCTTTCGCAACCAAGTCTTTATAACGGATGAGATCTTTCTGCGCCTTCTCGTAATCCGCTTGCCGTGCGTCCAACGCCGCTTTGGCCGACCCGATGTTCGCCTGCGCTTGGTTGGCCGCTTGCTGCGCACTGTTCACAGCAGCGCGAACTTCCTCTACCTGCGTTCTGCTGGTGTCAATCTGTGAACGCGTGTTGATATTAGTCAGCGGAACATTCACGCTTGACTCGGAAGTATTGGCGTTCGCTGTCGCTAATTGAGCTTGCGCTTGCGCCAGCGCCACTTGATAATCGGCCGGGTCCAATTTCACCAATGGCTGGCCAGCCTTTACATGCTGGTTATCGTTTACCAGCACTTCCAGCACCGTGCCATTGATACGCGGACTGATCGGAATCAAGTGTCCATCCACCTGCGCATCATCCGTACTCTCGCGTGCTGCATAGTACGAATAAATCGGAATCGACGCAATCGCGGCCACCACCAACACCGCCAGCAAGATGAAGCGAATCTTTCGCTTCCGTCCGTTGTCTGCCACGGGGGCGGCCGGCGCGTTGTCGTAATTTAACTGCCCGGGAGCCGCGTTGCCGGCATCCTCATTTTTGGCTTTGGGTTCCTGCTCCTGCACTTGTGCCATCTCTTATTTTCTTTACTCCGCGTTCGTAAACTCGGCCACAGCCGCTTGTTCCAAACTATCCGCGTGTGCCGCAATACTTTCCCGTGTTTTTTTCAACAAACTGAGAAGCATCCTCTTTTCCGACTCGGACAGTCCCTGCAACATGGATTTCACGTTCTTGTAATGCAACGGCATGAACGTGTCCAGTAATTCCATACCCTTCGTAGTGATCCTCGCGAAACGAGCCCGCCTGTCGCTCGGATCAACCACTCGCGTCACATACTCTTTCTGTTCTAGATGATCGATCAGCCCCGTAATATTCGCCCGACTTACCAAAAGCAGATCGCCCAAATCGTGAAGCTGCATCCCTTCTGCCGGGCCATGCCGGAGGAGCATCAGTACATTTACGGAAGATTTTGACAAACCATATTGCGCCAAAATCGGGCTACAGGCTTGGTGCAACACGTCTTCCGTGTATCGCAAACTTAATAAAATCTCGGCCGACGGCAAATCAAAACCGGCATATTGCGGCCCCGATTCTTTAACTCGGGTGTGGTAGTACTCTTCGCGCCGGTCTTCCTTCATAAGCACTGCTAAGGGTTCGATTCAAAACAAATTAGTAAAGTTCCTAATTATTTTGAAGTCAGCCCTTGCCGGGCAAGGCGGAGACGGCGGTAGCACCCGCCCGCTGAGCACGCTTGATGAAAGGTTTGTCGAAGGAAACGAACGATACGCCGTGAGGGCGACTGCTCAAGTGGATTGCATCAGCCAATTCCAAGCCGTGTCCCGTTACGAGTGCTAAGGCCGCAGCGACGCCAGCCTCATCCTCGACCTGGACATTCTTCAGCCCCAACATTTTCTTGAAGGCCTCAGAAATCTGAGTTTCGTCGAACTTGTACAAACTCTTGAGCACCCAACCCGTTTCGAGAAGCACGGTCTTAGGAATCCAAATTGGACCGGTCCCAAAAAGGGCTCGGGCGACGGCCGCCTGCGTGACGTCGTCGCCCGTTAAAAGTCGAACAATAACGTTAGTATCGACCGCGACCATGCCGCGCCATAACTTCGTCGTTAATCGCGTCGTTCATCTCTGCCAGTGTCTTCGGTTTTTGCTCGTACCGCAAACAGCCCGCTACGTCATCCAGGCTAACGGCCGGAAAACGCCC
>Ga0182012_10002868_pt1 | contig 18533 bp, 21 predicted proteins | sample 612S2SmetaG_FD_120486 | JGI IMG/M metagenome (GOLD analysis project Ga0182012, IMG submission 120486) | Permafrost microbial communities from Stordalen Mire, Sweden - 612S2S metaG | ecosystem: Environmental > Terrestrial > Soil > Wetlands > Permafrost | place: Sweden: Stordalen | collected...
ACGGCCACCGCCAGAGTCACGCCGCCGCGGAGGCCGCGGGCGGCGAGGCGCCAAAGGGGAAGTCAACGGCCGGGAAGACAACGGCCGACAAGACCGCGGAGGCCACCGCGTGAAGCACTCCGCCCGCCGAATCTGGGGCCTGATGTACCGGCACCTGGTGCTGTACCAGAACTCCTGGCCGCGCCTGGTGGAGCTGGCTTACTGGCCGGTCCTGCAGATGCTGATCTGGGGCTTCACCGCCACCTTCATCGCCACGCGCATGAGCGCCGGCCCGGCGGTCACCGCGGCCGCCATGCTGCTCGGTGGCGTGCTGCTATGGGAGGTTGCGTTGCGCAGCCAGATGGGGGTGGCGGTCAGTTTTCTCGAAGAACTGTGGTCGCGCAACCTGGGCCACGTGTTCGTCAGCCCCATGCGCCCGTGGGAAATGGTAACGGCCATGCTGGGCATGTCGGTGCTGCGTGTGTTGGCGGGTGTCCTGCCGGCCGTGCTGGTGGCGTGGCTGCTGTATGCCTACGACCTGTTCGCGCTCGGCCCGGTGCTGGTGCTGTTCTTCGCCAACCTGATGCTGATGGGCTGGTGGGTGGCGCTATTCGTGGTCTCGCTGATCTTGCGGCACGGCGCCGGCGCCGAGTCCCTGGCCTGGACCATGCTGTTTGCGCTCACCCCGTTCTCGGCGGTGTTCTATCCGGTGTCCGTGCTGCCGAAGGCGATGCAGGCCGTGGCCTACGCCCTGCCGTCGGCGCATGTGTTCGAGGGCATGCGCGGCGTGCTGCTGCACGGCGTCGTGCGCTGGGACCACATGGCTGCCGCCTTCGCGCTGAACGCCGTCTGGATGGCACTCGCGGCGCTGGTGTTCGCGGGCCAGTTCCGGGCCGCCCGGATGTCCGGCGCGCTGCTCAACATCGGCGAATGACCGTCACGCGGTTCTGGCTGATCCGCCACGCCATGGTGGACGAGACGGCGCGCGCGCGGCTGTACGGCACGATGGACGTCGCGCTGTGCGAAGCCGCGCTGCTCGAACAGGCGCCGACGTACCGGGCGCTGGCCCGCTGCCTGCCGCATCCCGCGGCCTGGAGGGTCAGCCCGTTGTCGCGGACCCACCGCACCGCCGAGGCGATCTTCGCGGCGGGCTACCCTCGCCTCGAGCCCGTGGTCGATCCCGCTTTGATCGAGCAGAATTTGGGTGATTGGCAGGGTCTGGCGCATGCCGCGCTACCCGCCCGGCTGACGCTGCCGGCCCACGCGTTCTGGCCGCTCGGCGGACAGGAGCGGCCGCCGGGCGGGGAGGCGATCGCCGATGTGATCGAACGTGCCGGCGCGGCGCTGGAGCGGCTGGCCGGCGTGCATGCCGGCCAGGACGTGATCGCGATCACCCATGGCGGCACGATCCGCGCCGCCGTGGCGCATGCACTTGGCATCGGCCCGGACAACGCGCTGCATCTCGCGATCGGCAATCTCTCACTGACGCGGCTTGAGCGGCATGCGGACGCCTGGCGAGTGGTTTGCGTCAACGCGCAGCCGGAACAGTAAGCCGACTCGTTCCGGTCACGAACGCCGGCGGCCGATCGCGCCGCTGATCTCATGGGTAATATTGGCAAAGCGGAAAGACGCCGCGAATCGGGCGCCGCGAGGCTAGAATGGTCGCGTGACCTGAAACGGAAGGGCTTCGTCATGATCCGCCTGCTGCTCGCCGCCGTCCTGGGCCTGCTGCCGCTGGCCGCCCGGGCGCAGACCGACCAACAGACGCGCGTCGATCGCGCCACTCTCACCCTGCAGGACCTGATGAGCCAGGCCAACAAGGACCCGAGGGACCTTCTGCCCCGGGCACGCGCCGTGATGATCTGCCCGCGCATGTTCAAGGCCGGCTTCTTCTTCGGCGCCGAGGGCGGCGGATGCGTGATGCTGGCGCGCGCCGCCAACGGCACGTGGTCCTATCCGGCGTTCTATGGCATCGGCAGCGGCAGCTTCGGCCTGCAGGCGGGCATCCAGGACGCGCAAAGCGTGATGATGATCCTGACCGAGAAAGGGCTGAACGCGGTGCTGGATGATCAGTTCAAGTTCGGTGCAGGGGCGTCGGTCGCCTTCGCCGCCTGGGGCGCCGGTGTTCAGGGCTCCACCACCTCGGCGTTCGGCGCGGATATCGTCGCCTTCACCCAGACCCGCGGTCTGTTCGGGGGGATCTCGCTGGAAGGCAGCATGATGGGCTCGCAGACCGAGGACAACGGGGCCTATTACGGCCAGCGCTATTCGGCGCGGCAGATCGTGATGGATATGCAGGTGCGGGGCAATCCCGGCGCCGATCCGCTGCGCGAGTTGCTCACCCGTTATGGCGGCGCGGGACCGAGCCCGGCAGCAACCCCGGTAGCCTCGGCGGCGCAACCGGGATACGCGCCGGCATACCCGCCCGCGCCAGGCCAGGGCACCCCATACCCAGCCCAGGGTGGCCCAGCCCAAGGTGGCTCATACCAGGGCGGCGCCCCGACCTCACTCATGCCGCCCAATATGCCGGTGCAGCAGCAGAACCTGTCGCCTCCGTCGCGCTAGCGGCCCGCTGAGGGAGTCGGGCTGGATCGGCCGTTCCTGGCGGACCGGCCGCGGGCGATGGTCGTGGCTGAAACCCACGGGTGCGCGCCATGTCGAAGCGGTCCGTTGAACAGGGTCAGCCGATTTTTCTCGAAGGTGCAGCGCCCGGCGAAAAGGAACCGAAATGCGCCGCTCGGCGAAGCAATTCGTGCGCTGGCCGCGGTCGCTGCGAATCAATCTTTTCGACCGTTCCCATGCCTTGCCCGATCCTGTCGATGCTGCGACCCGGCGGCCACTTCCGCCATAGCCTACTGACGCGTAGGCTGCGGCCGTATGCAGACGCGGGCTTTCTGGAAGACGAAGCGACTGGAGGAGATGACAGACCCCGAGTGGGAATCGCTCTGCGACGGTTGCGGCCGCTGCTGTTTGCACAAGCTGCGCGATGACGAGACGCTCGCGCTATCGTTCACCAACGTAGCCTGCCGTCTGCTCGATCCGGACACCTGCCGCTGTGGCGACTACGCCCATCGCAGCGTACGTGTGCCGGACTGCGTGCAATTGACACCGAAATCCGTCCAGGACATCGACTGGCTGCCGCCGTCCTGCGCCTATCGCCGGCTCGCCGAGGGAAAAGGACTCGCCTGGTGGCATCCGCTGGTCTCCGGCAATCCGGAGACGGTGCACGAAGCTGGCGTATCGGTGCGCGGTCGCAGCATCGGCGAGCGTCGCGCCGGGCCGCTGGAGCACCACATCGTCGAATGGCCAGGCCGCGCGCCACGGCGCCCAGGGACCGTGAAATCCGCTGGGTCGGGATGACGAATACCTGTTCGGCAGCGCGAGCGCTGCCGTGCCGATCCCGATGCGCGATGAGCCGCCGGGTCAGCCTCGACCACATCGCCCGACAAATGCGCGGGGCGCGACGCACCGCGGTTCCAAGCAGCGGCAGGGTGTCCAAGCGAAGCGCCGTCCGCCCCACGTCGGAGGATGCCGCCGTCGCTTGGCCTGCCGTCAGTCCAGTCCGGCGCGTTTCTGCGCCGCCAGCGCCAGCACGCTCCAGTCCTTGTCGGCGCCGCCATGCGCGATCGCTTGCAGCAGGCTGTCGCGGGCCAGGCCCATCAGCGGCATGGGGACGCCGAATTCGTCCGCTGCCGCAAGCCCCAGCCGCATGTCCTTGAGCCCCAGCGTTGCCTTGAACAGGGCCGGCTCGTGACGCCGCTCCGCGGCCATTCCGCCGTAATTGGCATAGACCGGCGACTGGAACAGGCTGTTCGCCGCTTCCAGGAAGCGCTCCGGCGCCACGCCGGCCTTGCGCATCAGGGCGTACAACTCGCCGAAGGTCTCAAGCATGGCGCCCAGCATCATGTTGTTGCCGAGCTTCACCAGATTGGCGTGCCAGGGCTCTTCGCCGTACTCGGTAATCCCTCGTCCCACCGCCTGCAGCACCGGCCGCACCCGCTCGACCGCCGCCGCCGGTCCGGCCGTTACCACCCACAGCTTCTGGACCGCCGCCATGTCGGGCCGGCCGAACACCGGCGCCGCGACATAGGCGCGCCCGCGCGCCTGGTGGCTCTCGGTCAGCCGCCGTGCCGCGGCAATGCTGATGGTGCTCATCGAGACGTGCACCGCGCCGGCAGGCAGCGCATCCAACAACCCGCCATCGACAACGGACTCCACCGCATGATCATCGGCGAGCATGGTCGCCACGGCTTCGGCTTCGCCCACCGCCCCGGCGATGCTGTCGGCGACTTTGGCGTCAAAGCCCTGGGGAGCCTTGCGGGTGCGGTTCCACACCACAATCTCGTGGCCCGCCTTCGCGATGTTGCCCGCCATGGCCATGCCCATGCCGCCAAGACCAAGAAATGCCACCCGCATCACTGCTCTCCGTTGCGCTACCCAAACCGCTGGCGGGTATCGATTCGACCCCGACAACCGGCCTGAATGATTATGGTGCTTTGCGTCTGGCGTCGGCGATCCATGATCGGCTACGAGGTCGCCCGCGCCCGTGCAACGCTCCTCCTCGGAACCCCGCATCATGAAGTCGCTGACCGACTACCTGACCTTCACCGTGCCGGCGCGCGTAGGGTTCGTGAACATCACGCGTCAGCTTGAGCAACTGGTGGCGAAAAGCGGCGTGCAGGAAGGCTTGGTGCTGTGCAACGCCATGCATATCACGGCGTCGGTTTTCATCAACGACAACGAGCCCGGCCTGCACGAAGACTACAAGAGATGGCTGGAGCGTCTGGCGCCGTTCGACGCCTCGCCGCAAACCTACCACCACAACCGCACCGGCGAGGACAACGCCGACGCGCATCTGAAGCGGCAGGTCATGGGCCGCGAGGTGGTGATCGCCATCACCCAGGGCGCGCTCGACTTCGGTCCGTGGGAACAGGTGTTTTACGGCGAGTTCGATGGCAAGCGCCCCAAGCGGGTTCTGGTTAAGATCATCGGCGAATAGCTGCGCCGGCGAAGATAGGCAAAAAGTCGTGGCCGGGAGCTTGCGCCCCCCGGCCACGGATCGCTCGCCCAGGCTCAGGGATTCGAGCCTTCTTTCTTCTGAATGTCGCTCCCGAGCAGGCTCGCGTTGGTACGGTTGAGGCTCGCCCGGTTGAGATCGACCGCCATCTGCAAGTGTTGTTGCAGGGTCGGCAGCGTGGTTTGCGCGAACGTCTTCAATTGCGGGTCCTGGCCGGAAGACGCTTCATTCTGGAAGGTCGCAATGGTGTCCTGGTGATCGCTTATCATCACTTCTGCGTAACGCTTATCGAAGGCCAGCCCCTTCAACGCTTCCAGTTGGGTGTACGTCAGAGCCTGGGCGCTGGTTGGCGCCGTCGGCAGTTTGATGTTCTGCTGGCTGGCGATCTGCTGGAGTTGCTGATTCGCCTTGCTGTGGTCGGTGACCATTTGCGCACCGAACTGCTTGGTCTGGTCCAACGAGCCGCGCTGCTGCGCGAGCTGCCCCAACTGCACCTCGGCCAATCCGCCCGACGCCGCCGCGTCGGCAAAAGTCTGATCTTCCGCAGAGATGGCGAATGCCTGACTCGCCGCCAGGACCATTGCGCCTGCTGTCAGAATCGTGAGCGAAACGCGTGACATGAAGCCTCCTCCGCTATTGGTTAAGCGCGGCAGAAACGTGCCGCAACGACGCGGGTTCCAAAGGCGGAGAACGGAAATCGCAGGACGGAAGACGGAGACGGCCTTTCCAACGTCCGTCTTCCGTCCTCCGACGTCCGTCCTCAGACCCGGAGCAGCGCGACAGCCGACGCCTGATCGGGCAGCAACGCACGAGGCGCCGAGAACGCGCGGCCGCCGTTGCGCAGCGTCAGCACCGCCGCCTCGTTCAGCAGGTCTTCGTCGCACGTGGTGCATCGCGCCGCGGGCGCGTTCGTCTGTGCCCTGTCTTCCGCCACGACCAATGCAGCGACGCGCGATTCATGCGCCGCGGTCAGGATGTCGTTGAGCTCAAAGGCGACCAATTGGCCGGCCGGCCCGAGCCCCGCATGGACCCGCTCAAGCACCGCCTCCAGCTCGGCGCCCAGGCTTCTTTGCATGACGTCCACCGCCACGGCGTGCAGCGCCTCGCGGCTGATCGCAAACGGGTCCAGAGACAGCTCCTCCGCCATGAGCTGCGGCAAGCGATTGACGGACCGTATCTGCCGGACGACCTCCGGTTCACCAGCCAAAATCAGCGGTGCGGGATCGAAGCCAAGGGCCGAGCGCACCTGCATGATGTGCGCCTGCATGAAGTGCGCCGACTCGGCGGAAATTGACTGCTCCGCCGCTCCCCCAGGCGTTGCAGCGGAGGACGCATGGGGCACCGCCTGGACCGCAAGCAGGTCGGGCAGCCTGATCTCCAGGAAGTCGAATGGCGTTGCGGCATACAGCCGCATGGTGCCCCTGCCAAGTGCCAGCACGTAGAAGCGTTGCTTCGCCGCCACCGGATTCAGCAGCGGGGAAATGAAGCAGCAGGTTCCGATGGCGACCCGGGCTGGGGGTGCAACCGGCAGCATCACGGCGTCGCTGCGGCCATTGCGGAGGAACAGGGCGAGACCGCGGTCATGATCGCGTGCCGCCGCCGTAATGATCGCCAACGATCGTGCCCGCGAGAGCAGTGCGTCGATGTCCGGGCGGTCCACGCCGCGCTGCACCAACGCCTGCTCGGTCTGCTGCAGCGCCGCGTGCAACAACGTTCCCTGCATGCTTTGGCTGATCTGGTCATAATCGATCTGCCGCCAGAGTGCCGCGGCATTGACCACCATGGTCAGAACGGCGGCGCTCTGGATAATCTGGATCAGGGCGAACCCGCTGGCGTTGGCGAGCAGCGCGGCGAACGCCAGCAAGCTGACCGTCAAGCCGACGAGCAGCATGGCAAACCAGACGATGATCACGCGCGGATGCGAGTCCTCGGGCGCCAGATCGGCTGCCAGCCCGAAGCCGAATGCCTGGACCATATGCAGCCCGCCGGCCACAAGAATGAACGCGAACACCGTGCTCAGTTGACCGATCAACGCGGGTGCCGCTGAGGTGGCGGACAACAGGCCCAGCGCGAAGGGCATGACCGCCAATCCCATGAACTGCAGCAATGTGCCGGCAAGGATGTACGGCACGCGCTGCCATGCATCGTCCGATCCGCGCGCGTAATAGTGAGAACGCAGTACGGTGCGCAGCGGCAGGATCAACAGCGGCAGGGCAATGGCCAATGAGATCAGCCAGGAGGGAACAATGCCAGTTCCGATCACGGCGAATCTGCCGAGGGCGCTGATGAGCAGCGCCATGGCCATGCCGACGCTCAACTGAAACAGGGACAGGCGCAGCAGCCGGGGCAAGGACAACTGCCGGGCCGGACATCGCGCCAGCCCATGGGTGCCTGTCTCGGTGAGCCCGGTCTCTGTGATACCGGTTCGGGATGCGCCCGCCATAACCGAAACCGCAGCGGGCGAAACCGCAGCGGGCGAAACCGCAGCGGGCGAAACTGCAGCAGGTTCAACGCCGCCGATCGGCAGGTAGATGGAAACCACCGTATCGGAGGGCGCCAAAAGCTGCCCCAGAGCATCACGATCGATCATCGAGCTTACCGCCATGCAATGTCTGCATTAACCCGCAGCTTGGGCGGTGGTTGTGGGCAGCAAGCGGACGTGGGGTCCTTGCTTGATCATATTCACTTGCTCGGCGTGTCGGCGGATGGGCGACGGGCGACCCTTTCGGAAGGCCAGCGGCCGGCTACGGCACCGTCCAAGCGCCGCGCGGCGCGCTTGCGGTCACCGACCGCGCGCCAAGGTGATGATGCCGGGCGGCGGCGACGAGAGAGGAAGACCGCTCGTTAGAAAAGGAGCTTTGGTGGATGAGGGTGAAACCATCCCGCGCAAACTGGCAGTGTTTGGGACGCACGATCCGATGCAGTCTATGCCTTTGAACCTGCCCGGACTTGCCCGGGCGGACGGGCGGACGGGACGACGGCGTCCTGCGCTGCGAAGCGCCTCAAAACTTGTCCTTCCTGGTGCGCAGCGCGGCCAGCGTGGCCACGTCGGGCGCGCGCATGAACGGGTTCGCCGCCAGCTCGTCGGCGATTGTCGACGGAACGGTCGGCCGGCCGGCGGCGCGCAGGCGATGTACCTCCGCGGCGCGCGCTTGCAACGCGGCGTTGCCGGGATCGACGCTGAGCGCGAAGCGCGCGTTGCTCTCGGTATATTCATGACCGCAGCAGACCTTGGTCGTGCCCGGCAACGCGGCGAATTTGTGCAGCGAGTCGAACAGCTCCGCCGCCGTGCCCTCGATCAGCCGGCCGCAGCCCAGGCTGAACAGCGTATCGCCCGACAGCAGCACGCCGCCGTCGGGGAAGTAGAATGCCACCTGTCCGCGCGTGTGGCCCGGCGTGTCGAACACCTCGGCCGTCGCGCTGCCAAGGGCTATGCGATCGGGCTCCTTGACCGCTTGGTCGAGCGCCGGGAGCCGGTGCGCGTCGGCGGCGGCGCCGATCACCCTGGCGCCGAAGCGTGCGCGCACGTCATCGGTGCCGGCGACGTGGTCGGCGTGGTGGTGCGTGAGCAGGATCAGGTCCAACCGGCCGCCGGCCCGGTCGATCGCGGCGATCACCGGACCGGCGTCGGCCGGATCGACGATCGCGGTTGCGCCGGTGCTGCTGTCACGCAGCAGCCAGGCATAGTTGTCCGAGAGGATCGGGACGGGTTCCGCGGTGACTGTCATCCGCCGAGCCTAGCATTGCGCCAACCGGCCGGGAAACGCAGCTCCGTGACCGCGGTTCGGTCTGCCCATCTCGGCAGGATCGCAGTATAGGTCAGCCCATGACGGACGATGCAGACGCGACGGCGCGATTTTACGGCACTGCCGCCGGCGGGGTGGCGGCGCGGCTGTTGGGCGAGCGTTTGACGCTGCTTTGGCCGGACCTTGCCGGCATGTCGGTGCTGGGGATCGGCTACGCCGTCCCTTATCTTCCGGCGTGGCGCGAACGGGCTGCACGGTGCGTCGCACTGACTCCGGCGCAAGCCGGCGTGGCACATTGGCCCGCCGGCGGCCCCAGCCTCTCCTGCACTGCCGAGGATGATGCGCTCCCCTTTCCGGACCTGTGCTTCGACCGCATCCTGCTGGTCCACGGGCTCGAAGCCGCGGAGAACGCGCGCCGGCAACTGCGGGAAACCTGGCGCGTGCTGAAGGATGACGGGCGGCTGATAATCGTCGCGACCAACCGGCGCGGGATGTGGGCGCATTCGGAGCACACGCCGTTTGGCCACGGTCAGCCCTACTCGTTCGGTCAACTCAACCGGCTGCTGGCGGCTTCGATGTATCGGGCGGAGCGGCGTGATACCGCGCTGTATGTGCCGCCGACCAATTGGCGGCCCCTGTTGAAAAGCGCCGCCCTGGTGGATCGCACCGGGCGGCGCTACGTGTCGGGCCTGGCCGGCGTGACCATCACCGAAGCGGTGAAGGACGTCTATGCCGCCATGCCGGTGGATGCCGGCGCTGTGAGGCGGGTGGTTCTGTCCGTCGCCGAGGCAGCCTAGCCGCGCCGGGAGTGGTTGCGCTTCCAGTCCAGCCAGAGCCGCGTGCCTTCAACAGTGCTGAAAAGCAGGGCCAGCGACGCCATGGTGGCAGTGGTGATCTCGATCCAGTATTGCATGGACTTTTCCTCGTTTTTATTCGCCCTTCGACGCTAGGCGATCGTGAAAGAGAGGCGCAACAATTTTCTTGTGACGCACCGCAGCATTCAGGTGCAGAGCAGTTGCAGCATTTAAGCGCAGCGCATTTGCAGCATCAGGCGCGGCGCAGCAGAAATACACCCTGTTCGCCAAACAAATTCGCGAGCCGGGGAAAGCGCCGCCAGGGCGCCCGGCCGCCCGCGTCGTCGGCCGCCAGCCAGCGTTCCACTGTGTAGCCATCCTGTGCGCACAGGTCGAAAAAGTCGCGAATCGTGCAGGGATGGATGTTCGGGGTCTCGTGCCAGGGCCGGTCCCAGGTCGGGGTCATCGGCATCCTGCCGGTCTTGAGCAACTGCCAGCGCACCAGCCAGTGACCGAAATTCGGGAAGCTGACCACGGCGCGCGTGGCGATGCGCAGCATCTGGCGCAGGACCGCGCGGGGCTTCGCCACCGCCTGCAGGGTGCGCGACAGCACCACGTAGTCGAACGCGGCGTCCGGGTAGTGCGCCAGGTCGGTGTCGGCGTCGCCGTGCATCACCGGCAGGCCCTGGGCGACGGCGCGGATCACCTGGGCCATGTCGATCTCGATGCCGCGGGCGTCGCAGCCCTTGGTCTGGAACAGGTGCTCGATCAGCGCGCCGTCGCCGCAGCCGATGTCCAGCACGCGCGAGTCCGGATCGATCATCCCGGCGATCAGCCGGAGATCCACGCGCATGTTCTTCGCGACGTATTGAACGCCCTCCGGCGGGATGTGGCCGTGAGCGGTCATGGCTCAAGCCGCGCATGCACGGCGCAGCCGGCGAGGAAACCCGCCAACGTCCGATGAAAATCCGGTTCGTCCAGCAGGAAGGCGTCGTGCCCCTTGTCGGTGGGTATCTCGACGAACGACACGTTGGCACCGGCTCGGTTGAGCGCGCGCGCGATGTTGCGGCTCTCGGCGGTGGGGAACAGCCAGTCCGACGTGAACGACACCAGCAGGAACCGGGTGCGGGTGTTGCGGAAGGCGTTGACGAGGTCGCCGTCGTAGTCGGCGGCCAGGTCGAAATAGTCCATGGCGCGGGTGATGGTGAGATAGGCGTTGGCATCGAAGCGCTGCACGAACGTGCTGCCCTGGTGGCGCAGGTAGCTTTCCACCTCGAACATCTCGCCGAACAGGTCGATCGCCTCCCGGCTGTCCTTGGGCGCCTCCTGCAGCCGGCGGCCGAACTTGCGGGTGAGCGCCTGCTCCGACACGTAGGTGATGTGCGCGCACATCCGCGCGACCGCGAGGCCGCGCGCCGGGATGCGGCCCGAGCGCCAGTAGCGGCCGCCCTGCCAGTCGGGGTCGGCGAAGATCGCCTGGCGGCCGACTTCGTGGAAGGCGATGTTCTGCGCCGAGTGGTAGGCGGCGCAGGCAACCGGAATGGCGGCGAACACCGCGTCCGGGTAGCTTGCCGCCCATTGCAGCGCCTGCATGCCGCCCATCGAGCCGCCGATCACCGCGAACAGGCGGTCGATCCCGAGGTGGTCGATCAGGCGCTTCTGCGCGCGCACCATGTCGCGGATGGTGATCGGCGGGAAGTCGGTGCCCCATGGCTCCAGCCCGTCGCCGCGCGGACTGCGCGGCCCGGTGGACCCCATGCATCCGCCCAGCACGTTCGCGCAAACGACGAAGAAGCGGGCGGTATCGACCGGAAGGCCGGGACCAACCACCGTCTCCCACCAGCCCGGCTTGCCGGTGATCGGATGGTCCTCGGCGACGTATTGGTCGCCGGTCAGCGCGTGGCAGACCAACACCACATTGGAGCGCGCGGCATTGAGCCGGCCATACGTGCGGTAGGCGACCGTGAACCGTGGCAGCGTGACGCCGCATTCCAGTGTTAACGGTTCGTCGAACGCGACGTGACTGTGCTCGACCTGAGCGAAGAAAGCGGGCTGATCCATCGTGGTCTTGGATAGGCGGGCGTCCGATGCCGCGCAACATGGAACTCGGCGCGCGGCAACCGTAGCCAGCGGCCGCCTGCTTCGGCTATTGATGCCGGCCTTTCTCCGCCCGTAACTGAAGCATCCGTCCCGCGCAGGTCCATGTCCAATCCAGTCCCCGCCGCCGCACCTTCCCCCTCCCCGACTGCGGCGGACATCCCGTTGCTCGATGGCTGGCCCGGCGGGCTGACCGCGGTGCGCGCCGAGCTCGACGGGATCGACGACGCCGTGCACGATTTGCTGATGCGGCGAGCCGAGGTGGTGGCGCGTCTGGTCAGCTCGGGCAGCAAGCGGCCGGCGGTCTCGGGCAACGAGCCGGTGCAGGGCACCCCGCTGCGGCCCGGACGCGAGGCGGCCATCATTCGGCGGCTGCTGGCGCGTCACGCCGGCCCGCTGCCGCGCCAGGCGCTGGTGCGGATCTGGCGGGAGCTGCTGGCCGCCACGACGGCGATGCAGGGCGCGCTGGTAGTCGCGGTGTGCGAGGGCGACGCCGGCGCCGCGTTCGTCCAGACGGCGCGCGAGCATTTCGGCGGGCTGACCCCGCTGCGCGTGTACCCCACGGCAGGGTCCGCCATGGCGGAGGTGGCCGAGGGCGCGGCCTCTGTCGCGGTGGTGCCCTACCCGACCGATCCCGGCGCGGCACGTGACGCCTGGTGGACCAAACTCCTGCAGAACGACCCGCCGCGGCTTTACGTGACCGCCCGCCTGCCGTTCTGGCGGCCGCGCGGCGAGGGTGCGCCGGCGGCGCAGGCGCTCGTCGTCGCCGCCGTTGCGCCGGACCCGAGCGGGCAGGACCGGTCATTGCTCGGACTGGAGTCGAATGCCGACGTAAGTCGCGACCGGCTGGCCGCGGCGCTGGCGGAAGCAGGTTTTGCCCCGCTGTCCACGCTGCTGCGCCGCGACCCGGTGGCCCGGGTCGCGCAGGCGTTGGTCGAGGTCGAGGGGTTTGTGACGGACGACGACCCTCGCGTCGTCGCCTTGCAGCGATCCGCCCTGGTGCGTGCCAAGGTGCTCGGCGCCTACCCCGTCCCGACCGACGGAGGCGTCGCATGAGCGGGCCGCGGCCTCGCCCCGAGATCCTGACGATCTCGCCATATGTCGGTGGCGCGTCCAGCGTTCCCGGCGTCAACCGGGTCATCAAGCTGGCGTCCAACGAGGGCGCGTTCGGCGTGCCGCCCGGCGCGCAGGCGGCCGTCGCCCGCGTGAAGGATGGGTTGCACCGCTATCCGGATGGCAGTGCGGCGGACCTGCGGCGCGCGATCGGCGCCCGGTTCGGGCTCGACCCGGCGCGGATCGTCTGCGGCGCGGGATCGGACGACCTGATCTACCAGCTCTGCCTGGCCTATGGCGGCGCCGGCCGCGATCTGGTGATGACCGAGCACGGGTTCTCGATCTACGAGATCGCTGGCATTTACGCCGGATCGAAGGTGGTCAAGGCGCCGGAGCGCAACCTGACCGCGGACGTGGACGCCGTGCTGGCGGCGGTCTCGCCGTCCACCCGCCTCGTGTTCCTCGCCAACCCGAACAACCCGACCGGGTCGATGCTGCCGGCCGCTTCGGTGGCGCGGCTGCGGGCCGGGCTGCCGGACGAGGTGCTGCTGGTGCTGGACGCCGCCTACGCCGAATACGTGACGCGTCCGGATTACGAGGCGGGCGCGCGGCTGGTGGATGCGGCGGACAACACTGTGATGACGCGCACCTTCAGCAAGATCTTCGGCCTGGGCGGCCTGCGCATCGGCTGGTGTTACGCGCCGCCCGCGGTGGTGGACGTGCTGAACCGGGTGCGGTCGCCGTTCAATGCGTCGGTTGCGGCACAAGCGGCGGCGATCGCGGCGCTGGCGGAGCCAGGCTGGCTCGACCAGGGCCGCGACCACAACGCCACCTGGCGGCCGAAGCTGCAGGCCGGGCTGGAGGCGGTGGGGATCAAGGTCTGGCCGAGCGAGACCAATTTCGTGCTGGCCGATTTCGACTCGATCGAGCGGGCGGATGCGGCTGACCGGTTCCTGCGCGCCCGCGGCCTGATCGTTCGCAAGGTAGCCGGCTACGGGCTGCCCCAATGTCTGCGTATCACGGTGGGGCTGGAGGATGAGGTTGCCGCGGTGACCGAAGCGATGGGCGCGTTCATGCGGCAGTCTGATGGCTGAACCGTTATTTCAGCGGCTGGCGCTGATCGGCATCGGGCTGATTGGTAGTTCGGTCGCGCGCATCGCCCGGGAACGCGGGGACATCGCTGCCGAGGTGGTGGCGAACGCGCGGTCGCAGAAGACGCTGGACCGGGTGGTGGAGCTTGGCGTCGCCGACCGGGTCGAGCCGGACCCGCGGCGCGCCGTGGCAGGCGCTGATTGTGTCATGCTGTGCGCCCCGGTGGGCGCCTATGCGGCGATTGCCGAAGCGATTGCGCCGCATCTGGCGCCGGGGGCGATCCTGACGGATGTTGGCTCGACCAAGCAGTCGGTCATCCGCGACGTCGGGCCGCTGGTGCCGGAGGGGGTGCATTTCGTGCCCGCGCATCCGGTGGCGGGCACCGAATATTCCGGCCCGGACGCCGGCTTCACCACGCTGTTCCAGGGCCGCTGGACGCTGCTGACCCCGCCGCCTGGGACGGACGAGGCGGCGGTGGCGGCGATCGAGACGCTATGGCAGCGCTGCGGCAGCATGGTGGAGCGCATGGACCCTGCGCACCACGACCGGGTGATGGCGATCGTCTCGCACATGCCGCATCTGATCGCCTTCACCATCTGCGGCACGGCGTACGACCTGGCGGGCGAAACAAAGGCAGAGGTGCTGCAGTTCGCGGCGTCGGGGTTCCGCGACTTTACCCGCATCGCGGCGAGCGATCCGGTGATGTGGCGCGACGTGTTCCTGAACAACCGCGAGGCGCTGCTGGAGATGCTGGCACGGTTTACCGAGGACGCGCAGGCAATGGCGCGCGCGGTGCGCTGGGGCGACGGGGCCTATATCGAGCAGCAGGTTAAACGTGGGCGCAAGATCAGGCAGAGCCTGATCGATCTGAAGCAGGCGTGAGCCATCGGGTGGCGTGAGCGGGGCATGTCCGTTTCTTGACGGAATGGACACCCTATAGCCAAATCGGGACGTGAGCACCCACAGCGTCGCCGAGGCCAAGAACCAGCTTTCGGCGCTGAGCGATCGTGTCCTCAAGGGCGAGGACGTGGTGATCCCGCGCCACGGCCACCCGGTCGCTACCCTTAAGCCTATCCCAGCTCCGCCGCATCGGGTGACGCAGGCCGATATCGCCTGGCTTGCCCGGCATCGCGTCCACTTGCGGGGCGAGGGAGACAGTGCCGTTGCCATGCTCCGGCGCCTCAGGGACGAAGAATGGCGGTGAGCGTCTACCTCGACACCAGCCTGCTCGTCGCCCTGTTGACCGGTGACGATGCGTTTACTGATCGCGCGAGCGTGTTCCCGGCCGCTGACCCGGACGTTCTCGTCGTCAGTGATTTCGCAGCCGCCGAGTTTAGCTCCGTCATGGCCCGCCTTACCCGTATGCGACGGCTCACGCAGGCAGAAGCCCTTGCGGTCTTCGCCGCGTTCGACGCCTGGCGTGCCCGCGCCATCCAGAGTGCGGTGACGCTGCCGCAGGACATTGGTGCTGCCGCCGCGTTTTTGCGCCGCTTGGACATGAACCTCCGTACGCCGGACGCGATCAACATTGCGATCGCGCACCGGGTCGGGGCCGCTCTCGCAACCTTTGACGAGGCAATGGCGTCCAACGCCCGGACACTCGGCATGGCCGTGGCCGCGGCGTAGCGAGGTTGCGGCCTGGCCGCAGGAGGAACACGTCAATGTCCACCACCTTCCGCATCGGCGACCTGACGATCCATCGGATCGTCGAGATGGAGATTCCCTTCCGGCCCGCGCTTGCGTTCATCCCAGGCCTCACGCCGGAGCTGCTGGCCGAGAACCGCTCCTGGATGCGCCCGCATGCGCTCGATACGGAGGACAGGCTGATCGTCTGCTTCCAGTCGTACATCGTGCAGACGCCGCATCACACCATCCTGGTAGATAGTTGCATCGGCAACGACAAGGACCGGCCGCAATACCCGCCCTTCCACAACCGAACAGACGACACCTGGACGCGCGGCCTGGCAGCGATCGGCCTGACGGTCGCCGACATCGACATCGTCATGTGCACGCATTTGCACACCGACCATGTCGGCTGGAACACGCGGCTGGAGAACGGGCGCTGGGTGCCAACCTTCCCCAACGCGCGCTACCTGTTCTCGGCGAAGGAGCTGGCCTACTGGATGGATCGGAACGCCGCCACGCCGCTTGCCTACATCCAGGACAGCGTGCTGCCGATCGTGGAGGCGAAGCGCTGCGACCTGGTCGCGAGCGACCACGTGCTGGACGACCATGTCCGGCTGCTCCCGACCCCGGGCCACACGCCGGACCATTTGCCGTGCAACTCGGGCGCGGAGCGGAGGCCGTTCTCACCGGCGACCTGATCCACTCGCCGCTGCAGGCGCGCTACCCCGCATTGTCGATGGCAGCCGATTACGACCCGGCCCAGGCGGCAACGACGCGGCGCCGGTTCCTGGAAACGTGCTGCGAGGCGAACACGCTGTGCTGCTTCGCTCACTTTCCCTCGCCATCGCGAGCCACCGTGAAACCTTGGCAGGACGGTTTCCGTTGCGATTTTGTCGAGTAGGGGACTATCTGCGGCCGTTGCCGCCCGGCTCGCGGAAGCGTGCAGCCGGTGCTGCCTGAAGGCCGCCGGATTGCCACCTACCTTGGAGGGTAACCCGCTGGCGGGATCAGAAAGGAGCCAACGATGGCCTACGAAGACACGATCAACAAAGCGACCGAAGACGCAGCCTCGCAGATCTCCCGGCTGCGCGACCAGGTCGAGACCCTGATGCGGGACCGCGTTACCCCCGCGGTTTCCGACGCCGCCGGGCGTGCCCAGACGGCGATGAACGACGCTGCGGGCGTGGTACGCGACCAGGCCCAGGTGGTCTCGGGCAAGGTGCGCGAACAGCCGCTGGTCGCCGTCCTGATTGCGGCAGGCGTTGGCTTCGTGCTCGGCCGGGCGATGCGCTAGACGATGCGCAGTCTCCGCCTCTACCGGATCGCGGCGGAGGCGGAAGGCCTGCGCCTGCGCCAGATGTCCCAGCGCACGGTCGTACGGGTGGCCCTCGGCATCGTCGCTCTGGTCTTCCTCACCGCCGCTTTGATCTTCGCCCACCTGGTGGTCTGGTTTTGGCTGCGCACCATGTTCAGCGAACTGGTCGCCGCCGCCATCATCGGCGGCGGGGATTTGGTGCTGGCACTGGTGCTGGTTCTGTTCGCCGCCCTGTCGAAACCCGGGCGCGTCGAGCGAGAGGCACTGCAGGTTCGGAGGAGCGCGTTGGCGGGCGCCAGCAACGCAATGGCACCCCTGGCGCTGGCCAGCATGGCGGTCCCGGCACTTCGGATTGGTGCGGAATTGATGCGCCACCGGCGCTAGGTCGCTGGTCAAGGCCCGGCGGGCGCTGGGAGATCGCCGAGCGCCCGCCGGTTGGCTACTATCGCATGTGCTGCCAGACGCCGGTTTCTTCGTCCAGCCGGTCTCGCTCCGGGTCGCGGAAGTCGTCCTCGGACGCGACGCCCAGCACGAATTCCTCCAACACAACGGGGACGTGCCTGAATCCGCCGTCCTGCATCAGGCGCAGCGCGTCGATCGCCTTGGCGGTTGGCGGCAAAGTCGCCGGCTGCTTTGTCATGACATCATGCAACGGGGTGGCGCCGGCATCCTTGCCGTCGGCGAGCGCGCGTACGGCGTCGCGGCCGGTGAAGATTCCCAGCACGGTGCCCGTTTCGGCGGTCACCAGGACGTAGCCGACACGGTTATGGTGCATCTGCCCGCAGGCCGACTGCATGGTCTCGGTCGGCCGCATCATCAACGGCTTTCGGTCACGCACGATTTCAGCCATTTCGCGGTTCATGAGGTTTCTCCCGCTACTGGCAACAGCATAGCATGACTTGATCGGATGGGATTGCATTGATTGAGATCAAGCGGCTCGCGTCTGGCGGGCAAATGGCCCCGGCGGTCGCGCGACCGTGAAGCCGTCCGGCACACGCTCTGTGCGGCCGCCGGGCACCCCCTGCATCGGCTGGTCCTTCTGTCCGCGCTGTGGTCGCGGCCGGCACAGATTGGCCGAAGGGCGCAGGGGCTTTCCCGCTCTGCTCGCCGGCATGACACTGGCGGCGATGTCAGAGCCGCACACCATCCTCTGCCGCCCTAGCCGTGGCGCCACCAGCCGGCGCACCCGTCTGACCGCCGTGATCGTCGCGAGCGCTCTGTTCATGCAGAACCTGGATTCCACGGTCATCGCCACCGCGCTCCCGGCCATGGCGCACGCGTTCGGCGCCGACCCGGTGCGGTTGAACGTGGCGCTGACCGCCTATCTGCTAAGCCTGGCCGTGTTCATCCCGGCCAGCGGCTGGATGGCGGACCGCTACGGCACCCGCACCGTGTTCCGCGCCGCCATCGCGGTGTTCACCATTGGCTCCGTGCTGTGCAGTCTGGCGGACACCCTCGCGTTTCTGGTTGCGGCGCGCATCCTGCAAGGCATCGGCGGCGCGATGATGGTGCCGGTCGGGCGGCTGGTGCTGCTGCGCACGGTCGCCAAGCGGGAGCTGGTGGCAGCGATGGCCTGGCTGACCATGCCGGCGCTGCTTGGTCCCGTGGTCGGGCCGCCCTTGGGCGGCTTTATCGTGACCTGGTTCGACTGGCGCTGGATCTTCTACATCAACGTGCCGATCGGCGTGCTCGGCATGATCGCGGTCAGCGTCTTCATCGAGGACGTGCGCGAGCCGCCGCGGGGCGGCTTCGACGCGGTCGGGCTGGGCCTTTGCGGCACTGCGCTGTGCGGGCTGATGTTCGGGCTGGAGACC
>Ga0182012_10002869_pt1 | contig 18529 bp, 29 predicted proteins | sample 612S2SmetaG_FD_120486 | JGI IMG/M metagenome (GOLD analysis project Ga0182012, IMG submission 120486) | Permafrost microbial communities from Stordalen Mire, Sweden - 612S2S metaG | ecosystem: Environmental > Terrestrial > Soil > Wetlands > Permafrost | place: Sweden: Stordalen | collected...
ATAATAAAAATAAAAACCAAAAATTAAAAATCATGACTATGTTCACATTATTTCCAAACAAATCGGTAAAAGAAATATTAGACGACATGAAAGAAACTCTTTCTAAGAATGAATTTGTTAATCATTTCTTCTCTTCTACAATCACTTTTCCAATGGCGGAAGCAGAGACAGAAAAAACTGATGTTGGCTACAACTTAAAGTTGGAAATGCCCGGTTTCAAAAAAGACGAAATCAAATTAACCTTCAAAGATGGAGTTTTATCAGTTAGGGCTTCGCACGAAAAGAAAACAAAAAATCTTGACATTGAATTAGGCGAAAACCAAAAGGTTCTTGGTTCTAGTTTAACCGATGGGATTTTGATCGTGAGATTTGAAAAACTTGCTCCAGTAAAAGAAAAGGAGAACGAAATTAAAATCGACTAATTTATGTCTTTTAAACAAAGAGCTATTAATAATGAATTGAATTGCCAAATTGGAGCAGGACAAAGGAGGCGTTATGTTAGATTTAAAAGCAGCCAGTAAGAAAGTTGATGAGTTAATTAGTAAAATTACTAAAGAGGAATTTGAAAATTGGCTTATCGAAGACCGTGAAAGAGCCAAAACCACAAACCTTACTTGAATTTATAGACTGTTTGGAACGCTTCATTACGGGCAGTTCACCCCTTGAAATAAGAGTATAAACCGTAGGTACTGAAAGGCTTAAAAACTTTCACATGGAGAAATTTTAGGAAGTTTGGATGAAGATTGTATGTTAAAAATTGATGATGAGACCACTAACAATTAAGTCTTTTGACTTGATACAAGAACACTATTTTCCTGACGAATGGAAAATGATGATTTGTTGTATGCTGCTAAATCAAACTACAAGAGAACAAGTAGATAAAGTTGTCGATGAGTTCTTTGATAAGTGGCCGGATCCTGAGACATGCAGTTATGCAAATCCGTTGGAGATTGCTGAAGTTTTAAAATCGTTAGGTTTTAAAAATAAAAGAAGCGAAGCCATCATTAAAATGAGTCATGAATGGATTTCTAAGGATTGGAAAGAAGTAAAAGAGTTATTTTTTATTTTTATATAAAATAAATTCTCCAGTTTTGATTCTAGGATCATTTTTATAAACTCTATAAATATTTCCATTTTTATCTCGTGTTTTTATTATTCCTTTAGAAACACCTACTAATTCACCAGATAAATATCTAGGATCATCTTTATCTACTTGAAATGTATTGCCTTCTTTATCTTTAACTGAAATTTTTCCAGTTGATATAGGAACTAATTCCCGAGATAAGTATCTAGGATCTTTATTAGAAACATTCATTAAATTTCCATTTTTATCTTTAACCATAATTCTACCTTTTGTAGGATGAAAAAATTCTCCTGATAAGTATCTTGGATCATCTTTAAATACATGATAATTATTTCCATTTTTATCCTTTACTGGTATTTTTCCTTTAGCAATACCAACTAATTCCCCATTTGTAAATTTAAAGTCATTTTTATCTATTTGCATAACATTACCTTCTTTATCTTTGACTACAATTTTATTTGTTACATTATGTACTAATTCTCCACTTAAATATCTAGGATCATCTTTATCAACTTGATAAAATTTTCCTTCTTTATCTTTAACTGGAATTTTTCCAGTTGCTATAGGAACTAATTCTTTAGAAATATATCTAGGATCATTAACACTAACTTGAAATATATTCCCTTCTTTATCTTTTGTTACTATCATTCCTTTAGAAAATATAGTTAATTCTCCAGATAAATAACGAGAGTCATTAACTGAAACTTGCATTATCTTTCCTTCTTTATCTTTGACAGGGACCATTCCTTTTGCCATTGTTACTAATTCATTATTTAAGTATCTAGGATCTATTTTATGTACCATAAATGCTTTGCTAGTTCCATCCTTTCTTCTAACACATACACAATCTTTAGTATTTAATTTACCGCCGCCTAATATCACATTGTATGTATCAGTTCTAGCTATAAATTCTTTATTCACTATCTCTATTTCTTTAGTTAAAGCTTCTATTTCATTATCATAAGTAAATAATATTTCTCTTTTAAAATTTTGTCTTCCTTCCTTTTTAATTGCTCTTTTCAAACTTTTACCAGATCCTAAATATTTATCTTTTAGATTATATGTATTGTGTACTCCTACATAAATCATTTTATTAGTCTTGTTAGTTGTTTGATATACAATATAATACCTTTTCTTTTCTTTTCTCATAATTTAACATAGATTTTTATTTTATATATTAAAAATGATATGCACAAGATTGCTATGGTTTATTAATGGCATTTATATTGAAATTATTTAGCAGTTACAAATCTATAAAAATTAATTTTTTATGTTTAAATTAAAAAGTATATAATTGCTTTATAAGAAATATGCACAAGATTGTTATGATATGCTCGTGAAAGGAATATACATAGAGAACCCTTCAGATCATGCCTTGAAGAATTATTCTTTGTGGATGAAAGAAAATAAATAAAAATAAATTTTCCTGTTTCGAAACAAATATGTATATTTACAGCGACAACTAAAAATTGATATTTGTCCCGTTAAAAGATGATCGTATAGGCTTGCGGCAGCTGGGTCAACATCCAAATATCAATTTTAAATGTTCTTTGAAATTAGCACGATTCTAACTTAGAAATTTGTATGGTTCTAAGCACCGCACTTGACACATCGATAAGTGATTGCGCACCATTTATTATTTGTTATGGAAGAAGGGAGACGAATATTACTTAGAGTAAATTATTTAATCGTGCTAAACCAATTAATCCCGGAGTAGCTCAGCTGGTTAGAGCGCCACTCTGATAAGTTTTTCTCACATGTTGCAACTGTGGGAATAGATTGCATGAACGTTGAAATCCAAAAGGATCGTCAGTACAACGGTTTGAATAGGCAGAATACGTATTGCAATTTCCGACAAAAGTGGAGGTCAGGGGTTCGAATCCTTTCTCCGGGACAAAATTATAAACCATCTATGATAACAGAAGAAAGAAAACAAGCATTTAAACAAGCATTCGTCCTAAATGCTATGCCTTTATTAAAAGAACTTAAAACTGCATGTGGATCAAGTTATGTTCCATTGAATGCTACAGAATACACTAAAACATTTGATGTATCAAATCAAACAATCTCGGCAATGGTCGAGCTCAAATACCTATCATGTATAGGCGGATCAAAATCAAAATCATATTATTGGAAAAATGCTAATTTGACTCCATCTGAACAGATGGCTGAAGCAATCTATGAAAAAATGATGCTCAATCAAAATGCTAAAAAGCATTTAAAGAAAAGTCATGAAACATTTGAAACAAAATTAAAACAACGCGGCCTTGTCAGGGTTCAAGGATCAAAACGAGAATCTAATAGTGTAGAAATATCACATTTGGTATTAAGAGCAATGACAGCCATTCATACATTGCTTAATGATAGATTAATGACTAAATCGATGATATACGACGCTATTCATGTAGAAACTGAAAGCGATATTATCTCTGAAAAAATACTTGAAGGATTGATCGATGGGAATTACATTGTCATTCAGCATCACGAATTATATTCTTGGAAAGAAACAGTACCGGATGAAGCTCATGCTGAATTTTTAATAAACTTGATGAACGAAAATAAAAGTGGCAAAGTAACGGCTAAGATTCTGAACTGTTTAATATTCTTGTATGACAAGTTAAAAAATTATACTCACATCAATCTTAGAGACGAATTTAAAAAATTCGGCTTAGGATCTAATGCTCAACATATTATTGCTATAGAAGTTTTAGAATCCGAATCCCACGGTTCTGGACACAGGAATTCTAAAAAATACAAATGGAAATTAAAAGAAACTCCAACTAAAGCCTTAGTACAATCTTTGCACGAAAAAATTAACGAATACAACCGAAAATACTATACTCCGCCAGTTAAAAAAGAAAAAAATATTACTACTGCAAAAATAGAATCTCAACCGGCATCTAATACAATATTAGATTCTAATATTTCTTTAATGTCTGCTATATCGCAGATGAAAATACAAAGAAATGCTTTATTGGCCGAAATTAATGTACTAAATGCAAAAATAAAAGAAGGCGAAGATATTCTTTTTTTAAAAGAAAAAGAAAAAACTTATTTAGAATCTTGCTCTACCTTTATAACCAAAGGAGATCATCTAAAATTAAAATTCATTCCTGATGAAAAGAAGAAAAGAAGAAATAATGACGATAAAACAGAAATCATTATTAACCATTTGACATTAAATGGTCCAACACCATTAAGAGATTTATATCCGTTATTGTATCCAGGTAAAGTTTTTTCGTGGGATAAAGACGCACAAGCTTTATCGAGCCTTATTCATTATATGAAGAAACGTAATAAAATAGAAGATGATCAACGTAAAGCTACATATAAAATAAAAGCAGTGTAATGAAACTAAGAGAAACCCCGGAACGGCTTGCATATAAAATGGCTATGAATTGTATAGATAAAAATACAAGCGATTTGTATGCAGCTAACAAGTATTCTTTTAATATTTTAGAACCTTCTGCTGGTACTGGCACTTTGATTGATATTTTAAGCAAAAGATTAAATACTTGGGAATACGAAATACAAAACATTAAATGCGTAGAATTAAATGAACAAAAATGCGGTGTCCTTAAAAATAAAGGATATGATGCAGTTCATGCTGATTTTTTAACATGCGATTTCAAAGATCAAAAATTCGATATTGTGATTGCTGCTCCACCATTTAAAAATAATGTGGATTTGCTTCATATTCAAAAGATGTATTCTCTGTTAAATCCTAAATCGGATTTGAGAATCACTGCTCGTCCATTTATAGTTTCCCTTACATCACCTTATTGGCTTACAAATAACGATCCTCATCAGATAGCATTCAGAGAATTTTTAAAAAATAAAGAACACACTTTAGAAATGCTTCCAGATAATACTTTTGTAGAAAAGGATAAAACGGTTCCTACTGCCTTGATAAAAATATACTTTGGCGAAAAACAATGAAGCCTTTTTGGAAAACAAAGAACTTTCAGATAAGATGGAAAGAACCTCTAGGGAAACCTGACTGCCCTTATGCCTTTCGTTATGTTCTTATTCTCTTTGGATATTCTATAAGAATTCATGTATGGATTCGTTCTGATGATAAACGCTATTTACATGATCATGCCTGGAATTTCAGGACATTTGTATTAAAAGGGCATTATTTCAATGTGTCTCAAAATAATGATATAATAGTAAGAGAGAAAGTATCTTTTACTGCATTTAGGAAAGCTGATCATAGACATTATGTTGAGGTTCCTAAACAAGGATGTATTACGCTTCTGTTCTGCTCAAGACCTTACAGAAAATGGGGTTTCTGGGTCGACGGAAAGCAATTCAAAAGGCCATTAAAGTATTTTCACAAATTTGGGCATCCAATATGCTCAGAACAATAGAATATGATAGATAACAACGGATTAGAAATAGAAAGAAGATATTTGCTTAAGGATTTTCCTAAGTTGGATTATCGCATGATGATTTTAATAGAGCAATTTTATCATCCTGATGGATCCAGATATCGTAAAGAATTCTACAAAAATAAATTTACATATTTAAAAACTAATAAAACATTTATTTCTAAAGGAGTAAACAAAGAAGATGAAATTAAAATAAATAGAAAAGAATTTATTAAAGCAATGAATCAGTGCAGTACTTTTGTTGCTAAAACACGATGGCTCATTGTTCTAGATGATTTAACCTGGGAAATCGATGTATTTAATACCTCTAAATTAGTAATTGCCGAAATAGAATTAAAAGGAACTACTTTATCTAAAGTAAAAATTCCTAAACAATTAGCTCCTTATGTATTGATGGAAATCACAGGAAAAAAGAAATTTAGCAATAGAAGTTTATCAGTAAATTACGAACATTTTAGTTAATTATAATTATGGCAGAAATAAAAGAAGAAGAAGAACAATTTACAAGAGAAAAGAATCCGATGTTTTTTAAATTATTCGATTTAAAGAATATGTATTCTGCTAAAATATTTTATGAACGATTGAAGAATAAAAAGGAATGGTATGATTTTGAAATCTTTGCTAAAACAACTAAAGACGTCACTATGTCTGTTTGGAATGGCAAACATGATCCTTCTGTTGAAGCTAATAAGATTGAACATATTTGCAAAGCTGGAACTCGAGTTAGAGTTTGGATGGTGAGCAGATTTGGGGATGTCGGTGTAACTGATAACATGGTTGATCCTAAAGGATATGATGTTAGAGGATTGGATGCTGACAAAGATTTAAAAGATTACGAGTTTATAGAAATTAAGAAATAAATGAATCCAATAGGCGCAATAATCATAGTACTTATTTTAATAGCATTTATGATTGTTCTTTTCATTCAGATAATAGAAAGACACAAAATCAATTTGCCGCAATCTATAGACGAAATACACATTCAGGACGTATTCATTCTAGATATAGATGAGTGCTTTCATGATGTAAGGGTAATTAACATGGATCAAACAGCGAAAACTGTCACATTTAAAATAACTGATAATATTAAATCTCACGATAGCGAAATGACATTATCCAATAAAGATTTTCTAGATAGCATACACAAAAGATCATAAAATGAAAATATCAGATGAAATAATTTGTAAAGTATTTGCACAATATCCTAAAGTTCCTATAATAATAAAGGAACCTAAAGCAAAACCCGTTGGGCACTATTTAGAAGGTGTAGATTTTGTATTAAATCAAATAATAGCAGAAAGAATAAATTATGATCCTAAGTGGATCACTTTAGGCTTAAAATCTTTATTTTATATAACTGATGAGGATGCTATTCAAGTTGCTAAATTGTGCATGAATCCTAATTGGTTTAAAAATTGGAATTTTGTAGTAGATAGAGAATATTCTAAAGATTGTATTCGTGTTTTTGCTGACTATGATGGAGACGTTAGAAATCCGGAATATGAACGACCGGAAGTTTTTATTGACTGTAACGGTAAAGATGTCCAATGGCATTATAAAGATGAATATTTAGGAGTATATGATACTCAAGCATGGTATTTATATCTTCAATCTAAAGGATATGATATGCCTAATTATTTTTTAAATGGCAAAACATTATTAGAATGTAAATTAGCATTCATATTTTAAATAAAATATCATGCCTGAAAAAGAAAAAGAAAATATTGCAACATTAAAAATGACATCTTGCAAAGATTGTCCATTTCAATCAGAAGAAAGAGCTCATACTGCTGATAGCTTCGAATCAGAATTTAATTGGTTTTGCGGCCACGATAAAAAAGAGAAAAAGAAAATTGCTGGATCTGTAGGCTGGACTAATTCAGAACAGAATAGTGTAAAGATTCCAGATTGGTGCCCTTTATTGGTTAAAAAAATAAATTTCTCTGTTTCGAAATAAATAGGTATATTTACAGTCTTATAAGTAAGTTAATTTTATAAATTAGTAACAATCAAAAAAAAAACAAAACATGAAAAAAGGAAAAATTATTGCCCTGGTATCCATTGTAATAGTAGCCATTTGTGGCTGGTCATTATTCAGCGATTATCGAACTGTGTACGATAAAAATGTTCATTTACACAGCGATTACACCGCACAAAATCAGGTGATCGAAGAAGTACATGGAAATATGGTATCGACAATTAAAATGAAGGCACATATTGCAGACCAATATGCCGATAAGATTAAAGAAATCTTTGTGCCTATTATTGAAGGTCGTTATTCTAAAGGAGATGGTTCACTGATGAAATGGGTGCAAGAACAGAATCCTAGTTTTACTCCGGATTTATATAAAGACCTGATGGAATCTGTGGAAGCTTTAAGGACTGATTTCCTCAATGCACAGATAAAAATGACTGCCATTATTCAGCAACACAATAACCTAAGGAATGAATTCTGGGCTCACATATTATGGCTGAAAAATGAACCGGAAATGATTTTTGTTCCTATTTCGCCTTCCGAAACTAAAGAAACAATTAAAACTCGAGTGGATGATTTTGATCCATACAGCAAAGAACAAAAAGATAAACAAAAGTAAACGTGAACTTGCACTATCAACATCGAAGACAACAAAATGGTTTGTACATGCCAGATTAAATTAGAGAGGCTGTTCGTAAATATTCTCTCTATTATAGAAACAGATTATAATAAAAAATTTTAATATAAATCAATAAAAACATAAAACATGATAATTATAGTATGGATTGTATTCGCACTTATTTGTGCTTTACCTGCTCAAAAGAAACCTATAGGATTAGGTTTGGTGTTCATTTTAGGCATTATTTTTAGCCCTTTGATAGGTTTGATAATAGCATTGGCTTCCAAAGATGCTCCTCAAGAAATAAAAATCTCTTATTATGATGAACTATTGAAACTGTCTACTCTCAAAGAACAAGGAGCAATAACTGAAGAAGAATTTTTAAGAGAGAAAGGAAAATTGGTAAACCCTGCTGATAAAATAGTCATAACTGGATTAAAAAGTTTAAATTTAGCAAAATCTAGAGGAGAAATAACTCAAGAAGAATATTTAAAAAAGTTGCAAAAAATGTCAATTTGGGAATCAAACCATTAATATAAACTAAATATTATGAAAAATTTAATCAAATTATGGCCATCATTGATTGTCACTTTTTTAATAATATTTTTATTTTTCTGGAAAAAAGATAAAAAAATAGAATTAATAAATGAAACATTTTTTGAGCAAACCATGCTGGCTAAAGGAGATGTGGATTCTATAACCATAGTAAATGAAGAGAACGCTGAAATACGTGTAAACCCAGATAGTTTAGCCTTGTTCAGGTATTACCAAAACAACAAACCCATCTTTACAAATCCAAAAGCATCTCAAGGACCTCAGTTTGTTGTATCTATTCCTGATGTGAAATTCTTTTTGGAAAGAGTTCGTCAGGTTCAAGAAAAAGCAGGTATTGCTGAGGACAAAATAGTTAACCCAACCCGAGAAGATCGAGTTGAAACATTCGATTATTTTAATTGGATTTACTTTGTTATAATTCTTATAATTTTTATAATATATTTTTTACCATTTATCATTGCTAGAAAAAAGTCATTTGGTAAACAAGTTTTAATTCTAAATTTATTTTTAGGATGGACTTTTATAGGTTGGGTTATTGCTCTTATTTGGGCAGTTAAAGAAGAAAATCAAAATAATTAAAAAATTCATTGAAAATAATAACTAAATAATAAACCATGAAAACAATCGGATATATTTTATTAGTAACAGGCATAGTATTAGGCTTTTATGCTTTAAATATGAATACAAGTGTAGAAGTTCATTATAGTTATGGAAATACACTTGGTTTACCAGACAGAGTAAATAACATAGGTTTGATGAAAGATCAACAGAATTACTTATTAATTTCTGGAGTTCTGTGTGTTATTGGTATTATATTGGCATTCTTTGTCAATCCTTCAGATAAACCAATTGAAGAGGAACAATCTTCTAATAACAATAAATATGAAGATTTGGAAAGAATCTCTAATCTTTTAGAAAAGGGTCACATCACTAAAGATGAATTTGATGTCGAAAAACAGAAGATCATGTCACAATCGTCTATCGAAGATGAAGTATCTGCTAATGATATGGAAAAGATAAATGTCATAATTAAAGAAGAAAGGAAAAGTTTATTTGGAGGAAGGAATTTCCATTTGATTGAACTGTTGGAAAAGTGTTGTGTGACCAAAGAAACTGCTATTGATTCTTTAAATTTGTATAAAAAATTGTATGGAATTGAACTGACTGAAGATGTTGCATCTACGACTAAAAGTTTAGATCTAATCAAAACCTATTTGAAACCATTCATTGACAAAGGAGCATCGAGCAATCAACGATTAAAGGAGCTATCGAACTAATACGAGAAATATCTATACCCGTAGCAAATGTAAAAATATATCGTTGAAAATTCAATAACTTTAACAGTTCAATAAAAATTACAGAGACGCTTACTTCTGATAAATGTGAGCAAAAATAAAATAAAAATATGATAATTATAATAGTATGGTTTGTGTTGGCTTATGTGTGTGCTTTGCCAGCCAAAGAGAAACCAATTGGGTTTGGTTTAGTGTTCTTTTTGGGTCTTATTTTGAGCCCTTTGATAGGTTTAATAATAGCATTGGCTTCCACAAACCAAGAAAAAGAAAAGAATGGAGTATTTGCTATCTTATCATTTACATTGGCAATTATATTAGGATTCTACTTACAGTGGTATTTATTATCTGGATTTTTATCTTTTATTTTTGGTATTATTGGAATTATTGATAAAAAGTATAAAGGTCTAGCTATTACTGGTGTTATATTATCTATTCTACTATTTTTAATATTCATGGATAGTTGTGTAAAGGCATACGAAGATGCTGAAGCAGCAAAACAAAATTTGAGACAAGCAATTGAAAATCAAAGATACTAAATTAGATTTGACTAGGATTTACGAAGCTAACGAAGAAATAGAATTAAAATACGAATAATATGGAAGAAGAAATAAGCAATAAGAAAGTAGAAAATGAATCAAGGAATTTAAAACCATTGGAAGTTGTCGGCATTATTGCTTTATTTTTTATTGCTTTATTCCTTATTACTTTAACTATCAAATTTGTTGAAGGAAAAAATGATAAAATATCCAGCTTAGAATTGACTGTTGATTCTCTTAAAGCTAGAATAGATCCTTTGATCGACTCATTAGCAAAAGAAAATAAGCAAAAACGATTTTTTGCTGCTGAATCCGATTATAGATTGCATTATTTAATAAAAGAAGAAGGCCCTACAAAAAATACTGAAGAATATCGTGGACCTTGTAAATTATACACATACAAAGAAGTTATGGATTCTTTCGAAATAGTTGAAAATAGGTATCGTCAATTACTCTGGAATAGGTGAAATTTTTAAACATTAATAAAAATTGATATAATAGCTATATGAAAATAGTAATTTTAAATGCAAAGGCAAAGACCAAGGATCAAGCAAATAAACAAATCAAAAGATGGTTTGGCATGAATCCTAACAGGAAGAAAATAAAAGTGGAACTATCTACTGGCGTGGTGGATGTGGTCCGCGAAAGTTACATAAAAACATAAAAACACGCCAATTTGACTTCAAGGATCCATCTGAAAAGATTAACAATTCCTTGAAGAAACGTCATGATAAGACAAATAAAAATAACACCTGGATCGATCACGAAACGTGATACGACGGCAATTGACAAGTACATAAACGATATTTCCAGAATATCGTTCTTGATAACTCAAGACGAAGAGGTTAGATTAGCACAAAGAATTAAGCTAGGTGACGAAGAAGCTAAAAAGACTTTAGTCCTAGCCAACCTAAGATTCGTTGTCTCTGTTGCCAAAAAATATCAAAATCAGGAAGTTTCGCTTATCGACTTGATAAGCGAAGGAAATACCGGTTTGATAAAAGCAGCTGAAAAATTTGACGAGACTCGAGGATTCAAATTCATATCTTATGCTGTGTGGTGGATTCGTCAATCTATATTGGAGAGCTTAAGCCAAAATGCTAGAAGCATTAGAATTCCTTTAAATAGAATTCAATCAATAGGCAAATTAAATCAGCTTGCTGTTAAGATGGAACAAGACTTGGAAAGATCTCCGGATATTTCTGAATTGGCTGAAGCTTTAGATGAATCTAATCAGGAAATTTTTACCTTGATGAATTGTTATCACAAAATTGGTTCTTTGGATAGAACTATTGGAGATGATGGTGGTGCTACAATGGCTGATTTGATTCCGGCTATCACAGATTCGCCTATGTCTCATTTGGAAAAGGAATCTGTGACTCAGGATATTAATAGAGCCATGTCCGCACATTTGTCCGCAAGAGAAAAGGAAGTATTAATTTTAGCTTTTGGATTAAATGGCAAAGAACCTATTACGCTAGAAGAAATAGGACAAGCCCTAGATCTTACTAGAGAACGCGTTCGTCAAATTAAAATGAAAGCTTTAAGAAGGCTTAAGATTCGATCCAAAAAACTTATAGAACATATTTAATGTTGTATGCAGAAAAAAGAAAATTATGCAATTTCTAAAAGCCCATACGACAACATAGAATGCTATCATCCAGATGGATCTTTAATGTGCTATTTATCCTCAAGGCAAGCTGATTGGTATATTAAAAAACAATTAGGCACTTTTTTTAAAGATGAAAATGAAGATAAGACTGAAGGCAATAAAAAGTTAAAGCTTAATTTCATTCCTAACGGAAAAGGAGAGCCTGAAGTTCTTTTAAGGGAACGGAAAAACATCTGTGTAGTATCTGGCAAAAGCGATATGCTTACTAAGCATCATGTAATTCCTTATCAATACAGGAAATGTTTTCCTTCTATGTATAAGAATAGAAATCATTTTGATCTGGTGTTGTTGCAGGATAAAATACATCACAAATACGAAAAATTCGCTGATGTGCTTAAGATGGAATTATACAAAGATTTTGTGGGTGGGGACATCATTCAATTTCAATCAGATTTTACAACTGCTCATAAACTTTTAGGAAAAAAGAAATATTATTACGATAAGCTTTCTCCAGAAAAGCAAGTTTATTTAGACATGAAATTTGAAGGCTTGAAAGAAAGATGGAATTTAAAAGATTCAGATTTTGAAAATTTTGATCCAGTGAGAAGTGTAAGCTATACTCAAAAAATTATAGACGGTGTTGGCGGTCCTGAGAATTTAATTGTTCTTTGGAAAAGACATTTTGTAAAATATGCTAAGCCTAAATTTTTGCCTGAGTGGTGGCATCCTGATCTGATTAAAATTCATGATAGAAATTTGGATCATACACAGATTCAGAGAATGCGAATAGTGAATATTGAAGAGACTCCAAAGCTTAAAGAAATTTTAATGAAATACAGTTGTTATGAAATCTAAAAAGAATAAGAAAGATCATAAAGTAAATGAAAAGACATTAGAAAAGGCAAAAGAATTAAATCTTTTAGAAAAGGAATATTTGGATATTGAATATGAACATTTGAATTCTCCTAATAGATTTACTAATGGTTTATGTGATTATGCTTCCAAAATTTTAATAATGGAAGAAAAGGCTAAAAAGAGAACCGAGCTTTACAATTCTGCTAATTTTTTCTTGAAATCGTATTGTGCCGAAGATATGATGCTTTGTAAATTATATTTGAGATTAGCTCAAATGCTAACAGAAGAAAAATATGAAATAGCAGAAATGTTAAAACATAATATCATTAGTTGGGAAACGGATAAGAAATTTGATCAGAAATCTATAAAAAAATACGTTAATACTTTATAACATGAAAAATCCTCCAGTAATTTATCATAACAAAAAAGCATTTCACGATTATGAAGAAATTCAAAAATGGACTGCTGGAATAGTCCTATTAGGATGGGAAGTTAAAGCTTTAGATCTATATAATGGAGATATTACTGTAGGATATTGCAAATTTGTAGGAAGTGATTTTTGTTTAATTGGCGCTAAAATATCTCCACTACCTCATCATAACCAGGAAGATGCTAACGATACCAAGGATAGAAAATTATTACTTAATAAATCAGAAATTAAAAAGATTTCTGTGGCATTAAAAGAAAAAGGATTAACTTGCATTCCTTTAAAGTTATATCGAAACAAAGTACATCTTTGGAAAATAGACATTGCATTGATGAAGCCTTTTAAATCATACGACAAAAAGCAAAAATTAAAAGAAAAGGACATCGACCGTCAATCCAAAAGAGAATAAATGATTGAGCTTCAAAATATTGATTGTAATTGCAATAATTGCATCTTCATGAATAGAGACATGGAGAAGTTTAATAAGTCTTTAGAAAAGCACAAGGAATGGCAGCTTGATTACTTTAATAAAATGAAGCAACGCCTTATAGAAAAGGCTAAGTTTTGGAGAGATAAAAAAGGAGATTTGGAAAAGTGGAACGATCTATTGACTGAAGCTGACAATATGAAATTTCAATTTGATAAAAAAGAAGCTTTAATCAATTATGGGAATTGTACTAAATTAAACAAAGAGGTATCTTTTATTCCTAATACTTGCCAATTAGATACTCAAGAATGTTTTGAAAACAGAAAGAAGATTTAAACATATTCTTTATTAAAAGATATAAAGACTAATGATAACATCATCTTGTCTTATTTGTTCTCGCCTATTGCTATTCCTATGACTTTAGGCGGATTAAGAACTGGATCTGGATCTGGATCTGGATTTAAAAACTTTCTTAGATAGTCAACCAGATTTTATAAATTCTCTAGTATTTAGAATTCCTGAAGTAGAAAAACTTTGGTCTATTGTTAAACAAGATAGACTAAACGAAATAAAAGCTCTACAAGATGTCTTATAAGAAGCATGTCAAATTATATTTATTTAATTCATTCTCATGCAGATGGAGGACAGTGGAAGATGATTTGAAAATTAATTAATTAATTTTCTTTACAAACAAAGCATGTTCTAATGAACTACTTTAGCGTTTGTTAGCCTAACCCTAGGCATTAATGTATTTCTTAGACCAAAGTTCTTGATATTATTAGCAGCATTTATGTCTCTATCATGTTTAACTCCACAACATTGACAAACCCATTCTCTATCAGATAACTTCAGTTCTTTGTTTATGGTTCCACAACTAGAACAAGTCTTGCTACTAGGTTCGAATCTGCCTATAAATAATAGATTATTACCATACCATTCACTTTTGTAAACTAATTGTCTCTTCAATTCAAACCATGCCACATCGCTTATTGATTTAGCAAGACAATGGTTCTTTAACATATTATTTACACTTAAATCCTCTAAGATTATTGTAAATTTATTTTCGATTTTTGATAAATAAACATTTAAGTATTAATTTGTATAAATAAATAACGATAATAATAAAAATGCAAAAAATTCGATGATATGAAATTATTAGTAAAACCAAGCGACTTAATAAAAAGATTTATCTGGGATCAATATGAATTATTTTGTCTTCATGATATTTCCGGAGGTGAGGTAGAAAAAATAATAAAAGAGGATAAAGAATTTGAAATTTCTGAGCAAGATGCTTTTGTTGTAGGTTTAACCAATGTAATTTATACCGATAAAGTAATATACAAATACAAAATATATTTAAAAGATCTTTTAGAGAATAAATCATTCGATGCAGGAAACCCTACTACTGAAACTAACGATGACGGAGAAGAGGAAACATTCCATAAAGTGAAGATGATGATTAATAAAGAAATTGTCATAAATCATGCTAAGCTTTTCTTAAACAAACTTCCTAAGAGCTGGGATTCATCTAAAGAATCTAATATGTTCAACAAAGATGTTTCTCAAATACCTGAATTATCTAAAAAACTTTGTTCTATAATAGAAAAACTTCCTACTACTGTAATTCAAGGTTGGCCATGTGTTAAATACATTTCAGTTAAAAAAGCAATAAATAAAGTGGTGAAATAATATAATGTACGCATATAAAATTACAGCACATTTTGATACAATTTTTATTGAAGATAGAACTATTTATTTAAAGGATAACGAATTTATATTATCTGATTTGGATGAGGAGAATGCTATACATATTGATTTTACGCATTTAGGTTTCCTTAAGCAATTATTATTTACTTCAGACGAAAGGGAATTAATTCCTAATGCTATGTCTATAGAAACTTATGAATATTACACCGGATTTATATTTGAACACTTAAGATTAAATTTTAGAGGCAAATGTACGCCAAAAGAGGAAGAAATTACTAAAAGACTTTATTACGTAGAATCTTCTATAACAAATAGGTTCCATGAAGATTTATCTAGAGAAGAAGAGGATTAATTAGATCCGGGTTGCGGAGTTGGACCAACTCCTTGAACTATAGGTCCTTTATTTGTTCTTGGTTTACCTAGTTTAACACTTCTTAACTTTAATTTTGTTTCTTCAGAAACTTTATGTCCCATTAAAGTTTTACTTCTTTTATCTTTAGTTTCTTGTGATTGTATTCTTCCTTTATTAATTATACTTAATTTTATTTTTTGTTCTTCAGAAAGAGGTTTTCTTTTCTTACCTTTGTTAATTAAACTCATTTTTAATCCAAATTCTTTAGATCTTCTTCTTCCTTTATTTACTAAACTTAATTTTAATTTTGTTTCTTTAGATGTTATTCTTCCTTTATTTCTTCCTTGACTTGCAATTATCATTTTAGCTAAAGTATCGTCAGAACAAACTCTTCCTTTCATTTTATTTATAGTTTCTTGTGTATGCTTTCTACCTTTACTTGCTAAACCTATTTTTATTTTATGTTCTTCGGTTAATTTTCTTCCTTTATTTTTACCTTTATTTGCTAAAATATATCGATTTATTGATTCTTTAGAACGCTTTTTATTTCTTAATATTTCTAAAACATTCTCAGTCATATATTCGCCACCATCAGTCATATTAACTAAGACCCTAATCCTAAATCTCTTCTACCTATTTTCTTTATATAAAATCTTTCTCTTTCGCATGCTTCTTCAATCGATAAATTTTCTTCAACTATATCAACAATAAATCCACCATATTTATTAACTGTATTTTTCCAGAATATATTACGTGCTTTACTCCAAGCTCTTCTCTTTCTTCCTAAACCAACATAAAATATTTCATTTTTAACTGGATTTATATGAAAATATAAATAAATATTATTCATTAAGATTGAGGAGGAAGTGTAGGAGTTGATGTAGCTGTAGAAGTATTATTTCCTATCAAATCACTTACCGATTGACTTTTAGGCCTTTGAAAAAGAACAGATAAATGGTGTGCTAAAACCATCCCAAACACTATTATGAATTGTGAGGACATTACATAAGGTTGTCCTGAGTGAATAGCATGGATGAAACTCCATAATTCTATAGTAACAAATACGAATATCATCAATAAGATTGCAAACAAAAGCAAATAAGATTGAATTCTTGTAGAAGATACACTGTTATCGCTTGTTAAAGATAACTTGATGAATTTTAATATTTTCTTGATCATATATTATATATTGTGTAAACTTTTCGTCTTTTCTTCATATAAAAATACATGAAATTAAATGATAGTCCTAAATCTGATTTTTATATAGAATTTGTAGATTTTTTAGGCGAAATAAGAAATGATACATTAATAAATGGCAAAGCTTTTATATTTAAAGTATTAGATACAGATTTGAAAGTTTCTTTCGAATCAATTCTTTTTGTTCACGAAACAGTCAAGCCATTCATTACTATGGAAAATGAAGAATATAAAGAATATTCTGAGGAACTTATGGAAATGATATTCAAAAAATACAAATTAGTAGAACTATTAAAATACGTTAAAGAATGAGAATAAAAGAGTGGATTTGGAAAAATTTTGGAAGTTTTGGTAATAACGAACAAAAGATAGAATTTTTGCCTGACAAAGGAGAACTTATTCTTTTAAAAGGTCCAAATGGGATGGGCAAGACGAATTCTTTAAAAGCTCTGGATTTTGGCCTTTATGGAGAATGTCTGAATCAAAAAGGAAAAAGATTAGCACAAAAACTAATTCCTAATCGTACTAATGGAGACTTGTATACGAATGTCAAATTTTATTCCAATGGGTATGATGCTGAAATTACAAGAACATTAAACGGATCTTTAAAAACAGTATTAAAAGAAAATGGTCAGGCTTATTCTAAAGCTAACAAAATAGACAAAAGAATAGAAGAGATTATAGGATTTGATTTTACGACTTTTAAATCATTCATGTCGTTAAATGTAGCAATATTCAAAGACTTCATCGACTTATCGCCTGAGGACAAAAGAATGATTCTAGATAAGCTTTTTAATCTTCAGATGATTAATGAGTTGAATAAAGTATTAAAACAATTAAAATCTCAAAATGATTCTAATTATCAATTAATTAACAAAGAAGTTTCAGTATATGAAGAACAGATCGAAGAGCTTACTCAAACAATAAAATCAGCTTCTGAAAAAATCAAAATTGACAACGATGAAAAGATAAAAAATGCCCAAGACGAATTAAAAGATAACAAAGAAAAATTCATTAATATTGAAATGCTTAAGAATAAGCTTGATTATAAGTTGACCTCTTTGATCGAAGCTTTTAATAATTTGACAACTAAGAGAAATGATATAAGCCGAGACGTAAGAGAAATACAAAAACAAATTGACTTATTCAATCAAGGCAAATGTCCTACTTGTCAGACTGATCTTTCTGTTAAATTAGATATTAAAACTGATCTAGAAATTAGATTAAATCAAACTAACGAGATATTAAATACAGTCGATGCTGAAATATCTAATGCTAAAACTAACATTAAGGAAGTTACTGATTCATATAATGACACTAATGATAAATACAATGAACTAGTTGGATATTTGACTGGAGTAAAAAATAAGATCAAGACTCTTAAACAAGAACAAACAGAAAATGAGGAAGATGATGGAGGACAAATATCATTATTTAAACAAAATCTTACTAAGTCTAAAGAAAAATTAAAGACTAAACAAGACACTTTTATTAATA
>Ga0182012_10002872_pt1 | contig 18525 bp, 16 predicted proteins | sample 612S2SmetaG_FD_120486 | JGI IMG/M metagenome (GOLD analysis project Ga0182012, IMG submission 120486) | Permafrost microbial communities from Stordalen Mire, Sweden - 612S2S metaG | ecosystem: Environmental > Terrestrial > Soil > Wetlands > Permafrost | place: Sweden: Stordalen | collected...
CCTTCGGAGTTGTTCTGATCCTCGCGCCAACAAATTATCCCCTCATGCTTCCCGGAATCCAGGCGATTCAAGCCTTAGCGGCGGGCAATGCGGTTTTGCTGAAACCCGGCGTGGGCGGATCGGCTGCGGCGAAAAAGTTGCGCAGCCTCGCGGTAAATTCCGGCGTCGACCCTGATTTATTCGTGGTACTGGGAGAAAGCGCCGAAGAAGCGCAGGCCGCGATCTCCGCCGGGGTAGACAAGATTCTACTGACCGGATCGTCGCACACAGGACGCGCCGTCTTAGCCACCGCGGCGGACAAACTCACTCCGGTCGCCGCTGAACTCTCGGGCTGCGACGCCGTTTTTGTTCTGCCTGGCGCCGACCTCACTTTGGTTGCGAAGGCTTTGCGCTTCGCTCTCGCGCTGAATCAAAGCCAGACCTGCATGATCCCCCACCGCATTCTTGTCCATTCGAGTTGTGCGGACGAACTGTTGCGTAGAGTACTCGAGACCACTGCGGACCTAAAAATTCGGCTGAGCGCTTCAGCCGCGAATACGCTCCGACACCTTCTCGACGAAGCCACGCGTGACGGTATCGAGCCAGTGGCGGGAGACCTTGACGCAGACAGCGTTTGTTCTCCGTTAGTGTTCCGCGATGTCCCCGCGAGGTCGCGGTTCTGGCGAACCGAGGTGTTCGCGCCTCTGCTCGCGTTTCACACGTTCAGTCGCATCTCGATGGCCTTGGAAGCATATAAGGAATGCCCGTATGCACTTGGAGTTTCGATTTTCGGTTCAGAAGCCGAAGCGCACGAACTGTCGGCGAAAATCAACGCCGGCGTGGTGGTCATCAATGACATCATCGTTCCCACCGCAGACCCACGAGTACCCTTGTCCGGCCGAGGTGAAAGCGGCTTCGGTATCACGCGCGGGGCGGAAGGGCTGCTTGATCTCACGCGCGTGAAAGCGATTTCGCTTCGTACATCCGGCTACCAGCACCTCGATGGGCGCAACGAAAACGACGCAGCAATGTTCACTGGATACCTACGAGCCGCGCACTCTGGAGATTGGCGCAGTCGCTGGCACGGTATGAAAGCAGCGATGGCCGCCGCCAAATCCCGCATGAAGGGAACCAAGTAATGGCGAGCACAGAAACCGTTGGCGTAATCGGCTCCGGATTGGGCGGTCTGAGTGCTGCCTGCACGCTGGCTGCGCGCGGCTATCAAGTGAAAGTATTTGAGCGCAGTTCCTGGATCGGCGGCAAAGCTGCAGTGCTCGAACAAGACGGCTTTCGCTTCGACATGGGGCCGACGATTTTGATTCAACCTTCGGTGCTGCGCAAAGTTTTCTCCGAAGCAGGCGAGAGCATGGACGATCTGCTGCCCATGGTTCGACTTGAACCCGAATGGCGCTGCTTCTTCGACGACGGCCGCAGGCTCGATCTGGTCAGCGACGTCGAGTCGATGAGCACATCGTTGAATCACTACAGCACGGGCACCGGTGACGGCTACCGCAGTTTTTTGGCCGACTCCGCCAAGCTGCACGAGATTTCCAATCGCTGGTTTTTTTGGAAGCCGATCGACTCCATCTGGGACATGATCGATCCTAAGTCGATCACCAAGTTATCGCTCTTGAAAGATGTCCGCGACATGCGCCTGGGACAGACCGTGGGCGGAACTATTCGGTCGTTCGTGAAAGACCGCAACGTGGCGCAGATGCTCGATCATTTCGTGCAATACGTCGGCTCAGCGCCGGACAACACGCCCGCTGTGCTCTGCGCCATCGCCAACATGCAGACCAGCGAGGGCATCTGGTATCCAAAAGGTGGCACGCGCGCCGTTCCCACTGCGCTGCGCCGCTTAGCAGAGAAGCTCGGCGTCGAGTTCCGCGTGAACGCGTCGGTGCGAAGAATCATGCATGATGGAATTCGCGCCAGTGGCATTGAACTCGACGGCGGCGAACATATCAGCCTTAGCGCCGTCGTCTCCAACTCGGACGCGATTCGCACCCACACCGAGCTCATCGCAGGCGACATCGGAGAGAAGTTTTCTCGCAAGAACGCCGAACCAGCGTGCTCCGGCGTCGTCCTCTATCTCGGACTCAACCGGCGCTACGATCACCTGCTGCACCATGATTTCGTCTTCTCGCGCGATCCCCACGAAGAGTTCGACTTCATTTACAAGCGCGGCGAACCCGCGCCCGATCCCACTTGCTATTTGTGCGCGCCTTCCGCCACCGATCCGAGCGTGGCGCCAGTTGGCGGCGAAGCGCTCTATGTTTTAGTTCATACGCCGTATCTGCGCTCGCATCACGACTGGGCAAAGATGCTGCCGCAATATCGCCAGGTGATTTTGAATAAGCTCAAGAAGACTGCCGGCCTAGAAGACATCGAAGAACGCATCGTCTTCGAATCATCCCTGACGCCGCAGGATATCGACCGCCGTTACAGCGTTCTGAAAGGTGCGATCTACGGCATCGCCAGTCACGGACGTATGAACGGCGGTTTCAAGCCCGGCAACGCCAGTTCGCTGCTGCAAAATCTTTTTCTATGCGGTGGTGCAGCTCATCCCGGACCAGGCATGCCGATGGTGATGATGTCCGGCTGGATCGCGGCCGATGCGCTCGACCGCAGCGGAGCGGTCGCGAGCTCGCCGAGAGGGAATAAATGGGTAGCAGCCGATTAGCGGTCGCGCACGACGCCGGTGGTCATTCACAAGAACTCAAGCATTCGTCCGTCCGCGCCTTTAGGCACGCGCCTCCGAAAATTTCTCCTTTGCTAATGCGATGGTTCTTGGCCTACGCTCCTTACTTCGCTAGCAAGCACCTGCATTCGGTGCGGGTTTCGGGCGAAGAGAATTTACCAGCCGCCGACGGCCTCCCGCTCGTCATTTACATGAATCATCCCAGTTGGTGGGATCCCATGATTGCCGCAGTGTTGGCGCGTCGCTATTTTCCGGCGCGGCAACATTACGCGCCCATCGACTCCGAAGCGTTGAAGAAATATAAGTTTTTCGCGAAGCTGGGAATGTTCGGCGTGGAAGCCGGGAGCTTCGCGAGCCACCGTAAGTTTCTGGATATCGGCGAACAGTTGCTCCAACAACCGAACTCTGCTCTCTGGGTCACCGCTCAGGGGCGCTTCGCCGATCCTCGGGAACGCCCGCTGCGCCTGTCTTCCGGACTCGCGCATTTGCTGGCGCGTATCCAGACCTTCGCAGTCATCCCGGCCGCGGTCGAGTACGCCTTCTGGGAGGAACGCACCGCCGAAGGCCTGATTCGCTTCGGCAAGCCCATGCTGGGCAACGCACATCTCGCGCCCTCAGCATGGATGAATTCCTTAACCGATCAGCTGGCACGCACCATGGATCAACTCGCCGCCGACTCTATTGCGCGCAATACTTCACGCTTCACCACAATCCTGTCGGGCGGTGCAGGCGTGGGCGGCGTCTACGATATCTGGCGTAGCTTCAAAGCGCGCCTGCGCGGACAAACCTTTCACGCGGAACACGGAGAGAAATAAGTGCCCACGACGCTGATAACGCTCGCAATTGTTTCGGTGGCAATGGCTTCGGTGGCTGCGATTATTTTTCTTCGAAACGTGTCCGTCTACCGGCCAGCGCCGGAGCCGGCTACCAATCTTCCCGCCATCTCGGTTTTGATTCCTGCTCGCAATGAAGAGAGCAACATTGCGGCAGTACTCGAGTCGGTGCTGGCCAGTCGTGGCACGCGCCTCGAAGTGCTGGTTGGCGACGATCACTCGGACGACCGAACGCCGGAGATCATTAAGTCCTTTGCTGAACGCGATCCCCGTGTAGGTTACCTTTCCATTCCGCAACCGCCCGCGGGATGGAACGGCAAACAGCACGCCTGTTCGGTGCTGGCTGGTGAAGCAAAACATGACGTGCTGTGCTTCATTGACGCGGACGTACGCCTCACCCGGGACGCACTGGCGCGCACCGCGACATTTCTCCAGCAGTCGCGCACGGCTCTGGTGAGCGGCGTTCCCTTCCAACAGTTGGGATCATGGCTCGAACAACTCCTGCTTCCGCTCATTCACTTTGTGTTGCTGGCGTACCTGCCTGTTGACCGCATGAGGTCATGCACCAAGCCCGCTTATGCCGCCGGTTGTGGACAGCTCTTCATGATGAAGAAGAATGCGTACCATGCCGCAGGCGGCCACGCTGCGATTCGCGAAACGCTGCATGACGGCATACGGCTGCCTCGGGCCTTTCGCGTCGCGGGATTCCGCACCGACCTCTTCGACGCCACCGACCTCGCCACTTGCCGCATGTATAGCGGCGCGCGCCAGGTATGGTTGGGATTGGCAAAAAATGCGGTCGAAGGGATGGCGGCTCCCGCACGTATCGGAATCTTCAGCTTCTTGCTGCTGGCGGGTCAGGTGCTGCCTTTCATTGTTCTAGCCATCGCGCTGCGGCTAGGTGAGTATCATGCGGCGCGGCTTGCGGCTCTTGCAGTGATGCTGTCGCTCACTCCGCGACTGCTCGGCGTCCTCCGCTTTCGCCAGCCTTTATGGTCTGCGCTTGCCCAGCCTTTCGGTGTGATCGCACTCCTCGCCGTGCAATGGTGGGCGCTGTTACGGCACATGCAGGGGAAGCCTGCAAGCTGGCGCGGCCGCGCCTGTCCCATCGTAGCCTCGGGAGATCCCAGGTGAGCGCCTCCGCAAATCCCGATATCGAGAACGGCCTCGGCCGCTATGCCATTGGCGAAAAGATTCGCCACCTGCGTCACCGCAAGCGCATGCGACTGGTCGAACTGGGTAGCCACAGCGGACTTTCGGCGTCGCTGATTTCGAAACTGGAATCCGGAAAACTGGTACCCACTCTACCGACGCTGCTGCGGATCGCGCTGGTTTTCGAAGTCGGTCTGGATTTCTTTTTTTCCGATGAAGCTCGCGACCACGGCGTCTCCATCGTGCGGGCGAACGAGCGCATGCATTTTTCCGAAACCATGGGCGGCAAGAATCCGATCTACGAGTTCGAATCGCTTAATTACCGAACTCCGCAACCGCACTTCCATGTATTTCTAGCTTGGATCACTCCGGCCAACGCGGGCCGTCGCCATGAACACGAAGGCGTCGAATTCGTTTATGTCATGCGCGGCAGCCTCGAACTGCAAATCGAAACCAGTCGTTATGTGTTGCAGGAAGGCGACTCGATTTATTTCGACTCCATTCACTCCCACGGATACACCCAGGCCGGCGAAGAAAAATGCGCCGTGCTCACCGTAATCAGCGGCGGCAGTTGATCGTCGCGAACTCCGGTACGATAAAGATTAATGCCAGCCTCTGACGCTTCCGCAACTTTACCCCGCAAACCGTCGGAAGGATCGTGCCTGGTGGAGTTGCGCAGCGTGTCCAAGAATTACTTAGAGGATGCCGCGCCAGTGCGCGCGCTGAACCAAGTGTCACTCGAAATTTACTCTGGCGAACTGGTCGCCCTTGTAGGCCGCAGCGGGTGCGGCAAGTCAACGCTGCTGAACCTTGCGGGCGCAATGGATTTTCCGTCTTCCGGCGAAGTTTTGATCGAGGGCGTCTCCACTTCATCGCTCGATGATGCGGCACTCACGCGCCTCCGCCGCGAGAAAGTTGGCTTCATCTTTCAAAGCTTTCAACTGCTGCACACTCTATCAGTCGCCGAAAATGTTGAGTTGCCGCTGCTTCTGGCAGGCGCGGACAAAGCACGCGCAAAGGCATTAAAGATATTGCAATGGGTGGAACTCGACGCTCTCGCCGATCGCATGCCGCACCAACTTTCTGGCGGGCAAATGCAGCGCGTTGCAATCGCACGCGCTCTCGTCCACGAGCCGCACCTACTGCTGGCCGACGAACCCACAGGAAACCTCGACAGCACGACCGGCGACATCATCCTGCAACTTCTGCGCAGGGTCGTGGTCGAGCGCCGCACCGCAGTGGTGATGGCCACGCATAGCGCCGAGTCCACCTGCTTCGCCGATCGCGTGATCCATATGCGCGATGGCCGCATTGAGAGCATTGCGCAACAAGCCGTGGGTCAACCGGCATGAGTGCACCATGCCCCGCTTAGAATTGTTCTTTCGATTGATGGTGCGTCCGCTCTTCCGCGAACCAGTGCGCACCGCACTGACCGTGCTCGCGGTGGCTCTGGGCGTCGGCGTGGTCTTAGCCATCGACCTGGCAGGAGACGCCGCTGCTGGATCGTTTCACTCGTCACTCGAAACTCTGGCCGGAGACTCCAATCTTGAAGTCACCGCCTCAGGCGGAATTCCGCAGGAACTTGTCGGCAAGCTCGCGATGCTTCCTTATCCCATTCGCGTGCGCCCGCGTATCGAAGACTACGCCACCGTCGTCGACTCCGGTCAAACTCTGCCCTTGATAGGACTCGATCTCATCGCCGAGGCCAACGATCACACGGCAAACATCGATACTTCCACAGGCGATGCCGACGACCTTTCCAAGCTCAACGATCCGCGCAGCGTATGGGTGGGATCGCGCCTGCACGTTAAGCCCGGAGACACACTGAAACTTTTACTCAACGATGAGACGCATGACTTCGTCGTGCAAGGCGTCTTTGACGATTCCAAAGAAGGCGGCAGCGCCATTCTCATGGACATTGCCGCGGCCCAGAGAGCATTGCGCAAAGAAGGTCGCGTGGATCGCATTCTTATACGCGCTCCGGACATACCTTCACTCGAGGAATGGCAGACCCGGCTCGCAGCGGCGCTTCCGGCAGGGATCGCCATCAGCCCGCAAGGCAGCGGCACCGAAGAAAATCGCAAAATGCTCGCCGCCTTCCGCTGGAATTTGCGCATCCTTAGTTACGTGTCGCTCGTGGTTGGAGCGTTTCTCATTTACAACACCATCTCCGTATCCGTCGTGCGTCGCCGCTCAGAGATTGGAATCGTGCGCGCACTCGGCGCAACTCGTGCGACGGTGATGGCAGCATTCCTTGGCGAGGCTGCGTTCTTCGGCGTGGTCGGCGGATTGCTCGGATTGCCCCTCGGTCGCGTCATGGCTTCGGGCGCGGTGCGACTGCTCGGCGCCACCGTGGACGCGCTCTACGTCAGCAGCCGTCCCGGCAGCATCGCCCTGACTCCGGGATCGGTGGTCGCTGCATTATTCATCGGAATCGGCGCAGCAGTCATTTCCGCGATCTCGCCCGCTCGCGAGGCTGCATCGGTCGCGCCCGTCGAGGCCATGGCTCGCGGACGCCGCGAGTTCCTCACGCGCGTTCATCAGTGGCGCGATGTTGGAATCGCTTTGACTCTCGGAATCGCATCGGCGGCCTCATCCCGCGTGCCCGCCATCGGCGGAAAGCCGCTGTTCGGATACCTCTCGGCAATCCTGCTGATCGCCGCATTAGTCTTCGCCGTGCCCGCGCTGGTCAGTGGCGTCGGAAACGCATCCACGAACTTACTCCAGCGCATTCTCGGGGTGGAAGCGCTGCTGGCCTCGCGCAGTCTCGTCGGATCGCTGCGCCGCACATCCGTTCTAGTGAGCGCTCTCGCCACCGCGATTGCAATGATGGTGTCGATCGGCATCATGGTCGGCAGCTTTCGTCAGACCGTTCTCATCTGGATGGATGACCAACTTCCCGCTGACCTTTATCTGCGCCCGGCGGGCGATCCCGCGTCGGATCGTCATCCTACAATCTCTCCGACGCTGGCGGACAAAATTGCTGCACTACCCGGAGTCAAGGCCATCGACCGCTTCCGCGCCTACGAAGTCAGCTTTCAAAATACTCCGGCGACGCTCGCGTCCGCCGATCTGAGCGTGATGTCGAAATTCCGCCGCAGCGACTTCGCCTCCGGACGACCGCCTGATCAAGTTCTCGCTGAACTCAAGAACGCTGACACTGTCATTGTGAGCGAGCCGTTTTCCAACAAGCACGTGGTCTATGCCGGTGACACGATTCCACTTGCACTTGGCGATCACAAAGCATCCTTCCGCGTGGTCGATATTTATTACGACTACGGCAGCGAGCGCGGCGTCATCATCATGGATCGCGCCACGATGCTGCGCTACTTACCCGATCCCACGCCATCGAATCTTGCAGTCTACGTCACCCCGGGATTCGATCTCGAAGCTGTTCGCACGGAGATCGAACGCGCATGCATCGGCAGCGACATTCTGGTCGCTTCCAATCGCGATCTGCGCACCGAAGCCATCCGCATTTTCGATCAGACCTTCGCTATTACCTATGCGCTCGAAGTCGTCGCCATGCTGGTTGCGGTAATGGGGATAGCGGGCGCCATGATCGCCATGGTCATCGATCGCCGCCGCGAGCTAGGCGTGCTCCGTTTTCTGGGCGCGTCAAGAAGCCAGGTACGGCGGCTGATCTTAGTCGAGGCCGGATTGATCGGACTGCTCTCCAATTTCGCCGGCGCATTTCTGGGATGGCTGTTGTCGTTCGTGCTGATCTTCGTCATCAACAAGCAATCCTTCGGCTGGACCATTCAGTTTCACTGGCCCATCGAAATTTTGATCGTGGCGTTGACCGGAATTTATCTGGCCACCATCGCCGCTGGACTATATCCGGCACGGGTCGCAGTCGGGCTTAATCCCATCGAGGTCGTGCATGAGGAATAGGCTGATCGCATTTGCACTGCTTTTCACCGGAATTTCCGTGGCGCAATATCAGTCCGCACTTCCCGGATATGAATATAAATTTCCGCACGATTACTTCAACCATCCCGACTATCAGATGGAGTGGTGGTATTACACCGGAAATCTGCGCGCCACGGACGGTCACCGCTTTGGCTTCGAGTTGACATTTTTCCGCCAGGCGGTCGCGCGCGATCAAAAGAACGATTCGCCGTGGTCGGTGCAAGATCTCTACTTCGCCCATCTCGCACTGAGCGATCTCGATGGCCAAAAATTCTATCATCAGGAGCGTATAAACCGCGCCGGACCGGGCATTGCAGGCGTCAGCCAGGCTGACGGCATGGTGTGGAATGGCAACTGGCAATCACGCTGGCAAAACGGAGCGCAACACTTGCAGGCCATCGGAGAAGATTTCACTCTCGACTTGACTCTCGTTTCGTCCAAGCCTCCGGTGATTCATGGAGAGAATGGCGTCAGTCAAAAGTCGGAGGGACGAGGCCACGCCTCGCACTACTTCTCTCTCACACGGCTGCTGACGAAGGGCGAGATCGATTTGCATGGCGAGAAATTCACAGGGGACGGCACCTCCTGGATGGATCATGAATTCTTCACCGAATCGCTGGGCAACGACGAAGTCGGCTGGGACTGGATCAGCCTACAGTTCAACGACAACACCGAACTGATGCTTTATCGTCTACGCCGCAAAGATGGCAGCGCCGATCCGTATTCGTCCGGAACTTACGTTGACGCGCAGGGCCACAGCACGCATCTTGCTTTGCAGGATTTCACTATGCGTCCCACGGGATCGACGTGGCACAGTTCGGAGAGCGGCGCGACGTATCCCATCAGTTGGCACGTGACTGTGCCCTCGCTCGGTATCGACGTGCAGCTTGCCGCTCCGCTTGCATCGCAAGAATTGGCGACCGGTAATAAACGTTCACCGAGTTATTGGGAGGGCGCCATCACAATCGCCGGCAAGCGTGGAACTGCGCTGCTGAACGGTGTAGGCTATTTAGAAATGACCGGATATGCCGGACGGCTGATCATGGATCATTAAGAGCAAGAATTCACGACATAAATCAGGAGAATCTCCATGAACGTTCGTTGGTTGGTATGGCTGGCAGTTTTAGTTGTAGCAGCGGTTCTGGCACAAAAAGTTTTGGCCTCGTCGTCTACGCCGTCTGTCGGCGCGCCCGCACCCGATTTCACCTTGAGCTCGCAGGAGGGAACGTCGGTCAGCCTTTCCGCGTATCGCGGTCAATGGGTCGTCCTTTATTTCTATCCCAAAGACATGACCACAGGGTGCACCATTGAAGCCCACAACTTTCAGCGCGATCAGCCAGAATTCGCCAAACGCGGCGCCGTCGTTCTCGGGGTCAGTGTGGATAGCGTCGATTCGCACAAGAAGTTCTGCACCAAAGAAGGCCTGAACTTCAAACTGCTGGCCGACTCCGACAAGAAGGTCACTGAAGAGTACGGATCGCTGATGCCTATGATCCACATTGCGCAACGCAACACTTTCATCATTGATCCGCAGGGCAAGATCGCAAAGGTCTACACCTCGGTCGATCCCAACAAGCACAGCACAGAAGTGCTGGCGGCGCTGGATGAATTGCAGAAGTCGGCGGCGAAATAATCAGGCAGAGAGTTCTGCGAGGACGGTTTCGGCCGTCCTGCGCCCGGACGCCATCGCTCCGTTGATCGAGGCGGTGTCGAGGTAATCCCCACAGGCAAAAATGCTGGGGCTGAGTCTGCCGACGGGCTTCCCAACCCCACCCTCCGATGCGGCTTGCGAGGGCAGGGCGAGCGGGATGTCGTAGGCCCGCAAAAATTCCCACGAATTAACTTTTTCTCCGAACCAAGCGGTGAGCTCGGTTCTCACCTGCGGTTCGCAATTGTCAGGAGCCGCGCCAATCACGCTGACCGAAATCAAACAGCGACCTTGGGGCGCATAGCTCGAACAAACTTCGCTGGGCACACAAAGATTGTTGATGATGCCTTGTCCCTCGCCGTTGAGGGCGAGCATCGCGCCGTGCACCGGAGCTTCCTCCGCAGCGTAATAGAAGCAGGTCGTGCCGCATGCCGGCCGATCGCGGAGGCGAGGTAGCAGACGGGTAGCAGACGGTCTATCCGTCGCAACTACGACCGCACGAGCTGCCAGATGCTCTCCCGATGCCAGAGATACTTTGCCGGCTTCAACTTTCGCAACTCGCTCTCTCAGGCGAATTGTGTCGGCAGGCAATGGAACTGCTAGCTGTTTTGCGATCTCTCCCATGCCCTTCGCCGGAAGCGCCGCGCTGCCCTGCGAAAACATGCGAAAGACAAATTGAAACATGCGGCTGGAGGTTGCGAGGTCGCGCTCTAGAAAGATGCCGCCGAGGAATGGACGAAAGAAAGTCTCGATAATGCGCTCGGAGAAGCCGAATGAGCGAAGAAACTCCGCTGTCGAAACTTCCTTACTCGACATGATGGCGTCGAGACTCTCCCGCGTAACCTGATTTCGCAGCTTGGCGATCTTAAGCTTGTCGGCTAACGATCCCACAGGCGCGAGCGCAGTTGCCAGCGCGCTCAACGGACGCCGCATCGGATCCTGAATGCGATGAAATGAACCGTCCACACGTACTACCGCCCCAGGCTCGAACTCGCCCAGATCCAGCGCCGGATAATCGAGCAGCCTCTGCGCCTCAGGATATGCGGTCAATAGAACCTGGAATCCGCGATCAAGAATGAATCCGTCGACTTCGTCGCTTCTCGCCCGTCCGCCTATGCCGTCGGACGCTTCAAGCACGATCGACTTCACGCCTTTTTCGTTGAGCACGCGGGCGCAGGTCAACCCTGCGATTCCGGCTCCGACGATCACAACGTCATGCATGGGTGTTTATTATCTCGCGATAGGCTTATTGTTGTGGACGGCCTGGAGGTTTCGCTGTCGGCACGAGCCGCAGCGATTCGCGCGCAATCTGGATGAGTAGATTCGACACGCGGGGATCTTCGCCCGCAGCGGGCAAGAGAGCGATCGAAATCGATGGATTTTCGGCCTCAATCTCTGCAATCTGCGCCGGAACGTCGCGCACCAGATGCACCCCGGTATTGAGGAACAGCGGCAGGATATTGATCTGAGTCGCGCCGTCGAGCAGGCACTCCGCCACCGTCTCACGCAATGTTGGCCCGGCGAATTCCATGAACGCGAGTCTCACCTGAACTCCCGGCTCCTGCACTCGCACCTCTGCCAGAATCCTCTCGAAGTAGGCGCGCCAGTGCGGATCATTGCTGCCGTGCGCGAGCAGAATCAAGCTGCCCGAGCCTGACTGAGAACGTGCGTTTCGGAAGCTTGCACGCTCGTCGTGTTCTTCCAGCAAAGATGTTGCGATCAGAAACGTGAGCGGATCCAGTTCCTTCCCAGGAGCCTCCAACGTTGATGGAATTCGTCCTGATTCTTCGCAAATGACCATAAATGCGGCCTCCCGCGACCCCTGAAAAAACTCATTTACTTGCAGCCTCTTCTTAGGTAGCATATTGAGTATAAAGCAAATTTATTTAATTGAGAATAACAATTATGCCGACACTCCATGCACCAGAAAAACCTGTAATCCCAGAAGTAATGATGAGTACACCCAAGCCGGAAAAGCCGGTCGCCATGAAAGCGATCGATGCTGGCCTGCGTCCGTATGCGATTGGAGAAAAACTGCGAGGCTTGCGTTTGCGCAAAAGCATGGGCTTGGTGCAACTGGGCAAGCACACCGGTCTGTCGCCGGCGATGCTCTCCAAACTCGAACGCGGACGGCTATTTCCGACCCTGCCAACTCTGCTGCGGATCGCCATGGTGTTCAGCGTTGGACTGGATTATTTCTTCACCGATGAGCGCAAGCGCCACATCGTAGCCCTTGTGCGCAAGAAGGATCGCATGCGTTTTCCGGAGCGCCCGGTGGGCGGAGAAGTTTCCTACTTCTTCGAGAGCCTGGACTTCACCGCAACCGAACGCAAACTGAGTGCTTATTATGCCGACTTCGTCAATGTGCCTGCGGACAAGCTCAAAGGTCACCAGCATCCCGGCGTGGAATTGATCTTCATGCTGAAGGGACAGTTGGAGCTGAAAATAGGCTCAGAGGAATACTGCCTGCAAGAGGGTGACTCGATCTACTTCGATTCGGCGGTGAGGCACAGCTATAGGAATCCGTCGAAGGCGGATAGCGCGGCGATGGTGGTTACGGTTCCGTAAGCTCTTAATCCATGTGTTCGTCGTGCTGCCGTTCTGCTGACCAGACGTCTTCCGGCTTCTGCTCGAAAGGATAGACGTGTACCATCCAACCGAAGATCTGCGGGCGGAACCTGCCGCCCGCGGCGTCACAGGCTTCTTGCGTCGTGATTGATCCTCTAAATCCGAACTGCTGCTTGGGCGTCAAAGCGTCCTGCCCCTTGTCCGCAGGAGGCAGGCAAATGTTCACGTGCTCATGCCATTGCGCAATGCTTAGCGGCACGCGGTTGTTCAACTCCTCTTCGCTGGTGCCTTTTCTCGCGGTGTACATCACGCCAACTAGTTTGTAGCCGTCGCCCTGCTTTTCGTAAAGCAGCGAAGTCGGATGGTCGGGATTGAAGGCTCGCGCCGCTTCGAAGGCATACATGTAATTCGTGAAGTGATACTGCTTCTGTGGGACTTCGGGATGAAAAATCTTGTATCCATCGGCCAGCGCGACCTTATAGTCCGTATATTTCTCCGCGGCCTGGCGCGCGGCGACGACGATCTTCGCCGCCTTTTCCTGATCTCCGGGCTGAATTGGGCGCAGCGCCGTCATCTTCATGTGCGGGCCCATATCCATGTGGCGGGTTGACATGGCTTGCATGGGCGCATCGTTTTCGTCGGCGGCAGCGTTGGTTGACGGTGCGTCTTTCATTCCGGGCATGTTGGCCATTCCCGGCATATTTTGCATGTCCGAAGAAGATTGAGCTTGTCCCAGCGCGCACGCCAGCAGTAGAAATCCAAGAGTTCGAGTCGCAGTTCGCACGGTGATGTCTCCTAATAGGTGTTACGGCCCACTGACCTTAACCCTCGCCGGAACAAAATGTTTTCGCAAGCGAAGATTACGAACGGGGATTACAGCAGTAACGGGCGAGACTTATCCGGCAAGCCGTTCCGCGGCTTGAGTACCCGAGCGAATGCAATCCGGAATCCCGATTCCGCGATATCCGTTGCCTGCCAGCGTCAAGCCGGGTAGTTGGGTAACGACCGCGTCAATGCGCATGAGTCTCTCCAGGTGGCCAACGGTGTATTGCGCCAAAGCCCTCGGCCAGCGTGTGATTTGAGTCTTCCCAGGCGGAGCCTTGATGCCGACAAGTTGCGCCAGGTCGCTGAGGACGGCTGCAACAATGGCCGCATCCGGCGCGCTGAGAAATTTTTCTGCCGTCGCCCCACCGATGAAGCAACGCAAGAGAGCAACATCTTTCGGCGCTCGAAAGGGAAACTTATTATGCACGAACGTTGCGGCCATCAGACTCTTGCCTTCGCTTCGAGGGACCAGGAATCCGAAACCGGGCGGCAGCGCGGCTCGCACTTCGTTGCCGAACTCCAAGTTGACCGTAATCGACGACGTATACGGAATGCCGCGCAGTTCGCGGTCCAGATCGTGGCTAACATGCTGCAATAGGTCCGCTGCGACCTGCGTGGGAGTCGCCACGATGACCGAATTAAATTGGTCGGTGGAGTAGCCGGCAGACACTGTCCATCCTGAAGCCAGAGGATTCAAAGCTTGCGCGGGAGTGCTGAGTCGAATCGACGCGGGGTTAATCGCCGATTCCAGAACGTCCACGAGACTCTGCATTCCATCGCGCAGGGAAGTGAAGATCGATCGCGGCGCGGGGCCCGAGGGCATCTTCTTTGTCTTTATTTTCGTGGCCAACATACCGCGACCCAGGCTGCCATACTTCGCTTCCATCTCGACCAGTCGCGGCAACACGGCGCGGGCGCTTAGCTGACTCGACTCTCCGCCGAAGATTCCCGAGAGCAAAGGATCAGCCAGCCGTTCCACCATTTCATCCCCGTAGTGCCGCGCAATGAAAGACGCCACGCTCTCATCTTCTGTGGCTGCGCTCGGCGGACGATACCACTCCCGCGCTATGCGCAACTTCGTCGACATCGAGAACAACGGCGATGAGAACACGGGGAGAATTTTCGTTGGCACCAGGAATGTCAAGCCGTCGGGCATCGGGATGAGCTTGCCGCTGAGCGCGATGTAAGTCTTACGCTCGCCATCGTTCGAGGCAATCAACTGCTCACCGAGTCCCAGTTCGCGACACAGGTCGGCGGCCCAGGTTTTCTCGCTCACGAACGAATCGGGGCCGCCCTCGAACAAACATTCGCCAGCTCGTTCGGTCGAGATGACGCCGCCGAGCCTCGGGCTCGACTCATACAGAACATACTCGAGACGCGCGCCGGAGCGTCGGCGTTTTTCGAGAGCATAGGCAGCTGCGAGTCCAGCGATTCCGCCGCCGATGATGGCGATACGCTTCATGTCAACTAGCCGCACGATCCGGAATGCTGCTGCGCAAACTGCGCGAGCGCTTTTACATTTTCGACAGGAGTTTCCGGCAAAATGCCATGGCCGAGATTGAAGATGTGTCCCGGCTTGCCGCCCGCTCTGCGCAGGATTTCCTCAGCCCTGGCCTGCACCGTTTTCCAATCGGCGAAAAGTAAAACAGGATCAAGATTTCCTTGCACTGCAACATTCGCGCCCAGGCGATCCCAACCTTCATCGAGCGGAATGCGCCAGTCGAGTCCAATCACATCGGCACCGGTTTCTTTCATAGACGCGAGCAGCGTCGCGCTATCAGTTCCAAAATAAATGACGGGTGCTCCGGTCTGCTGTAGTGCCTTCACTAGCTCGGTTGTGCGCGGCAAAACGTATTGGCGATAATCTTCCACGCTCAGGCATCCCACCCAGCTATCGAACACTTGAATCACATCCGCGCCCGCGCGCACTTGCTCGGACGCGTATTGTGAGGTCACGGCTACTAATTTGGCGAGCAGGTCATCCCATGCCGCCGGAGAGGAATACATCATCTTTTTCGCATGAACGTAGTTGCGGGATCCTCCGCCCTCAATCATGTAACTGGCCAACGTAAACGGTGCTCCGCAGAATCCGATCACCGGAAGCTTCGCTCCAAAGTGTTTGCAAACCAACTTCACCGCGTCGGCTACATATCCAAGGTCGGCGGCGGAGTCGGTGCGCAGCGCGGCAATCGCGGCTGCGTTACGAAGAGGCTGCTCGATTACGGGACCCTCGCCTGCCGAGAAATGAAAGGGCAACCCCATGACTTCCAGCGGAAGCAACAAGTCGGCAAAGATGATCGCAGCGTCCACGCCTAGGGCTTCGGCGGCGGTAATGGTTACTTCCGCGGCCAGTTCTGGTTTCTTGCAGATTTCGATCAGCGAATGGGTCTTACGCACGGCGCGATACTCGGCCATATACCGCCCGGCCTGACGCATAAACCATACTGGAGTGCGTTCCACCGGCTGGCGTCGGCAGGCTCTTACAAACAAGGATTCAGGCGCGGACATGAATTCTCACTGTAGCATTCCCACCACCCGTCGTGTCCGAAACGGCGCAGGGAAAATCCCGGGATAAACCCCAGGCAAAAGAAGGAAACAATTTTCCCACCCGTTCTCCCCAGTGCCTTAAGTCATTGCAAAGGCTAGGCTCCCGGTTCGGCACGGCAAATGCTTAATAAGACTTGTCTGACCGGCCTTCTATCAGCCTTCCCCAAGGCGATGTTCGGTGCATGGCCAAACTACTTGCAGGAAGAGGTATCTCATGCGTTTGCTGAAGCTTTCTTGCGCTCTGTTGTTCCTGACTACGCTCGCCGCAGTCGGCCCCGCTTTTGCGGATTCCAATCCCGTGTCCATGAACTTCCTTAGCGTCGGAGGCAACAACGGCGGCGGAGTCTATACCTATCCTTACAATTTCTCGGTGAATGGCGGCCCCTCGACTCCGCTCATCTGCGACACCTTCGACAACGAAGTCGCGCCTGGCGAAACCTGGAAGGCAACCACGTCCAGCCTGATGAGCGACGCCGGACTATTCCAGAGCAAGTCGAACAGCCAGCTTGACTACGAAGCGGCAGGACTCATCTTTCAAGGCATCGTCTCTGGAAAAATCAATCCGACGGTCGGCAATTGGGCCATCTGGGCACTGTTCTCGCAAAACGCTTACAACAATTCGTACTTCACCAGCAGCGGCGCAAATCTGATCTACAACCAATATCTCGGCATTGCCGCAGGCGATTCGCAATCGCAGCTTGCCTCCCTGCTAGGCGACATTGTCGTCTACACGCCCATCGCGGGCAGCCAAAGCGCCGGATTCGGTACGCCGCAAGAGTACTTCGGTATTCAAGTTCCGGAAGCGGGCTCGACCGCCATGCTGGGCATTGCTTTCCTGGCGATTGCCGGCGGCGTATGGAAGAAATATCAGATTGCCCCAGGCTCGCAATCCTAAAGTTCTCTCTCTCTTCTCCTCAAGGTTGTCTCGGGATCCCGAAACGGGATCCCATTTTTGATGTGGGCGAGCGTCCCCGCTCGTGCGGCGCAACCAATGCAGATTGCATAGGCATTACTGAATTGCGCTTTTTGGTCAGGGCCGTTGGTACAACCCGCGACCTCGAGAAAAGGATGATCCATCTACCGCTTAGGCGGGGCGTCGAAGCGATAGCCTATGCCACGAACGGTTCGCAAGAACGTTGGATTGTCCGGGTCAGGCTCGATCTTTTCCCGGATTCGCCTTACGTACACGTCTACCGACCGCGGCGTTACGAATGATCCTTCAGACCAGACCGCATCCAAAAGCTGATCGCGAGTGAAGACGCGCTCGCGGTGCCGCGCGAGATAATCGAGCAGGCGAAACTCGCGTGTCGTGGTCGCCACGTTCTTGCCATCGACGCGCAGAATCATCGAAGATGCGTCAATCTCAATGTTGCCAAGCTTCAAGGATTCTGGCAGCGCGGACTCGCGGGTGCGGCGCAAGACCGCTCGCACACGTGCGATTAGCTCACGAGGACTGAACGGCTTCGTGATGTAATCGTCGCCGCCCAACTCCAACCCACGTACCCGATCGGCTTCGCCGGTCTTCGCGGTCAGGAAAATAATGTGGGCGGACGCCAGCGTCTTCGTCTGGCGCAGGTGCCGGCAAAGCTCAAGCCCGTCGCTGCCCGGAATCATGATGTCCAGCAGAAACAGCGCAGGCGGTTCTTTCAGCGCTTCCTCAACCACTCCGCTCGAACCTGGAAACCAGCGCGTCGAGTAGCCGTTGCTGTCGAGATGAAACGCAATCAGCCGTGCGATGTCGGCATCATCCTCGACGACATAGATCAGCGGCTTCGCCGGCCAGTTGCCCGGCTGCGAGGATTGAAACTCGGTACCAAATTGTCCGTTTGAACTCACGTGGCGTGTTCCTGAAACCCCACACTGAGTGTGCGCAGGTCAGATTGCTGGCATGTTGCGGCGAGGTTAATCTACGGTGAATTCTTGCCGCCCGAAGCCAGGAATCGCTCGCCGATTGCGCTATTGTCGGCGAATCTCGACCTAGCCGACCGATGGAATGGCTTTCAATTCAGCTCTCGTCTGCGCCACGAATGCCGCATCTTTGATGGATTGCATGTTGATTTCGACATTGGCCAGCGCGCCCTGAATCGCGGCTTTGGCCAGAGCCTGCGCGGTGGTCAAGTCGGACTTCATGTTGGGGTTCGTAACCGGGGCGAGTTTGGTGGCTATTTCGTTAACTTCGGCTGCCTTTTGGGCGACGGATAAAGGCACGCTGGTGGCTTGCTTGAGTGCCGCATCAATGATGGCGTTTGCATCAGACGAAGTCTTGGCTTCTTTGTACGCCTTCATAACAGCGCTATAAGATTCCGCGTCGGCGTCGATCGCATTCTTTAACTCCTCGCGCAACACGCTAAGACGCGCCA
>Ga0182012_10002873_pt1 | contig 18523 bp, 18 predicted proteins | sample 612S2SmetaG_FD_120486 | JGI IMG/M metagenome (GOLD analysis project Ga0182012, IMG submission 120486) | Permafrost microbial communities from Stordalen Mire, Sweden - 612S2S metaG | ecosystem: Environmental > Terrestrial > Soil > Wetlands > Permafrost | place: Sweden: Stordalen | collected...
AAAGATAACGCGGATGCTCGCCGGTGATGTCGCCGATGCTCGACGCGGCCTTGGTTCCGAGATGATTCAAAAACGCCTCAACGGTTCCGCGGTAGCGGGTCACCGTGCCCGCTGATCGGCTGGCCGCGCATCGTTCGATCCAGCGGTTGAGATACGCGGACGTCGCGGTAAACTCCAAGCGCCGACCATTGACCCTGGTAGAAATGTCCGCCAAAAGTTTTCGCAGGTGCGCTTCAGTGGGATGCCCGCGCTCAACCTCTCCCAAGTGATTTGCCATATCCAAAGCCAGACGCCGATGCTCCGCAGTCTTCTGCCCGCGCTCTTTGGTATCGCCGCTCACCGGGTCATGCGTAATCCTCGTTGACTTACAATGCTGCACCCCCTTGGCATCACGATAAAACGCGTACCAGTAACGCCGACCCGGAACTTTCTGCACACTCGCCATAATATGCATAACAAATGCATAACACCCTCAGGTAGTCAACATGGTTTATATGGTTCATGGAGATTGTGCTTAACTTGCTATATTTCAATGAGTTAATATATAAACACATGATCTTCAAATACCTCCAAAAACGGGGTGGATCGTATCGAGGGTTCGATTCCCTCCGCCCGCACCATTTATAATCAACGACTTACGAAAGAGTGCAAGCGAAGTGCAAGAAAATTTGTCCCTCAAAAATAATTTTTGGCGCAGGCCATATGATCCCAATTTCACCGACCGATTTTCCGCCTTGTGAATCGAACCAGCGACTAGCTGGCTTCGAGTAGTATCCACGCAGCACGCGGAGGCAGGATTGCGGCGGCGACAGCTTGGACACAGTTACGGTCCGGCAGGCTCACAGGCTGTCGGGCCAACCCATTTTGATTCGTGCGCCACTGGACAAAGTCCTGCCAGAAGATGACCCCGCGAAAGGCAGGGAAGCCGGACAGGTGAAACCAGCTACGCGCCGTCGAGTAGGAGACCCCGGCGCAGACGGCAAACTCCTTGGCGTTCAGTGCTTGATCCAGACGGCGCTTGTCCAGCACGGATTCAAGAGCGATGCCTTGCAGTTGCTTGTCTTGCCTCGGGTGCTGGTTTTCGTTCATGCAACACCAGTCGCACGCCACCCCCGAAACCGAACAGAGCTTTTGACCGGTATTGAGTGGCGGCGAAATCGCGGTACGCTCATTGCGACAATTCTTTGAATTCGCCCGCCAGTCCATATTTTCGGCTTTTTTTGGCCGGATCGGCGACTACCAAAAAACCGCCCTCCTCCCATCCGCTTAAAAGATCACGCGCCGTGCGCTGCGAGATGGAAAAAAGTTTTTCAATGTCACGACTGTTAATGGTTTCGCTGTCCTTAAACAGCGCCAGCGCTCTACGCTGGCGAGGGTCGAGTCTGCGTAGCAGATGCGACGAATCTTGCGCTCCACTTCCTGCCGCTTCCTCCGCACGCTTTTTCACACGTTCAAAGCTCTCGGCCATACCGACACAAAAATATTCTACCCACTTAGTGATGTCGGACTCGACCCTGCCTAAGTAATAATTATGTGATGGGCCGATGGTAAGCGCATCGTAATAGGCGGCGAGATTTTGCGCGTAATACTCTTCCAGCGAATAAAGACCTTTCAGGTCATAAGAGCCAAGATGAAGAATTAGCGTAGTGAGCAAGCGTGCGGTTCTGCCGTTGCCATCATAATAGGGATGGATGGTAGCAAACTGGTAATGCGCGATACCTGCGCGAATGGGACAAGGCAATCCCTGCGATTCAGAAGTTTTGACCCATGCTACCATGTCTTTCATCAAAACCGGGACATCCTTTGCCTCAGGCGGCAGGTAAACCATCGCTTTTGTTCGACTGTCGCGGATGACATTCTGCCCATCCCGATACGGCGACGGCTTGGCCTTTGCCTTGCCGCCCGCCATTACCAACGCGTGCAACACCTGTATGTCCCGTTCAGCGACAGGATTGCGGGCGGTGGCAAGTTGCTCCGCCTTTTCCAGCGCGACATAATAGCCGAGGACTTCTTTTTCGTCGCGTTCCCGACCGGGGAAGTGCTCCTGTTTTTCAATCACTTTGGAAACTTGTTCCTGCGTCAGGCGATTGCCTTCAATCATGGTGGAATAATGCGTCGAAAAAAGCCGGGCGGACTGGCGCAGAGTTTCCAGAACGGAAGGGGTGATCGGCAGGTGCTGGACTGCCTGCTTCGCCCCTTCAATTCGCATCAGGGCGGTGGCAACTCCGGCGGTGATCGTAAATTTAGGCTGAAATGACATAACGGCACTTTCTCGGAAGAGGGCACTGCCGTTAAACTGCCGTTAAACTGCCGTTAAATCAAGGCCGATTTTGATGCTTATGGCAGGCATCCCCAGCTTTTTCGGCTCCCGAAGCTCCAGCAAATCCAACGGAACTAACCGAAATCGAATTTGCCACGGCATCAAATTCAATCGGGCAAATTATTTTGGGCAAGGTGGTCGCTGAGGCTGGTGGCAAAAGGCTGGCGACCCGCCAAATCAATGGCCCGGGTCAATCGCTCTTCGTCAAGAATCCAACGCTTGGTCGTGTAAATGGGATAATTGCCGCGCCATTCATCGGGCGTAAGATTGACGGTGGTCAAGTTTGCGCCGGAGCGCAAAGCCCTGACATAGCCGGTAATGTCGCCATTACCAAATGCGCTGACCGCCGGGATGATGTGCCGGGGATTGCGCAAACGCAAAAGGGCCAGGCAATTCAGGGCTGTTTCAAGGTCGCCGGCGGGCGCCTGGGCCAGCGGAGTATGACTCCCGGGGATGAAAGGGCTGACGCTGGATCCAGCTAGTGGCAATGCGGAAATCAACTTGAGGGAAGCGACCAAACTTTCCGCAGTTTCGCCCGGCAGACCGGCAATGAACCCGGACGAGACTTGCCAGCCGCTGGCAGCCAGCTGGCGGATGGTGTCAAGACGGAGGGCAAGTTTTCCAGGCGCTTCCAGCCGCCGATAAGCTTCCTCATCGGCGGTTTCGAATTTGATGATGTAAAAAGTGGCGCCAGCCTCGCGCAATTCGTCACACAACTTGGCGTCCAGGGTCCCCAGTCCGACGCTGAGCCCAAGCTTGGTATGCTTCCGTAATTCTTTGAGCAAGGGTAACACAATTTCGCGAACGGCCTTGGGGTCTTCACCAGCCTGCAAGTTAATGTCCGTCACGTAAGCCGGGCGGCGGTTAATGAGGGTTTCGCACAGGACATCCAGTGGGATGCGATAACGTTCCAAATCAGCCCGACTGCGCCGCATGCCACAATAGTGGCAATTTTGGCGGCAAAAATTTGAGATTTCAACTACGCCGCGGACAAATACCTGGTTGCCAAACTCCGCGCGCGTTACGGCTTCGGCTTGCTCGTGCACGGAGGCCTGTTCCATCCCCCGCGTCCGCAACATTTCCAGCAAAGATGACTCCTCGTTAATGGAGGCAGCCGACGGGTGCGTTTGCAGGAGCGTGTTCATGTCGCAACCCGGGATTCCCGGACGTGAAGCCAGCGGCCGATTATGATGGAGGCAGCCACCGTGGCCCCCATCACGGTTATGAAAATTATTGCCGCATGGGCCGGTTGCCATCCTGCTGGCAACGTGCCGATGGCGACGGCTACAGTGGCAAAACCAACCACCCAAAGCAGTGTGATAATTTGATTCGCCTGAAAAAAAGAATGCCGCTCGCGGATGTGCTCCGGTGCGTAGCGCTGGGCGTATGCGAGGGTGAAGGGCCGACCCAGAATTACCGATAAAATCGCCGTCATTGCAAGCACGGCGGGGCATAAGGCAAGCAGAAGCTGGGGGGGCATTTTTTGCGCCAGCCCGGTGAAGGCAATGATACTATAAAGCAAAAAATAAAGTGCGATCCCTGCATCCAGCGGAGGCAGCGCCAGCCGGACCCGCCAATATAAAAGCACAAAAACAGTCAAAGCCATTGGCGCAGCCCAAAGTACGGACCATTCCTGAGTAACCCCGAACGCCACCCATGGCAAAACGCCCGCCCACCAAGGCAACGCCAGCGCCAGCGAAGGGGTGGAGCGATTGAAGAAGGAATTCATGCCGGTTGTCTTATAAAAAGTATCAGTGCCACGTCAATGTGACAAGACTTGCGAAACAGTGCCCTATGGGGTGTTACCCTACTTTGCTTCTCCTTATTACCTCTAGAGCAGTCCATATGGCCGGGTCGGTTCGAGATCAAGGAGGGGCAATTCATTTGCTAACGTAATTAATCCCTGCCTAAAATCCTGGGAGCATTATGCATTACGACGCAATTGTCATTGGTGCTGGCCCAGCGGGTAGCAGTGCCGGAGCGGGCTTGGCCCGGGCCGGTCAAAAAGTATTGGTGGTGGAAAAAGAAAAATTTCCACGTTTTCGCATTGGCGAATCACTCCTGCCGGCTGGCAATCAATATCTGCAGAAAACTGGCGCATGGGAAAAAGTGTGCGCAGCCGGCTTTGTCGAAAAGTATGGCGCCGAGTTTTACGACGGCAAAACCGGCCGCGGCATCCATATCATCTTTGCCAATGGCCTCTTTGGCGGGCCGCCCCAGACCTTCCAGGTGGAACGGGCGATCTTCGACCAGGTATTGTTAGATCACGCAAGTTCCTGTGGCTGCGAGACGCGCATGGAGACCAGCGTCACGAGCGCCCGCCGCGAAAAAAATGGCTGGCAGGTTGAGTTGACGGGTGCCTGTGCCGGCAGGGTTACGGCGGATTATATTTTAGATGCCAGCGGGCGGGACGCGGTGATGGGCCGGATTTTGTCGATGCCACGCGATCAGTTGAATTATCCCAAGCGGATCGCCATCTACAATCACTTCGCCGGGGTACCGCGTCGAACCGACCGCCGCGGCGGAAATATCCACATTTTCAGTCTGCCGGGCGGCTGGTTTTGGGTTATCCCGTTGGCGGGCGGCAAAACTTCGGTAGGGTTGGTCATGCTGCTGGATGAAGCGGGCGGAGGGCAATTGCGCAACCCCGAGGAAGTTTTCTGGCGCAGGGTCCGCGAAACCAAACTGCTCCCGGACATGCTGGAAAAGACGACGCCATTGGACAAGTATCGCGTCACCGCCGATTACTGCTTTTGCCATTCGCGTTTTGCGGATGAGGGGCTGTTTATGATCGGCGATGCCGCCAGTTTCATTGATCCAACCTTTTCTTCAGGGGTCAGTCTGGCCTGCGCCTCGGCCAGCCGCGCGGTAGAGACGCTGTTACGACTCAAGCGCACCGGGCGCCCTTTTAATCGCCGCGAGCAGGCGCGCTTTACCCGTTACATGAAGGGTCGCATCCGGACGGTGCGTCAGTTGGTGGAGTCATTTTATGATCCGGCAAGCTTCGAGATTTTCATGCAACCCACCAATCGCTTGAAGATTTTTCCGGCGGTCAACGCGGTCATGGCTGGTCATTATACTTTGCCGTTGACCGCGCGCTGGCGTTTTAAGCTTTTCCTCGTGGCTTGCTCGATCAACCGTTTTATGCGTCATCGACCCAGCAGAAAGGTGACGCCATGAACACCAAGCGTTCCCCGTCCGCACTTGATCCGGCGCAACTGCGTCAATTATTTGATGACAGCGCCGCAATCTATGACCGCGTGGACGCCCTCGGTTCTGGTGGGCGCGGGGTGCGCTACCGGCAGGAAGCTCTGGGCCGGGCCGGCCTGCAACCAAACGCGCGGGTGCTCGATGTTGCTTGCGGCACGGGCCTGATGAGCCTCGCCGCCTCGCGGTTAACCCATGGGCAAGTGACACTCGTCGGGGTGGACCCCAGCCCCGGCATGTCCGCCCGGGCCCGTGCAAAGCTATCGATCGAATTTCACGAAGGCGTGGCGGAAGCCCTGCCGGTGGCCGACGCTGCTTTTGATTTCGTCATGATGGGTTACGCGCTACGACACGTGCCAGACTGGAACCGCGCCTTCCACGAATTTGCGCGCGTACTGCGTCCCGGTGGTCGCGTGGTGCTGCTGGAAATCACGCGCCCCGCGAGCCGCAGCGGAAAGATTATTTTTGACGGTTATTTTGGCAGCGTTCTGCCGGTACTAGGCTTGTTGTTCACGGGACGACTCAACGCTTGGCGACTCTATCGCTATTATTGGCGTACGATGGCAGCCGCCCGGCCGCCTGCCGCGATAATTGCTGCGCTGGAGCAGGCAGGTTTCGTCGCGGCCCGGCATACCTTGAAATACGGCTGCATGAGTGAGTACACCGCGAAAAAAATTTAACATCCATTAATAAAAAATGGCAAGCCTTGACGATCGTGACGGCGAATTATGGCGGCATTGGCAGCGAACAGCGGCACGCCGCCCGCGGGTGAACTTACTTATAGATGCTTCGACTGGCCGCTGCTTCCGCGCAGCAGAGATCACTACTGCCGCAGAATTCGTATTTCATTCTGCCCATTTTGCAGGTCGAGGTGGTTGTGTTGCTTGGGTATTACCCAATGGGTTGGACTGGCTGGCGATTTTTTTGGCAGCGCAAAAGGCAAACTGGGCGGCGTTGCCGCTGGATCCTGGTTTCGCTACGCAGCACGGACGGGAACTCGCCACGCAACTCGGCGCGACTCATTGGTGGGACGGGCAGACCCTTTCACCGCTGGGCTCGACCATGCGCCGCTGGCGAGGAGTCGCAGTCGTAAAAGTGACCTCCGGCTCGACGGGTCAAGCGGCGGCCATTCCTTGTCAGGCGAAGCATCTTCTGGCCGACTATCAACATATCCGCGCGGGTATGGGATTGCGGCCTCGTGACAAAAATCTCGGCCTGATTCCCTTGGGCCATTCGTATGGGTTGGGCAACCTGGTGCTGCCGTGGCTGGTGGATGGCATCCCGATTATCACCGCCGCCGCTTACACCGTAGCGCAAATTGGCGAATGGGCGGAACGTTACCGCTCAACCGTTTTTCCCTCAGTGCCGACGGTCTTCAAGTTGCTGGCTGAAACCACCGGCAGTCAACATCTCGGTAAATTACGGCTGGCGATTTCGGCCGGTGCGCCACTGCCCGCCAATGTAGCGCAAGCCTTCTCGCGCCGTTTTGGTCGCAAGATTCACAATTTCTACGGTGCTTCTGAAACAGGTGGTATTTGCTACGACACCACTGGACATGCCTCACTCATCGGTCAAAGCGTAGGACGGCCTTTGCCCGGCGTGCGGATTAAATTATGCGCGGGCCGCGTGCAGGTACGCAGCCCGGCGGTCGCCGCCAAAAGCGGGCAACACTTGTTGCCGGATTGTGGACGATGGAATACGGAGGGCGAACTGGTGCTGACGGGTCGAGTTGGCCGGCAAGCCAATCTGGCTGGCCGCAAAGTCGCCCCCGCGGAAATCGAATCTTTCCTGCGCGCATTGCCTGGAGTGACTGATGCCTGGTGCGGGGTGGGCGTGCGGGTTGGCCGCGATTTTCTCGTGGCCGCAGTGGAAACTTCTGCGCAAGTGCGTGAACTAAAACGGACCTTGGCTGCTCGTTTGCCAGCATGGAAGCAACCTCGTGCCTGGCTCGTGCAACCACAATTCCCGCGGACTGCCCGCGGCAAGACAGATACCCGCGCGCTGGCCCGTCAACTTGGGGTCTAAATACCGCCCTCACCCCGCCGGCTGGGTATTGGCCATGACAATTTCGCCTTCAGCAAGGATGGTTTCGTCGCGAAAAATCTCGATGTGAAAGGTTGCCAGTTCCGGCCATGCCGCGATGAGACGGACAACGATTTGCAGGTTTTGTCCAGGATAGGCGGGCTGTCGGACGCGGAATTTTTTAATCTCCACCAATTGCAGTGGGGTCGCTGGCGAAAACCCGGCGTGGGCCGCCCAGAGCGCACCGGCCATTTGTGCGCCCATTTCTGCGAAGTAAACGGCCGGCAGCAAAGGCCGTCCGGGAAAGTGATCGCGAAAAATCGGCCAGTCTGGATTCAGCCACACGCTTCCGCGTAGCAAAGGACCGGGCTCGGGCTCGGCAATTTCACTTACCAGCCGGAAACCCGGACCGTGGGGAAGGTGAGGTTGATTCATGAGCAGGTGGTACGAGCGGAATCGCGGAGGAAGGACCTAGTGATTTCCAGTCAGTAAAGTCGAATGAAAGTGAGGCCTGCTCGGCAAAGACAATCTCCAGTCGCAGTGGGTCGAACGTAAGGGCATTGACCTCGACCACGACGCGACTGGGCTGGCCGGCGGCTGCGCCGGGTTTAACCGTTAGTTGAATGCGCACCACGTCATGGTCGCGTTGGGCCGTCACCGCGAAATCTTTTTCCCACGCGGTGGGCGGCTGGCGAAAAAATTCCAGCAATGAGCGCACCATGGGCGCTGCTGCCACTTGCGGCGATCGGCCGGGAAATTTTTGCCCCACCTCATTATTCTGAATCCAAACTTGCCCGACTAACGGCGCGGCGTAGGCCATTTCCAGCGACGCTGGTGCGCGGTAAGTCAGGTTGCCATCGCTGGTAATGGGTGCGAGTAAATCCGGACTGCGTGCTTCTTGATGAAAATTGCCGCTCCAGCCAGCGGTGTTGAGCCGATGATCCGTGTAGCTTTGCTGAAATGCGGCCAGTTCAACGCCGACAACCGGGGTGGTCGGGACTGCAGTTTCCGGAGTGGTCGCGGCGAGAGTACACAGCGCGATAAAAACAAGCGGAAACATGAGATAAGTTTGGCTCGGGATAGGTGAAAGGCAATTACTTACCCTTGGGCTTCATTTTTGCGAGCAACGCTGGCAGGCCAAGCGCTGCGGCCAGAAAGGAACTTAAAACCCCCAGCGCCAGCACAACTCCAAAATTGCGTAGCGCCGGTTGTGCGCTGAACCCGCTCGTGCCGAAACCTATAATTGTAATTATCGCCACCAGCGCCAGCGGCTGGCCCAGACGTTGGCGCGCCGTCCCCCAGCGCTGCCCTTCCTGCCGGATGAATAGCATGATGAAGATGCAAAAATCCTCTCCCAATCCGAATAAGATGGGCAGGCTGGCAAAGGCGGCCAGCGAAAGCGGTTCATGCACGGCGACCAAGGCCGCCAGCCACCAGCCTACACCCGCCGCCATCGCCAGCAGGGTTCGCAATAAATGGGCCAGTGAACCCAGACTCCAGCCTAGCAATGCCAAAATGACGATCATGGCCACGACCGAGGTAATCAGCAAATTGCTTTTGATCAATGCGGGCAGCGTGGACTGCAATCTTGCGAAGGCGGTGGAGCCGCGCGACCAGATTTCCAGCGCCGGGTCACCATGGCTCCAGCCATCCAGGGAATGGAAAAGATTTTGGTAGGATTCAGCCAGCTTCGGTTGGAATCCTTCCGCGGTGAAAACCGGTCCAAGCTCAAACGGCGTTCGCGCTGCCCAGATTTGGCGATTGGCGGTCCACGCGCTTTCGTCGCCAGAAATAAATTTCACTGGCATGTAGGCGGAAAGAATGTCCTGTCCGTGTTGCGCCTCGAGGCCTGGTGGAGACATGCGCGACCAGGAAAAGTCGTAAATACTTTCAAGATGCAGTCCCGCCCAACCCAGCAACAGCCAGCCGCCGATTAAAAAAATCCAGCCGCTTCGTCGCAGCCAAACCGGCGCGGGTTGTTCTGGCTCGATTTTCTCAACGGATGGAGTGGTGCGCGCGCCAATGTGTCGTTCCACCCAGCTCGCCCATGGTCCAATGGCCAGCGCGGCTACCACGATCAGGCAGACATTGATGAGTACGGCAAACTGACGCAATCCAGGTAGCGCACTGGCCGTCAGTCCACCCAAACCGACGGCAGTCGTCAGCACACAAAAAATCAAACTACGCCGCAACGTGCGCCAGGTTTCGCCTTCCTTGCGACCACCTTTGGCGAAATGATGATACACGACTGCGCCATAATCGGAACACAGTCCCAGCGCCACTGAGGCAAAGGCAACGCTTAGTAGATTGATGCTGCCCCAGACGATTCGCGCCACCAACAAACCGGCGAGTAATCCCGCTGCTTGCAATATGAACAACGCCAACAAAGGAAACCACGAACGATACGCGATTAGAAAAACCAGGGCGATCAGTGCGCCCGAGCTGATCGTCATCCCAATCATCTCGCGGCGCATCTGGCGGCCAATTTCAGTAACGTAAGCCGCTTCACCCGTCAAGGCGATGCGACCTGGGGCAAATCCATTGGTGGCCAGGGCCGCGCGCACCACTGTCACCAACGGCTCTGCCGCCGCGAGGGTGTTGGCGCGGATTTTCGGCACCACACGCAGAATGGGATTGGGCGCTGCCGGAGATGCATTCTTCGATCCCGATTGAGCAGTCGACACCACCCAATCCGCCAGCCCTAGCGGATCATAATGAATGTGGGCCCAGACTGCCGGATCCGGAAAGCCGCTCAATGCCTCCCGCGCGGCCTGTAACCGTGCACGAACTTCAGCCTCACGGGTTGATTGGGTAAATTGCGCAAATTTTTCTGGCGGCAAACTGATAAAGACCGCCGCCCAACCTTCCGGTGCAAGTTTGGAAGGGTCAGTCAGGACCTCCGCTTTGGCCACCAGTGGTGAAGCAGCGAGCGCAGCTGCGACGTGACCAAGGCGTGTGGCGAGTTGCCCGGAGTCTTCGCCATCCGGGTCCACCACCACACCGAGCAGACTAATGTCTTCGCTATCGCGTGCTTGAAGAGCGCGCAAGTCGCGCACCGCCGGCAGGTCGGCGGGGAACAAGTCAATCAAGTCGCCTTGCCAGTGCAGGGTGAGCAACGCCCAGACGGCCAAGCCTAGACTCGCCGCCACCAGGACTCCACGGAGAACAAAATAGATTATCCGGTTGTGCATGGCTGAAACCGGCTGCAAGCCGCCGGGCTACGGTTGCTCATTAATCCAAGTTTGCAATACTTGGAGGGACGTTAAGACACGCCGAACCAAGGCCGGATCCTTCAGGGTTACGCCATAATGCCGCTCGACCGCAACTGCGAGCTGCAAGGCGTCGATTGAATCCAAACCCAGACCGTCCGGGCCGAAGAGCAATTGGTCGGCGCCGATATTTGACGGCTCAACCCGCAGGAGGGTATTCTCGACCAGGATAGCCCGCAAATCATCGAGGGTAGCCTGATTTTTTGCCATGAGGTGTTAACTAACTCACTTATTACCGCGCAACGCAATGTTGTAATGACTCCCACCCAAGCGCGGCAACTTCATGGCCCTCACCCCACAAGGGCAGCACAAAGGCAAATTTTTCATTCGGTGCGCTGGTCAAAATGCGGGCGAGGGTCCACCCCGCCGAAACGGAATGCGCCTCGCCAAGGTAAGGCCACGGCGCGGACCATTCTTCGCGCGGGGGTCGCTGCTGCCAGGCCCGTCGCGCTGGACCCGGTGGTGGCATGGGGCCTGCACAAACTGGCCACGCAGGCGCAAAGTCTGCCAGAACTTCGGCGAGAGCGGCCGGGGCGGCGAGGCGGCTTCCCCAAGGAAGTCCGGAATGGATTTGGAGACTTCCCTGGGTTTGCGCAGGGCCTTCGCGGGTGAGCGCAAAAGCGACTGCGCCTTCGGCTGGAAAAACTTTGCTCGCAGGGCGAAACCAGCCCGCGCGCAGTGATACTTCCATCATGGCTTCGTCCACCTCTTCTGCGGCGGCCACGACTACCGCATCCACGTTGCCTTGTTCGAGCCAGAGTCCGGCATTGACCCAGGCTTGGGCAAACGCGGTGGCATCACCAACCCAGGCGGACGATGGGCCCGCGCGGCCCAGGGCTCCAAGCGCGTGGTTCAACGGCGCATTAAAAACCGTTTCAGGAAACCACGCGGGGTTCGCGCCATCGAGGCCCGCCCGCACGACACCTTCATAAAATTTACGGGTCAGTGTTAGCACTCCATTGCCAAACGCAACAGACAAGCCGATCGTTGCACCAGACGGTAAATTTGCGCGGCGAATCGCTTCATCCACCGCTTCGATCAGGAAAAGCGTCTGCGCCCCGGCCCGGCGCAGGCGCGGATGGGTGCGCCAGCGCGCCCAACAGGGTAAAGCGAGATCCACGCAACCCGCCGCAACCAATGGCGTGGATGGCGCAAGCGTTGGCCAATTTTTCAGGCAAGGTACGGAGCCGTCGAGCAGGTGCTCAAGACCCTGGCCAGCAGGGCTGACAGCGCCGATGCCCGCGATGTTGAAATTAAATTGCATGGTCAGGCGGGAAGAAAAACCAGCGCGGCATTTGCGCCGCCAAAACCAGAATTAGTGGAGACAAAGGCGCGACCGTTGGCGCGCACTTCGCGGGACTTCGCCAGACTTGCGGCCAGGTTTGGGATGGGATCCGTCAATGGTGCGGCAGGGAGTGGTGCCGCGCGGCGCAGTGCCTCAATCGTCAAGACTGCCTCGATTGCTCCCGCCGCGCCCAGCGTGTGGCCGGTGATATTTTTGATTGAGCTGATTCCCATACGTGGCAAATAGCCGCCAAATACACTTTCGTAGGCATTACCTTCGGCTTCATCGTTGGCCGGCGTAGCGGTGCCGTGCGTATTTACATAAGCGACCTCTTCCGGTGCTACGTTTGCTTGGGTGAGCGCTTGCTCCAGAGCCTGCTTAAGTGCGATCCCTTGCGGATGAGGATGCGCGATATGATGCAAATCCGTGGCTTGGCCGTAACCGGCCAGTCGTGCGAGCGGTGTGACTTTGCGCCGGATGACTTCGGCTTCGCTTTCCAGGATCACAAAAGCCGCCCCTTCCCCCAACCATAGCCCATCACGCGAAATTGAAAATGGCCGGCATGCCGTTGCACTTAGCGCACGCAGGCAGGAAAATCCGTGAAAAAGCAACGTGCTGAGCGATTCCGCTCCACCGGCGGCGATGCGTGCGACGCGTCCCGAAGCAATGAGGCTGGCGGCGGTGCCGATCAAATCAGCCCCGCTGGCGCAAGCATTGCTCAACGTGACTGCTGCGCCACGCAGACCGTAAGTTTGCTGAAGCGCATGCGGCAGGTAGCGGGCTTGATAGCGCATGGCTGAGGCGATGATGCCGGCCCGCTGGCCAGCGCGGGCATTGACGACACACGTTTGGCCATATTCGGTGCCACCACCGGTGGTACTGCACCACAAGGGCAACGTCGGATCAAGACAGCGATTATCTGCGCCGCGCAATCCCGCCTGGATCAGGGCTTGGTCAAACGCGGTGTGTCCCAGCCGCACGAAGTGTGGCCAGCGCACTCGAGGAGCTGACGGAAGCAAGGCATCATCGTCCACCTGCGCCGCCACCCGGCATTCACAGCCACCGATACCAAATCGTTGCACCGGCTTTACCACGGGCTGTCCTGTCGCGATTTGCGTCCATGCGGCCCCGACATCCGCGCCAGCGGCGCTGATTAGGCCAACGCCGGTGACATATACCGGGCGAAGGCCACTTCGAGTAGGATGCGTCAATGCCATGGTTTGTGATAAGCGAGGCGGACCCCGACAGCTCCGCCTCGAAAATAAAAAGTGGGTGGATAATTAAATTGGCTTAAAACTTCATCGAAGACGAGCGTCTGTGGTTTGTCGGGCAGATTCGGGTCATAAACCTCGAACTGGCCCGGCGTACCATCGATTTCGCGCGCCACAAGAACGGCGTGGTTCATACTCAACCAAGGGAAGTTGATCAACCATAGTACCGCGGGTCCGTCGTTGGCCAGCAATTGCCGCAAAAGAGCCAAAGCCGTGCGCTGATCGTGCGGACTATTCGGCAGAATGATGCGCCAGTTGCCGAAGCGGAAATACGACTGCCACCAACCGCCCAAATTGGCGCGAAAAACATCGGGCTCCGCCGCGCTGGCTTCGCGCAAATTGGCAAAACCACGGATGGTCACGCGTTCAGGATAGCGCTTGGCGTTGCAGATGGGCCGGGCAACCACGGCGCGAATACACTTGGCCAATTCCGCCGCAGTGGGCCGCGGCTGCTCTGGCGCAAACCGGGCGAACCGCCAGAATTGCGCGGCCGAACGCGTCAGTACAAAGCAGCGCTTCATATACTTTTCGCCGCTGGTCGTCCCCTTCCCCGCCCGCTCCCACCGCGTCAGGCCATTTTCATGGTGCCAGATGGTCTCGTTGGGGAAAGCGAAGACGTCGTTACGCAGGCAAAATGGGCGCGGTGGCGCGAGGGTATTCATGAGCTCAACGGGGTACGTCCGAGTTCAATCAAGCAACGGGTGTCCTGGTCGTCACCCGTGCGTGGATGGAAAATGAATTCCTGGCAGTCAGGTATGTTTAGCGCAATCGCGCGTCGTACTTCGTCCGGTTGCATCGCAAAATTTCGGTCGAGACCCCATAGCCCGGCACTGGCCAGCCCACGCCATTCATGTCGCGGTCGCGTACCCAATAACCAGGCTCCGGCCGCAGTGATGGCAGTGTAAGGGCCCCGGTCAAAAAAATATGGCCAGCCCAGGCGCAGCCACGCTCCAGGCAGGCGTTCGCCCAGTTTCCATAATGGGCGCCATAGTCGCGGGTGGATTTGCAAATGATGATGCGAATTTAAAAAAGATGCGGGCAATCCGGTGGCGAGGAAAGCGTCCAGTTGCGCTTCTGCTTCCGCCAAAGCCAGGGCACGATGAGGCCGATGCAGGCCGATGGCCCAGCCCGCCGCCGCGGGTGAATTACCCCAGGGCCAAGCCGGGCGCGTAAGTGGCCGCGAGTCATTGAAGTGCCAGTGCAGTCCGATGCGCAATGTGGGGTGGTCGCGCGCCATCGCCACGGCTTCGGCGGTGCCCGCCTGGCCCATCATCAACGCCGTGCCATGGAGCGCGCCCTTAAGATGGGCGTGCAGAATGGCGCGGTTGGTGGCTGCATCCAGTCCAAAATCATCGGCAATGAATAAAAATCTTTCCTTTGGGCTGGGCTTTGGTTCGGGCACGTGCATAGCTTGCGCTGGATGATATACATGCTAGCGGCTTGGTCAATGGCGGCGCTTTGCTGGTGGCTGGCGGCGTATTGGCTGGTGGGGAAATGCCGTCAGGCACCACCCTTGGCGGGGCCCCGCCTCGGTGAAATGATCACCATTTTCAAGCCGCTGCCGAGATTGGGTCCCACCGGCGCCAGTGTTGGGTTGCGCTCCGCCCTACTTTCATTCGTCCGGCAACTGGACAGTGAAACAGAACTTCTGCTGGGTCTGCACGAGGAGGATCGCGCGGCCGCTCAACCATGGATTACCTCATTGCAAATGGGCGGCCAGGATGGAAACGTGCGAATTTTTTTTCGCTCTGGGGCCGACGTCCACGCCAACGCAAAAATTTCCTGGCTCGAATGGCTGGCCCCGCACGCGCGGGGTACTTGGTGGCTGTGGAGCGATGCCGACATCGTTGCGCCCGCCGGCTGGCTCGAACAAGCCCGCTGCGCAGCGCTCAACTTGCCGCACGCAAATTTGGTGACCTTTCCCTATTACGTGCAAAATCCAGCCAACCGGCAAAGTTGGTGGGATGCCGCCTTTGTCAATGCCGAGATGCTGCCCGGGGCTTGCCTGCTGGTGGTCCTTCGCCGTGAGGTGAATTTCGCCTTCGGGGCCGCGATGTTGTTCCGTCGGGACGTTTTTTTAAGCAAATGTGATTGGGCGAAGTTGGGCAGCCATTTGGCGGATGATTTCGCCGTTGGCCATGCGCTGGGGCCGTGCCGCGTGGCGCTGCCCGCGCTGGAAACTCTGGCCGAAGAAAGCACATGGTGGGGTGCCTTGCGCCACTACCAGCGCTGGCACAAAACCATCCGCTGGTGCCAGCCCCTTGGCTATGCCGGTCAAATTCTTATCAATCCCCTGCTGGGCTGGCTTGTCGTTGGGCTGATTTTTCCCCACCTCGCAGCGGTGTGGTTGGGGTTGTTGCTGCAATACTGCGCTGAAATAGTGGTGGTGGTGATGCTCGACCGGCAAGCGACTGGGCGCGAGTTACCATCGCCTTCGTTACTACTCATCCTCTCCACCTGGCCAATCCTGCGAAACGCCATGTGGTTGGTCAGTTGGCTGCCGATCGGCGTGCGCTGGCGTGAGCGTACCTGGCGAGGCTTGCAAAAACCGGACCGCTAATCGCAGCCTGCGGTGACGGACTCTTTCCGCTTCAGACCTTGCAGGAGCGGGTACGTCATTAGGGTGGTGGCCAGCGCCATCACGACCAGCACGGTAAATAATTTCGCGGAGATCAGGTTTAGTTCATAGCCGGCATTGAGCACGATCAATTCTACCAAGCCCCGTGTGTTCAGCAAGACACCCAGCGTCAAGGCCGCGCGCCAGGGCAAACCAGAAAATCTAGCCGCCACGGCGGTTCCACCCAATTTCCCGGCGGTCGCCAAGGCAATCACCATCAGGCACAACCACCAGTCCTGCGGTGAATCCAGCAGATTGATTTGCGTCCGTAAACCCGTATAGGCGAAAAAGGCGGGAAGTAATAAGACCCGCACCCAGCTTTCTGCGCAATGAACGGTTTTTTCGTCAAGTACTCCTTCTTTCGGTACGATCGCTCCGAGTAAAAATGCGCCGAAAATTGCCTGAATACCAATCAAGCTGGTGATGGAGGCAGATACCGCCAGAAGCACGAGCAATACGATAGCTCCTTTCACCCGGGGATTTTTCAGCAGTGGTCGCACCACCCAAACCATCGCGGCAAGGTAGACCGCCACCAGCATGAGCGTTCGCATGCCCTCGGCAGTTTTTGCCCGGGCGAGGCTAATGACTAAGGCGAGCAGGCACCAGGCGACGACATCGTTTATGGCCGCGCAGGCCAGCGCAAGATTTCCCATGGGTGTTTGGCGCAGGCCGGCCTCAGTCAAAATTCTGGCCAACACCGGAAATGCCGTCACCGACATCGCGACGCCGACGAATAAGGCGTAGTAGGTCCGGTTGATCGCCGGCCCGGCCAATGCCGAATCGGCCCAGATCGCAAAGGCCAGCCCCAGCAAAAAGGGACAAAAAATGCTCACCAGCGAAATTGCCACCGTGCTGCGGCCATTGCGTCGCAGCCCAGTCCAATTAAATTCCAAACCGACCAGGAACATATAAAAAACAATCCCCACTTGCGCGATCCAACCGATCCAAGGCACTATGGTGGCGGGGAAGAGAAACTCCATTAACTGCGGAAAAAATACGCCTAAAAACGATGGCCCGAGCAAAATACCTCCCACAACTTCGCCCAACACCGCCGGTTGCTTGAAACAGCCGAAGACCGGACCCAACCCCTGCGCCACGATTATAATAACCGCCCACGCCAGTAATAGATGGCCTATAAGAGGGGAGACGGCGACGCTTGGGGACATCGGAACTTTTCACTGCCTCCCTTCACACCGCGTCATTTGCGGGACGAAAACTCCAGCACTGGTTTTGACGGATGGGGATCCGCGCCGTTGATTGATTTGCCCTCGGCCGTCGGGCCTTTCTGCAATTTTTTCAAAGTAAGGTACGTCAGGATGGTGACCAAGACGCGCGGGATGCGACTGCTGATCATCACCGCCAGTTTATTGGACCAACCGCATACCAACAGCGGTTGGCGCGAGGCCAGCGCCTGCAAGGATTCCTGCACGACTTGCGCGGAAGACTGCTGCATTTTTTCCGATACCGGTGGTTTCGAAAAACCCGCCACCCGAAAAAAATTGGTGTTGGTCGGGCCCGGGCACACGCATAGCACATGCACTTTGGTGTCCCGTAACTCCCGCCACAAACCCAGGCTCCAGTTCATCATAAACGCTTTGGTGCCGCCATAAATGGCAAAAAAGGGCGTGGGTTGAAAGGCGGCGGTGGAAGAAATGTTAATCACCGCCCCACCCCGCTCTTTCATGCGCGAGAGGAGCCGGCCCGTGAGCACTACTGGCGCGCGCATATTTAAATCGATCATTTGCAGACTGCGTTCCAGCGAAGGTTCAGGGAAAAAGCCGAACGAGCCAAAGCCGCTATTGTTGATGAGCAGGATGCTGCCATTGCGGCCGGCCCCGTCCAGCCAAGTTTCTGCGGCAGCGGTCGCGGCGTCCTGGCCGGTCGCACTCGACAAGTCCGCCGGGCAATGTTGCAATTGCCCGACCGCCAAACCATCATTGGGCGAAGTACGGGAGAGATTGAAAATTTTCGCCTTGCAGTTCTGGGCCGTGATGGCCTTGACGAATTCCTCCCCAATACCAGAGGAAGCGCCGGTAATAACCACGGCACCACAGGAAAGCAGGCCTTCCGGCCCAGTATTTGCAACAGACATTGGATGAATTCAGTCCTAACGCTTTGCTTCCGTCAACCTAAGACTAACGCAAGCAAACGTCGGTCTGTTTGAGGTCCATGGCAGGTTAGGCCAAAAGGGTGACGGGGACATGATCCGAATTTATTAGAGTAGTATAGCCTCATGTACAATCGCTTTGATGGTGGGTGTTCACCCCATTGCATAAATACGCCACATTTACTACAGTTACAGCTGCTTGGATGCCTGCCTCTGGCCAGTCACTACATCTGGAAATATCTGTCACCATCAGCGCCACGGCCAAGCCTCCTGAACAAAATAATCCTCTTTATGAAATTTCACCGCTGTTTCCGCATAATTCCAATCCTCACCGCCAACTTGCTCGGGATCGGCCTGACCGGATGCTTTGCCACCAACAGCTCGAATACCAATATTGCCGGGAAAATCGTCCCGGATGATGTATT
>Ga0182012_10002875_pt1 | contig 18518 bp, 17 predicted proteins | sample 612S2SmetaG_FD_120486 | JGI IMG/M metagenome (GOLD analysis project Ga0182012, IMG submission 120486) | Permafrost microbial communities from Stordalen Mire, Sweden - 612S2S metaG | ecosystem: Environmental > Terrestrial > Soil > Wetlands > Permafrost | place: Sweden: Stordalen | collected...
AGCCCGTAGACCTGGGCGAAATCACAGCCCAGGGCCGCCATCGACCGCACCAGAACGTCCTCGCTGATCGGTGAGGCCCCGTAGAAGATCGTGCGGAGGGAGCTGACGTCGGCGGTGGCCAGTTCCGGGGTGGCCAGCAGGAACATCAGCACCGCCGGCACCACGAACGCCTCGGTGATCCTGTGCTCCTCGATCAGCCGGAGTGCGGTGGCCGGGTCCATGTCCCGGAGGATCACCGAATGCCCGCCCCGGGACATCCCGCACAGGGCCCATCCGGTCCCGCCGATGTGGAACAGGGGCATGGCCACCAGCGAGACGGTGTCGGGCCCGATGTTGAACACCTGGATGGCCTCCCCCAGGATGGAGGCCATATTGCGGCCCGAGATCATCGCCCCCTTGGGGAGGCCGGTCGTCCCGGACGTGTAGAGCTGGGTCACCACGTCGTCGGGGCCCGGTTCGAAGCCCGGGTCCGTCCCGGGTCCGGCGTCACGCCACTGGGGGAACGCATCGAGGTCGATCCACTCGCCGACCCCGGTGACCAGCGCCCTCACCTCTTTGACGGCCGCGGCGTAGTCCGTGCCGTAGATGACCACCCGGGCCTGGGAATCCTCGATGACCGTGGCCATCTCGGCCGGGGCCAGCCTCCAGTTGATGGCCACGCTCACCGCTCCGAGCAGTGCGCATCCGAAGAACACCTCGAAGTACGCCATCGAGTTCCGGTCCAAAAAGGCCACCCGGTCCCCGGGGGAGACCCCGGCCCCGGCCAGCGCCCGGCTGACCCGGGTGGCCCTGTCGTAGACCTCCGACCAGGTCAGGGTGGTGGACCCTTCCGTGAGCATCGGGGCGTCGGGGGTCTCCCGGGCCCATCCCCGCAGCATGGAGGTGGCCGACCGGTACCCGCTCACAGCCGTACCGCCCGCTCGCCCCGTCGGGACTGTCGGGTTCGTCGCATCGGTTCCCCCTGGTCGTTGTGGTTCCGTTGGATGGTACCCGTGACGGTGGCCCCCGTAGAGTGGACCGGGTGACCGACGCCCCCACCGCACCCTCCCCGGCCCCCGGCCACGACCGGCTCTACTTCCGGCAGCTGCTGGCCGGCCGGGACTTCGCCGCCGACGACCAGGTGGCCCGTCAGATGGTCAACTTCGTCTATCTGGTGGGCGACCGGGAGACCGGCCAGGCCGTCATCGTCGACCCGGCCTACGGGGTCGACGAACTCCTCGCCATCCTCCACGCCGACGGCATGGAGTGTGTCGGGGCCCTGGCCACCCACTACCACCCGGACCACGTGGGGGGCGACATGATGGGGTGGGGGATCGAGGGCATCACCCGGCTGCTCGAGGTGAACCCGGTACCGATCCACGTCAACGCCGACGAAGCTCCCTGGGTGACCCGGTCGACCGGTGTCGGGTCCGACGATCTGGCCACCCACCGGGGTGGGGACGTGGTCACGGTGGGTGCCGTCCCGATCACGCTGGTCCACACCCCGGGCCACACCCCGGGCAGCCAGTGCTTTCTGGTGGACGGTAAACTCGTGGCCGGCGACACCCTGTTCCTCGACGGCTGCGGGCGCACCGATCTGCCCGGAGGGGATCCGGAAGCCATGTACGAGTCGCTGACCACCCGGCTGGCCCGGGTGCCCGACGACACCGTGCTGTACCCCGGCCATCTCTACTCGGCCGAACCCTCGGCCACCATGGGTCGGACCCGGGCCGACAACTACGTGTTCCGGCTGCGGACACCCGAACAGTGGATGACCATGTTCGGTCGCTGACGTACCGGGGGGTGCCCCGCGGTGCCTACGATGACACCCGATGACCGAGCCCTCCGACCCTGACTCCACCATCGTGGTGGTCGGCGCCTCCCTGGCCGGCCTGCGGGCCGCCGAGGAGATCCGCCACGAGGGCCACGCCGGTCCGGTGCTCATCATCGGCGACGAGACCCACGCGCCCTACGACCGCCCACCGCTGTCCAAGCAGTTTCTGGCCGGCTCCTGGGACCTGGCCCGCATCCACCATCACGCCCCGGACAAGCTGGACAGCCTGGGCCTCGAATTCCGCCTGGGGGTGCGGGCGGTCTCGCTGGACACGGCGGCCCGCACCGTGGTGTGCGCCGACGGCGCGCTGGTGCCCTACGACGGACTGATCGTGGCCACCGGCACCCGGGCCCGGACCCTGCCCGGCACCGAGGGCGTCCCCGGGGTCCACACCCTGCGCACCCTGGACGACAGCCTGGCCATCCGGGCCGGCCTCGAGGCGGCCGGGCCCGGGGCCCGGGTGGTGGTGATCGGCGCCGGGTTCATCGGGTCGGAAGTGGCCGCCACCTGTTCGGGCCTCGGTGCCCGGGTCACGGTGGTCGAGGCCCTGCCCACCCCACTGGCCGGGGTGCTGGGCCACGAGATGGGGGAGGCCTGTGCCGGTCTCCACCGGGCCAACGGGGTGGCCGTCATGACCGGCGTGGGAGTGCTCGGGGTGTCGGCCGACCCCGGGGGACCGGTCCCGCTGGTGGTCCACCTGGATGACGGGACCGATCTCGATGCCGACCTGGCCGTGGTGGGCATCGGCGTGGTGCCGGTGGTGGACTGGCTGGCCGACTCCGGCCTGACCCTCGACAACGGGGTGGTGTGCGGCCCCGCCCTGTTCGCCGCTGACGGGGTGGTGGCGGCCGGCGATGTGTCCCGCTGGGCCCGGCCCGACGGCTCGACCCAGCGGGTCGAGCACTGGACCAACGCCGCCGAGGGGGGTGCCCTGGCCGCCCGGAACCTGCTGGCCGGACCGGGGAACGCCGTGGCCTACGACCCCGTCCCCTTCTTCTGGTCGGATCAGTACCAGACCAAAATCCAGGTCATCGGGACCCCCGGACCGGACGACGAGGTGGTGGTGGTGGAGGGATCGGTCGACGAGGGCAAGCTGGTGGCCCTGTACCGGAGGGGTGAGCGGCTCCAGGCCGTCCTGGCCTTCAGCCGGCCCCGTCACCTCATGGCCTACCGCCCCCTGCTGGCCGCCGGAGCCTCCTTCGACGAGGCACTGGCGGTGTCCCGGGCCGGTTCCTGAGGGGCGGACCTCCTCCGGCGGTGGGTCGAGCGGTAGCGGCGGGTGAAGTCCAGGGCCGCGGCGATCTGTGCCGCCGAAGGTTCGACCCCTCCGTAGGTGTACCGCTCGACCAGCCGGGTGGCGGCGGTCAGCCCGGGCCCGTCGGCCCCGTCCCCGGCCGCCAGCCGTTGGCCGTAGGCGGTCAGCGGCTCGTCGAGTCGCCGGGCCCGGCCGGTGCGGGCTCCGGCCCGCTCCAGATCGGCGGCGATCTGATGGGCCCAGGTGGGCGGCCGGCGCAGCCGGCGCCGGCGGAACTCGAGCATCCCGCCGGCCGCCACCACGACCAGCGAGATCGGAATCCACGGCAGGTGGGCCAGGGCCCGGCCCACGGCCCGGCTGAGCACGGAGCCCGGTGACGGGTTGGCCAGCGGGACGTCGGCGGTGGGGTCGAAGTTCTGCCACCCGTACCCGGGGAACCACACCTGCACCCAGGCGTGGGCGTCCCGGGCCTGCACCTCCCACAGGTCGGTGATCGGGTTGTAGGAGCCCGGGACGTAGCCCACGGTCTCGCGGGCGGGGATCCCGAGCGTCCGCAACATCACCACGGTGGCCGTGGAGATCTGCTCGCAGTAGCCCGTCCGGCTCCCGAACAGGAAGCTGGTCACGGCGTCGGCCCCGGGCGCCAGCGGCGGGATGTCGGTGGTGTACTTCACGTGGTGGGACATCCACGCCTCGATGGCCTCGATCTTGTCGTAGGTGTCGGGATTGCCCGGCCCGCCGATGCCGGCGGTGATCGTGCGGGCCAGCGCGGCCACCCGGGGGTAGGCGTGGGGTACCTGGCGGTACCGGACCAGCTGGGCCGGGGTCAGCGAGTCCACCCCGGGTTGGCCGATGCCGGCGTCGGCCGTGGCCGACGTGGCCGCCCGGAGTTGGTCGCCACTGGCGGTGTTGACCGCCGACACCACCGTGTAGATGGTCCCCGCCCCCATCGAGGCCGACGAGACGATGGTCCCGTCACCGGTCAGGTAGAGGGCACGCGACTGCAGGTAGACCCGCTCCACGTTGTCGGAGTGGAACACCAGGTTGGGTCCCGACTGGGCCACGTAGAAGGTCTGCACGTCGGTGGTGCCGGCCGAACGCACCGCCAGCTGATCGGGGCTGAGGGGGATGTAATAGGGGGAACCCGACTCCAGCTTCTGGACCCCGGTGCCGCGGGTGGGCACGGACTCCGACCAGCTCTGGCCGTTCCAGGTGTCGTAGGTCTGGCCCACCCAGTAGCCCGGCACGGTGGAGCGGACCCGCATCACCACCTGGTTCCCGAGGGACGCCCGGGCCCCGGTGTCGAGGGACTTGGCGAAACCCAGGTAGCCGCCCACCCGGGTCCGGCCGTCGGGGCTGGCGGCCCGGGCCGGCAGCGACGCCGAACCGTCGGTCAGGTTGCTCGGACTGTCCACCGGTGAGGAGTTGGCCGACGACGACGGGAAGATCAGCGAGGTGGACACGGTCGGGGCCGGCAGCACCGCCACCAGGGCGACGGCCAGGACGGCCACAACGGCCCCGGCGATGCCCAGGGTCATCCACGGCACCCCCCGGGTGCCCGACATGGACTGCCACATGGCCACCAGGCCCCACACCCCGAACACCACCCAGGCCACCACGTAGAGCGCCAGGCTCAGATCGACGGTCTGGGCGGCGGCCACCGCCATCAGGGCGGCCGACCCGGCCAGCGAGTAGGTGACGTCCCGGCGGGCCGGCACGTCGAAGGCGTGGGTGCACAGGACCCAGGCGAACAGCACCGCCAGTGGACCCTCCACCGTGGAGATGTCCCCCGGGGTGGCGGTGTGGCTGACCGTGGCGATGAACCAGACGAATCCGCCGATGGCGCAGGCGGCCAGCACCGGCTTGACCACCGGCCACGGCCGCGACCGGCTGCGGTAGGAGAGGGCGTTTCCGACCACGGTGGCCACCACCGCCCCCACCGCCACCGTGGGACTCAGCTCACCCTGGCTCCAACAGGCACCGATGCCGACCACCACGGCGCCCGTGGAGGCCACCCGGAACGGCACCGAGTGCTCGGGTGGCCCGGGCTTGTTGGCCTGGACCACCCGCTGCCAGAGGCTCACCCCGCCCTCCGTCGACGGGAGCGCCGGCCACCGGCCGGTGGGGCCGGGGGGACCTGGCCCGGTCGGGGCACGGCCCGGGCCAGCCGCCGGCCCAGGTCGATCCGGTCGCGCACGGCCCGGACCGTGTGCCCGTCGACCTCGTCGGTGCCGAGCACCACCGGCCCGCCCCGGGCCAGGTGGTGTCCGAGGGCGGTCATGGCCCGCCCGGCCTCGGCTTCGGCGGCGGCCGGATCGACCGGGAGGACCAGGTCGACCACGATGGGATCGTCGGTGGACCGCTCCTTCTCCCGCACCATCAGGCTCCCCACGTGGGAGGTGGCCGGCCAGTGGACGGACCGGCGGGTGTCTCCAGCCTGGTACGGACGCACCCCTCGGGGGTCGCCCACCCCGGACGGGAGCGGTTGGGGGGCGTCCCCCGGTGAGGTGTCGGGTCGGGTCTCGAGGTCGGCCGCGGGGCCGGAACGGGGGGCCACGTGCAGGGGCCGGGTCAGGGGGATCTCGACCTCGCGGGCCCACCACAGGATCCCGAAGGGGGCGCACGAGGCCAACTCGACGGCGATGGAGTCCACCACCCCGCGGTGGGCCGGGGTGAGGGATACCTCGACCTCCCGCCGGCCGCGGGCCGGGCCCCCGGCCCGGGTGGTGGGCCCGACCGGTCGGCGGGGCCGGATCCGGACGGGACCGGAGGTGACCAGGGTCACCACCACGGTCCGGCCGGCCTCGCCGTCGGCGGGGGACCGGGTGCAGCGGGCCCGGGCCCGCAGGGCCGGGAAGAGCGGGGCCACCAGGCCGGTGAGGAGCACCGCCGCCAGCAGGGCCCCGATGGCCTGGACCCATCCCGATCCACTGGAGTGGGCCACCCCGGCCCAGGCCAGGACGGTGATCACGCTGCCGGCCACCGGCGCCACCCAGCCCACCGGGTGGACCCGTCGCCGCAGCTGCCGGGTGGGGCCCATCGTCGTCGTCCCGGCCGGGCGCCGGAGGAGACCCCGTCGGCCGTCGGCCGGGGGGCTCACGTCGGGGGGACGGGAGTCTCGGCCACGATGCGGGCCACCAGGGCCGGTCCGTCGCCTCCGCTGCCCTCGGCGATGAGCCGGTGGGCCAGACAGGCCACCACCACGGCCTGGACGTCCTGGGGGGTGACATACTCCCGGGCCGACAGGACGGCGTAGGCCTGGGCGCTGCGGAGCAGCGAGATGGCGGCCCGGGGGCTGGCGCCCAGCCGCACGGTGCCGGCGGTGCGGGTGGCCCGCACCAGGGCCACCGCGTACTCGGCCACCGCCGGCACCACCTGGACGGTGGCGGTGGCGTTGATGGCCCGTTCCCACCGGGCGGGATCCGCGACCGGGGCCAGGGTGTCGAGGGCGTAGCGGCCGCCCTGGTGGAGCACCAGGCTGGTCTCCACCTCGGCGTCGGGGTAACCGATGGACGTGGAGAGGCCGAACCGGTCGAGCTGGCTCTCCACCAAGGGGTAGGTACCCAGCTGGCCGATGGGGTTCTGGGTGCCCACCACCATGTGGGGCCGGGGGAGCGGCCACGAGTCGCCGTCCACCGAGACCTGTTGTTCCTCCATGGCCTCCAGCAATGCCGACTGGGTGCGGGGCGGCGTGCGGTTGAGCTCGTCCAACAGGACCACATGGGCGAAGACCGGCCCGGGACGGAACTCCCACGTTCCGGTGTCCGGAGAGAAGACGGTCACGCCGGTGATGTCCGACGGCAGCAGGTCGGGGTTCCCCTGGACCCGGGAGAGCTGGGCCCCGAGCGCGGTGGCCAGGGCCCGGGCCAGGACGGTCTTCCCCACGCCGGGGACGTCCTCGATGAGCAGGTGGCTGCCCGACAGGGCCGCCACCACCGCCAGGGTCACCGCCCCGGGCGTGCCCAGCAGCACCTGGGACAGGGCGGCGTGCAGGTCCCGACCGGTGGCCACGGCCTCGTCGATGGACGGCACGGTATTTCCGACGGGGCTCCCCACGGCCAGCGGCGATTCGCGTCCCACCGTCCCGAGGCCGGCGCTGGTGGTCATGGGTACCCCTGCCTCTCCTGCACGCGCCCGGGCCGTGGATTCCGGTGCCGAGCGTGGCAACGTACCCACTCTAGGCGTCGCCGGTCGGGCTATTCAATGCGCACCGACCAGAAATCTCCCGATCAGCAGGAGTTCCGAGCACCCGGGCCCCTCAGAAGTCCAGGGCCGACAGCTCGGGAATGGTGGCTTCCGACCGGCTCCGGGCCCGTAGCCACCGTTCCCGCCGACCGGCCCGCTCCGCGTCGCCGATGAGCGGGTCCACCACCTGGCGGGGGGTCCAGGCCGCCGCCACATCCTCCTCGTCGGACCAGGTCCCGACGGCCATGCCGGCCAGGTAGGCGGCCCCCAGGGTGGTGGCTTCCAGCACCGGGGCGATCTCGATGGGCCGCCCGCAGGCGTCGGCCAGAGCCTGGACGAAGACCGGATTGGCCGACATCCCCCCGTCCACCCGGAGCGGTCCGATGGGTAGGCCCGAGTCGGCCTCGGCCGCCTCGAGGAGGTCGGCGCCCCGGTGGGCCACCCCCTCCAGTACCGCCCGCACCAACTCGGGTCGACCGCTGCCCCGGGTCAGCCCGACGAGGGTGCCCCGGGCCCCGAAGTCCCACACCGGTGCGCCCAGGCCCAGCAGGGCCGGGACGAACCACACGTCCCCGGTGTCGTCGCACCGGGCGGCCACCTCGGCCGAATCGGCGGCGTCGGCGATGAGGCCCAGGTCGTCGCGCAGCCACTCCACGCAGGTGCCGGCCGACAGCATGATGGCCTCCACCCCCCAGGTGACCGCACCCGCCCGGCGCCAGCCGATGATGGGGATGGTGCCGGCCGGACCCCGGGCGGCCTGGACGGGCCGGGTCGGTCCGACGCACTGGTCCAGCATCCCCCCGGTGCCGAAGGTGGCCTTGGCCAGTCCGGGCCGGGTGCACCCCTGGCCGATGAGCGAGGCCTGCTGGTCCCCGGCGATGCCGGCGATGACCGGCCGCCCGTCCAGGATGTCGGCCCGGCCCAGGTCGCCGGTCGAGTCCACGATGGTGGGCAGCATCGACTCCGGAATCCTCAGCTCCCCGAGGACCCGGGGGTCCCACCCCGAGCCGTCGGACCGGATCAGGCCGGTGACCCCGGCGTTGGAGGCGTCGGTGAGGTGCAGGGTCCCGCCCGACAGGGTCCAGGCCACCCAGGTGTCCACGGTGCCGAAGGCCAGCTCGCCGCGCTCGGCCCGGGTCCGGTCGGGGTCGGCCAGGTCCAACAGGGCCGCCACCTTGGTGGCCGATGCGTTGGGGGCCACCCGGATCCCCTTGGCCTGGAGCTCGAGGCAGGTGCCCACCGTGCGCAGGTCCTGCCATCCGAGCCCGGGGCCCACCGGGACGCCGGTGGCCCGGTCCCAGACGATGGTCGAGGCCCGCTGGTTGGCGATGCCCACGGCGTCCACCGGACCGCCCTCGGCCAGGCTGGCCCGGGCCACCTCGACCACGGCCCCGGCCATGGCCACCGGATCGAACTCCACCAGGCCCGGAAACGGCGTGTCCGGGAGCACGGGCACATGGTGGTGGTGCTCCACCGTTCCGTCGGGGCGCACCACGGCGGCCCGGACCCCGGAGGTCCCGACGTCGACCACCAGGATGCTCACGGCCAGGGCACCTCACCGAAGGGATGCGGAAGGCCGAGTTTGCCCGGGTTGAGGATCCCGTCCGGATCGAGGGCCTGCTTCAGTGCGGCCAGCACCGGGAAGCCCGAACCCAGAGCCCCGGGCAGGAAGCGGGCCCGGTTGAGGCCGATCCCGTGATGGTGGCTGATGGCCCCGCCGGCGGCTTCGGTGGCCCGGGTCACCTCGTCCCAGGCCCGCCGGTAGTACCCGCCGGTCCACGCCCGGACCTCCCCGTGGTCGGGCTCCCCCCCGCCGGTGGCGGCCGGGGGCCGGCCGGCGAAGGTGAAGTACAGGCAGGCACCGTCGGTGTAGGCGTGGGACTGGTGGGACGAGGCCACCAGGGTGCCCTCCACCCCGCCCAGGGCCTCGAGCACGGCGGTGTAGAGGTCGGGCAGGGCCCGCCACCGGGCCGCCACCTCGACGGTGTCGACCACCAGGCCGGACCTCCACAGGGGGGCCAGCGCCGACACGTCGTTGCGGTGCCCGAGCCACCGCTCCACCAGGGCGGCGTCCAGGCGGTCGGCCCGGCACTCCTGGTCGACCACGGCCATGGTGGCCTCCACCAGCCCGGGGTCGGCCTCGTCCAGGACGATCAGCACGCAGGTGTCGGGACGGTCGAACGACCGGCCCGACTCGGTCTGGTCGTAGAGGCGCAGGACCGCCGGGGTGGCGCCACGGCGGAGGATCCGGCGGCAGGCATCCAGCCCTTCGGCGAACGAGGGGAATCCGAAGGCCCGCCGGTCCTCGCCCGCGGGTACGGGGTGGACCCGGAACCGGCCCTCGGTGATGACCCCGAGGGTGCCCTCGCTACCCACGAACAGCTGGGTCAGGTCGGGGCCGGTGGCCGACCGCGGGGCGTTCCCACCGGTGCGGACCACCGTGCCGTCGGCCAGCACGACCTCCAGTCCGGTGACCATGTCCTCGATCTTGCCGTAGCGGTTGGAGTACTGGCCGGCCCCCCGGCAGGCCAGCCATCCGCCCACGGTGGACAGGTCCATCGACTGGGGCCAGTGCCCGAGGGTCAGTCCGTGCCCGTCCCGCAGCCCGGCCTCCACGTCGGGCCCGAAGGTGCCGGCCCGCACGTCGGCCACCAGCGAGGTGGCGTCGACGTCCCCCAGGCCGGCCAGGCCGCACAGGTCCAGGGCCACCCCGCCGAACAGGGGGACCGAGGCGCCGCAGACCCCGCTGCGGCCGCCGGCCGCGGTGACCGGCACCCGGGCCCGGTGGCACAGGGCGAGGACCGCGGCCACCTGGCCCGTGTCGGTGGGTCGGGCCACCACGTCGGGCCGGGCCGGGACCTGGCCGTCGGCGGCCCAGCCGATGGCCAGGGGCCACCAGTCACGGGCGGCCTCGGCCCGGGCCACGTCGTCGTCCTCCACCACCGCGCAGACCTCGCCCAGCCGGCGGCGCAGCGACCCGTCGACCTCCACCCGCATCCCCCCGAGGCGGTCGGTGATGCTCCCGGGTTCGGCGTCGACCGGCGTCACCGGCGTGGGCCGGGTCATCCGGGCCCCGGATCGGCGCCGGTCACCGTGGCCACGGCGGGCCCGGCCGGACCGGCGTCCCCGTCGGAGCCGGCGTCCCCGTCGGAGCCGTCGGGCAGCCCGGCCTGGCGGAGTTCGGCGGACAGGTGGTCGGCGTAGAGCCGGCCCTCGCGTCGGATGCGCTCCTCGTCCCAGCCCAGTTCGGTCCCGATCAGGACGGCCACCTCGTGGGCCGACCGGGCCGCTCCCCGGGCGTCCCGCAGCGAGGCCCGGGTCCTCCGGTCGAGCACATCGGCCACCGAGGTGGCCATCTCCTCACGGACGGCGTAGACGGCCTCGGCCCGCAGATAGCGCAGCCCCGGAACCAGCGGGTCGAGCAGGTCCGGGCGCCCGTCGGCCACCGACAGCACGGCAGGGGTCTCCGATCCGTACCGGCCGGCCAGGTGCCCGGCGGCCTCGGTGGCGGCATCGGGATCCACCCGGGGGTGCGGATCGATCCCGCCGGCCCGGGCGGTGGTGTGGGCCCCGGCCCAGGCCCCGCGCAGGCGGAGGTCCTTGGTCACGCACGGGAGCGACCGCCGCCCGAGTTCCCCCACCACCCGGTCCACGGTGTCCTCGGCCATCTTGCGGTAGGTCGTGAGCTTGCCGCCGGTGACCGTGACCACCCCGCCGGCCGAGACCCGGACGGTATGGCGCCGGGACAGGTCGGCCGTCCGCTCGTTGGGCGTGTGCCGACCGTCCACCGGGGCCAGCAGGGGCCGCAGCCCGGTCCAGATGCCGGTGATGTCGTCCCGGCCGATGGGCGTGGTGGTGATGGCGTTGGCCGCGGCCAGTATGTAGTCCACGTCCTCGGGCAGGCAGCTGGGATCGTCGAGCGGTCCGTCCCACTCGGTGTCGGTGGTCCCGAGGTAGACCTGGTCCCCCCACGAGACCACGAAGATCGACCGGTGGTCCTCCCGCACCGGGATCACGGCGGCGATGTCGCAGGGGAACGCCCGGTCGGGCACGGTGATGTGGATCCCCTTGGCCGGCCGGATGGAGTGGGGGTCGCTGCCTTCGTCGAGGGAACGGATCTCGTCGGACCACACGCCGGCCGCGTTGACCACCACCGAGGCCCGGACCTCGAACGGCTCGCCGTCATCGGGGGCCACCCGGGCCCCGGACACCCGTCCGTCCGGTCCGGTGACCAGTCCGGTGACCGTGGTGTGGTTGGCGGCCACCGCCCCGTGGTCCAGCACGGCGGTGCGGAGCACGGCCAGGGTCAGCCGGGCGTCGTCGGTGCGGGCGTCCCAGTAGAGGAAGCCGGCCACCAGGCGGTCGGCCCGCAGGGTGGGCATGTGGGCGAGGATCTGGTCCTTCGACACCCGCTCGTGGCGGCGGCCGATGCGGATGCCCCCGGTCAGGTCGTAGAGCCACAGGGCGGTGCGGTAGAGGCGCGCCACCCCGGCGTTGACCACCCCCTGGCGGCCGAAGAGGGGGATGAGGAACGGGAGCGGTGACACCAGGTGGGGAGCGTTGTCCAGCAGCCGCTGGCGTTCGGCCAGGTTCTCGTAGACCAGCCGGTACTCGCGCTGCTGGAGGTACCGGAGGCCGCCGTGGACCAACTTGGACGATTTCGACGAGGTCCCCGAGGCGAAGTCGTCCTTCTCCACCAGGGCCGTCCTCAGGCCGCGGCTGGCCGCGTCGAGCGCCACCCCGGCGCCGGTGATGCCGCCCCCGACGACCAGGAGGTCGAACGGCTCGGAGGCCAGGCGCCGGAGGGCGTCCCCCCGGTGGAACCGGCCCGGCTCCGACCCGGTGGCCACGCGACTCTCCATGGCCAGAGCCTGCCACACGTGTCACCGGTCCCCACCCCGTGCAGGTCGGGGTCGGATGATCGGCCGGCACCTTGTCTACAATGATTGTTGAAAAACAATCATTGGTGATATGGTGGAGTGCGTGAGGACCCCCGAGGAGTTGACCGAGCTCTTCCGGTCCACCGGTCGCAAGGTCACCGCCCAGCGGCAGTGCATCTTCCGGGTCCTCCAGGGTGACGTCACCCATCCGTCGGCGGAGGCGGTCCACGCCGAGGCGTGCCGCGAGATGGAGACCATCTCGCTCAAGACGGTCTACCAGACGCTCCACGACCTGGCCGAGCTGGGCGAGATCGCCTCGCTCGACGTCGGCACGGGAATGACCCGCTACGACCCCAACGTCGACCACCCCCACCACCACCTGGTGTGCCGCCAGTGCGGCCGGGTGCGGGACCTGGTGGCCACCTTCCCCGCACTGGCCATCCCCGCCGGGGCCGACCAGGGGTTCGACGTGGGGTCGGCGGAGATCGTCTTCCGGGGGCTCTGCCCCGACTGCCGGCCACCGCAACGCTCCCGGCGCCCCCGGGCCCGGTCCGCCGCCTAGGTGGACCGTCGTCACCGAGTGCCCCATCATCACCCCGTATGACATCCACACCCACGAAAGGAACACCGTGCCATCACTGAAAGACTCCAAGACCGAGGCCAACCTCAAAGAGGCGTTCGCCGGCGAGAGCCAGGCCAACCGCCGGTACCTGTACTTCGCCCAGAAGGCCGACGTCGAGGGCTACCCCGATGTCGCCGCCCTGTTCCGCTCGGTGGCCGAAGGGGAGACCGGTCACGCCTTCGGTCACTTCGACTTCCTCCGCGAGGTCGGTGACCCGGTGACCGGCGTTCCGGTCGGTCCCACCGCCGACAACCTCAAGTCGGCCATCGAAGGGGAGACCTACGAGTACTCCGAGATGTACCCGGGTTTCGCCAAGACCGCCCGCGACGAAGGGTTCATCGAGGTGGCCGAGTGGCTGGAGACCCTGGCCCGGGCCGAGAAGAGCCACGCCGGCCGCTTCAGCGAGGGTCTGGCCTCACTGGCCTGACCCCGGGCGCGGACCGTGTTCCGCACCGTCGTGCGTACCGACCGGCCCCGGGTTCTCCCGGGGCCGGTCGGTTCCGGCAGGAACCCACCCAGGAGGAGAACCATGACCACCCACGTCGGGCCTGGCTGGGCGGGACCACAGGACCGGGCCGTACCGTGAGCTCCGGCACCCCGGCCGGTCCCCTGACCCTGGACGACATCGCCGACCAGCGCGCCTACGAACGGGAACGGGACGAGTTCCGGGCCCGGGTCATCGCCGTCAAGAGGCTGCGCCGGATCAGCGTGGGTCCGGTCATCACCCTGACCTTCGAGAACCGGCTGACCATGCGGTTCCAGGTGCAGGAGATGGCCCGGGCCGAAAAGATGGTGACCGACGCGCAGATCCAGCACGAGCTGGACACCTACAACCGGCTCCTGCCCTCCCCGGGCGAGCTGTCGGCGACCCTGTTCATCGAACTGACCACCGACTCCGACCTCCGGACCTGGCTGCCCCGGCTGGTGGGGGTGGAGCGCTCCTGTGAGCTGCACATCGGCGGCGGCGACCACCCGGACGTGGTGGTGTCGGTCCCCGAGCAGGACCACCAGTCCCACCTGACCCGGGAGGAGACCACCTCGGCCGTCCACTACGTGCGCTTCCCGATGACGCCGGCGCAGCAGGAGTCGTTCGCCGCCGGACCGGTCCGCCTGGCCGTCAACCATCCGGCCTATCCGGACGGGGTCCCCGGCACCGAGCTGGCCGACGACACCCGGGCCGAGCTCCTCACCGACCTGCAGGGCTGACCGTCCGGACCCGCCGCCGGACTCAGCCGTAGGCCAGGTGCACCGACGCCTCGGGGGTGTTGACCCGGAAGGACAGGCTCTCCTCGATGTACAGCTGGACCGAGTCGGCGTCGGCGGCGAGGTAGCCCACCGAAAAGTCCTCCCCCACGGTCAGCTCGAAGTCCCCTCCCCGCTGGCTCAGCACCACGGCACCGTCGACGCCGGGGGCCCACACCACGGGACCCTCGAGGATCTGGCGGAGATGCTCGAGGACCGGGTAGCCGCCGCGCTCGGTGGTTTCGGTGACACCGGTGAAGCACCGGGCCCCGAGGGCGATGGCATAGGGACCCGCCACGTCGGCGGCCCGGAGGGCCGCCACCGCCTGGGCCACGTGCTCGGGGTACCGGTTGTAGTCGTCACTGATGGCCACGGGCCGGTGCGGGGAGACCTCGATCATCCCGGGGACCAGGCCGGCCGGGTACCCGTGGAACACCAGGTGGTCCTCGGCCAGGGCCGCGGCCCGACCGGCGGCGATGACGGCGTCGAGGTCGAGGTCGGTGGCCCCCCGGTCGGCGGCGGCCAGCTCGGAGCGGGACACGGCGAACGGGGACCGCAGCTCGATGAGGGGCATGACCCGTCGGATCGAGGCCTCCACCGGCCCGAGGGCCGAGGCGTCGACGGTGTCGACCCGTCCCACGTCGACCGCCGAGTGCTCCCACCCGAGGGGACCGGTGAAGTCGACCAGCCGTCGGGCGGCCAGAAAGTGCTTCAACGACCGGGCGGCCTCGGCATCGATCTGGCTCCAACTTCCGTCGGTGATCGGGGCCAGCTCTCGCATGAGGTGGTTCATAGGACTGTCCTGCTTTCGTGTCGTAGGGGGCCGATGCCGAGGGTGGCCCCGGCCTCCGGTGCCCGGGCCAACGGATTGGGGACGGGAGCCCCGATCCGGGTGAGGGTGTTGCGGTCGATGTGGGGGAACGGCTCGTCCCGGTCGGGGACATCCAGAATGCCCTCTTCTTCGTAGGACCATGTGCCGTCGGGGTGGACGGTCACGGTCATCCGGTAGCTGAGGGTCCGGAAGGCCTGGTCCAGAAAGGGATTGGAGAGGATGCCGAAGACCTCGGAGCCCACCTCGGCCCGGACCTCGAATGAGGTGGCCTCCGGTTCGGCGGTGCCTCCGGCCAGGAGTACCTGGCCGCGGGGGATGCCGAGGGTCAGCACCAACGAATGGGTGACCGGCTCCCACAGCCAGTAACCCACCTGGTCGTGGAAGGTCTCCACCTCACCGGGCTTGACGATGTGGGTGTGGTAGCGCAGGCCGTAGTAGAGCTGGGGCCCGTTGGCCTGGGGGTCGATGGGCTGGAGCTCGATGTGCTCGTGGAAGGTGTCCTGCTCGGTCCCGTCGGCCACCGGATGCTGATCGGAGCCCCCGGTCCCCTCCCAGGTCCCGGCCAGGCCGGTCAGGGGGCCGAGCTGGGACAGGGTGTCGGGATCGCTGTCGGGCTCGGTGTAGAGGTCGGCGCCGTAGGGCTCCACTCCGCTGAAACTCATGGTGCGCCAGGCCCTCCACTCTCTGCTCCGGTTCTCACTGCTCCGGGGTCCTCGGTGCTCGGGAGCGGGTCCCGTCCGTACCGCCGACAGGAGACGGCCTTTGCCCTTCCGGACGCCTCCGTCCGCCCAGTGTAGGTCGCCGCCAATTTGCCCGGCACCGCCGCCGGTCGTCCCATCGGCGGGGCCGGGCAAGGTCGCCGGCCAGCTCGCCGGCCGGTCCCCGGGCAAGGTCATCCGCCCACCATGGTCCGGTCACCCCACAGGTGCGCCAGAGGGGCGTACCGGAGAGAAGGGACCACCATGACCACGGCAACCACCACCACCATCACCGGCAATCTCACCCGCGACCCGGAGATCCGTTACACCCGGGAGGGCCAGGCCACCACGTCCTTCGGCGTGGCGGTCAACCGCCGGTGGCAGAACCGGGAGACCCACGAGTGGGAGGAGTCCACCTCCTTCTTCGATGTGGTGACCTGGCGGGAGCTGGCCGAAAATGTGGCCCTGAGCCTGACCAAGGGGATGCGGGTGGTGGTCACCGGCCGCCTCGACCAGCGCAGCTGGGAGACCGAAGAGGGCGACCGGCGCTTCAAGGTCGAGATCGTGGCCGACGAGGTCGGAGCCAGCCTGCGGTTCGCCACCGCCGACGTGCACCGGGTAGAGCGGCACCAGCCCAACGGGGACCAGCCGGCCGCCGACGGTCCTGAGCGCGACGGGGCCCTGGAGACCCCGGCGTGAGCACGCCCCGGACGGGGTCCGACCCGGGGCTCCCGGACGACCACCGGAACGGGCCGCCGGTCGGCTCCCCGACCCCCCGTCCGCTCCGGTTCGCCCGGTCGGTGCGACTGTCCAAGGGGGAGGTGTTCGCGGCCTGTCAGGCCCTGGCCGACGCCGACCGCATTCTCCTCCGGGCCGGCGGCACGGCCGAAGCCGGGGCCCTCGGAGATCTGTTCGATCTGTTCGAGGAGAGACTGGCAACCGGGTGAAAAGCCCGGGACCGGCCCGGCCCGGGGTCAGCCCGGGTCGGGCCGGTACTCGAGGGACAACGAGTTGACGCAGTAGCGCTGGCCGGTCGGGGCCGGACCGTCGGGGAACACGTGGCCCAGGTGGCCGCCGCACCGGGCGCAGGTGATCTCCGTCCGCCGCATCCCGAAGCTCCGGTCGGTGTGCTCCTCGATGACCCCGTCGTCGAGGGCCCGGTAGAAGCTGGGCCACCCCGAACCGGACTCGAACTTGGTGTCGGTGGGGAACAGGGCGGCGCCACAGCCGGCGCAGGTGAACATGCCGCTGCCCTCCACGTGCAGGAGCTCACCCGACCAGGCCGGCTCGGTCCCCTTCCGGCGCAGGACGGCGTACCGCTCGGGCGACAGCCGCTCCCGCCACTGCTCGTCGGTCAGCTCCACCCGGCCTCCGGATTCGGTCCCTGTCTCCGTCCCTGTGGTCTCACTCATCGCACACGCTCTCCGTCTCTCATCATCCGTTGTCACCCGTCAACATGGCGGCCGGTCCCTTGTCATGCCGTCAACCTCGCACCGTGTCGCCGGCCGTTGTCCCGCACCGTCTGTCGCAGTGTCGGTGGCAGCTTCGGTCGCACCGTCTGTCGCAGTATGCCGTCCCGGCGGGCGGCGGCTCCGTTACGCGGCCCCGGGACCGCGGGAGGGACAACGTCGGGGAGGGCCGGGCTGTTCCCCGGACCATCCAGACGCCGGAGCCCGGAGCCCCGGGGACGGCGTCCCTCCACCCGGGGCTCCGGCACCGGTTTGCTAACGTCCCCCTCATCCCGCCGGTCCCCCTTCCGGCCGAGTGCCGACACCGGACCGACCCCACCGCCATGGACCTCCGAGACCAGCCCGAGGACGACGCCTTCCGTACCGAGGTGCGGGAGTGGCTGACCTCACACGTGGTCGGGGAGTTCGCCGCCCTGGACGGTCGCGGCGGGTCCGGGGACGAGACCTACGGCTTCGCCACCCGGTTGGCCTGGGAGAAGGAGTTGGCCGCGGCGGCCTGGACGGGCATCGGCTGGCCGGTCGAGTACGGGGGTCGGGGGGCCTCCATCGCCCACCAGGTCATCTTCAACGAGGAGTACGTGCGGGCCAAGGCCCCGGGCCGGGTCAGCATCCTCGGTGAGGGCCTCATCGGACCGACCCTCATCCAGTACGGCACGGCGGAGCAGAAGGCCCGGTTCCTCCCGCCCATCCTGGCCGGGACCGAGCTGTGGTGCCAGGGGTACTCGGAGCCCAACGCCGGCAGCGACCTGGCCAATGTGCAGACCCGGGCCGAACTGGACGGGGACGAGTGGGTGGTGACCGGCCAGAAGGTGTGGACGTCACTGGCCCACCAGTCCGACTGGTGCTTCGTGGTGTGCCGGACCGAACCCGGCTCCCAGCGCCACAAGGGCCTGTCGTACCTGCTGGTCCCCATGGACCAGCCCGGCGTCGAGGTCCGGCCCATCACCCAGCTGACCCGGACCTCGGAGTTCAACGAGGTCTTCTTCGACGGCGCCCGCACCGCCGGGGCCAACGTGGTCGGTGAGCCGGGGGACGGCTGGAGGGTCGCACTGGCCACCCTGGCCTTCGAGCGGGGCGTGGGCCTCCTCGGCCACCAGCTCTCGTTCCGGCGGGAGCTCGACCAGTTGGTGGCGTTGGCCCGGGCCAACGGCCGGGCCCTCGATCCACTCATCCGTCAGCGACTGGCCCGCTCCTACGCCGAACTGGAGATCCTCCGCTACAACACCCTGCGCAGCCTGTCCGGTGTCGAGGGTCCGGCCGCCCCCCCCGAGGCGTCCATCAGCAAGCTGTTCTGGGCCACCTGGCACCGGCAGCTGGGGGAGCTGGCCATCGACGTCCGCGGCCCGGACGGGCTGGTGGTCGGACCGGACTACGACCTCGACGCCATCCAGCGCACCTTCCTGTTCAGCCGTTCGGAGACCATCTACGGGGGCTCCAACGAGATCCAGAAGAACATCATCGGCGAGCGGGTCCTGGGCCTGCCGCCCGAGCCCAAGGGGACCTCCAGATGACCGCACCGGAC
>Ga0182012_10002876_pt1 | contig 18517 bp, 21 predicted proteins | sample 612S2SmetaG_FD_120486 | JGI IMG/M metagenome (GOLD analysis project Ga0182012, IMG submission 120486) | Permafrost microbial communities from Stordalen Mire, Sweden - 612S2S metaG | ecosystem: Environmental > Terrestrial > Soil > Wetlands > Permafrost | place: Sweden: Stordalen | collected...
TGCCGGTCAGCCCTGGGGCGGCGGCGAAGATGGTCTCGAAGTCGATCGAGCCGACCAGCATGAAGATCGAGAAAATGCCCAGCAGGAAACCGAAATCGCCGACTCGGTTGACCACGAAGGCCTTTATCGCTGCCGCATTCGCCGACGGCTTCTGGTACCAGAACCCGATCAGCAGATAGCTGGCGAGGCCGACGCCTTCCCAGCCAAAGAAAATCTGCACCAGATTGTCGGCGGTCACCAGCATCAGCATGGCGAAGGTGAAAAGCGACAAATAACCGAAGAATCGGGGCCGGTACGGATCTTCGTCCATGTAACCGATCGAATACAAATGCACCAGCGACGACACGGTCGTGACCACCACCAGCATGATCGCGGTCAGCGTGTCGACCCGAAGCGACCAGTTGACCTGCAGCTCGCCTGAAGTGATCCACGGGAACAACGCGATGCGGACGTCATGATGCATGAATCCGACATCGACCAGCGCCGCCCAGGACAACGCCGCTGCGACCAGCAACAGGCCGGTCGTGATCAGTTCGGCCGCGCGCGAGCCCAAAGCCGCCGGCTCGACCGCATGATCGTCATGGCCATGATCGCCAGCATGATCATCATGGGCATCCGATGCGTGGGCATCTGCACCATGCGCGTCGTCATGATGCTCAACGGTGTCGCCGCTCGGGTTGCGCAGATGGGCGCCGTAGATGGAGATCAGTCCGGCGATTATCGCGCCGATCAGCGGCAGAAAGACGATGGCCTGGATCATGGGCGAGCCCCCATCTGCATGATCCCCGGACAAATCCAGGCATCTGTCCGGGAAAACCGCTTCAGACTTCTCCCGATCATGCCCTAGCCCTTCATCAGATTGACGTCTTCAACCGCGATCGAGCCGCGGTTGCGGAAATATGCGACCAGGATAGCAAGACCAATCGCCGCCTCGGACGCCGCCACCGTCAGCACGAGCAGGGCAAATACCTGCCCGACGATGTCGCCAAGGAACGTCGAGAACGCCACCAGATTGATATTGACCGCGAGCAGGATCAGTTCGATCGACATCAGAATGACGATGATGTTCTTGCGGTTGAGAAAGATGCCGAGGATGCCGAGCGTGAACAGCATGGCGCCGACCGCGAGATAGTGTCCAAGACCGATCGTCATGGCACCCACTCCGCTGCGTCCGCGTCCTGCAGGCCCTGCCCGGACACCACCTTGCGCAGGCTTATGGCCAATTCGGGCGTCCGCGCATTCTGCACATTGATATCCTGGCGCTTGACGCTGACCTTGTGGCGCAGCGTCAGCACGATGGCGCCGATCATGGCCACCAGCAGCACCATGCCCGCGAGCTGGAAGTACTCGATGTAGCGGGTATAGAGCACGAGGCCGAGCGCCTCGGTGTTGCTGACATTGCTCGGGATCGCCGCGGTGATCGACTTGGATAGGCCGGGATTGATGACCCAGCCGCCCGCGACCAGAAGCAGTTCGGCGAGAAAAATCGCCCCGATCACCAGGCCGATCGGCAGGTATTCGCTGAAACCCTCGCGCAATTCGGTGAAATCCACATCCAGCATCATGATCACGAACAGGAATAGCACGGCGACCGCGCCGACATAGACCACGACCAGGATCATCGCGAGGAATTCGGCGCCCAGCAGCACGAACAGGCCTGAGGCGTTGACGAAGGCCAGGATCAAAAACAGCACGGAATGCACGGGATTGCGCGACACGATAACCATGACCGCCGAGGCCACGCAGACGCCGGCGAACAGATAGAAGAACACCGCGGGAAGGATCATGCGGCACTCCCGTTCTGCAAGGACCAACCGTTCGAGGAGGAGGGTAGGCCGCGCCCACCGAACGCGGATCTTACACCTGTCTGCGGTTCTCCCCCAAAGCGGGAGAAAGAGCCCAGCGACCCCGCAGTGAATTCGTGCTTCACACGTGCCAAGTTCATCCCCTCAGCGGTACGGCGCGTCGAGTTCGATCGATTTCGCAAGCTCACGCTCCCAGCGGTCGCCATTGGCGAGCAACTTCGCCTTGTCATAATAGAGCTCCTCGCGCGTTTCGGTCGCGAATTCGAAATTCGGTCCCTCGACGATGGCATCGACCGGGCAGGCTTCCTGGCACAGGCCGCAATAAATGCATTTCACCATGTCGATGTCATAGCGCACGGTGCGGCGAGTGCCGTCGTTGCGGCGCGGGCCGGCCTCGATGGTGATGGCCTGCGCCGGACAGATCGCTTCGCACAGCTTGCAGGCGATGCAACGTTCCTCGCCATTGGGATAGCGGCGCAATGCGTGCTCGCCGCGGAAGCGCGGCGAGATCGGCCCCTTCTCGAACGGATAGTTCAGCGTCGGCTTCGGCTTGAAGAAATAGCGCATCGCGAGAAAGAATGCCGACACGAATTCGGACAGCAGAAGCGAGCGGGCGGTGGCGTTGATATTGACACTCATGTCGGCCTCATTGCGGCGCGATGTCGGCGAAATGCAGCACGGCGGCGACGATCACGACCATCGCCAGCGACAGCGGCAGAAACACCTTCCAGCCGAGCCGCATCAGTTGATCGTAGCGGTAGCGCGGCACGATCACCTTCGCCATCGCAAACAGGAAGAATATGAAAAATAGCTTGAGCGCGAACCAGATCACGCCGGGGATCCAGGTGAACGGCGGCAGCGCGATCGGCGGCAACCAGCCGCCCAGAAACAGGATCGTCCCGAACGCGCACATCGTGGTGATCGCGACATATTCGCCGAGCATGAACAACAGATACGGCGTCGAGCCATATTCCACCATGAAGCCGGCTACCAGTTCGGATTCGGCTTCCACCAGATCGAACGGCGGACGGTTGGTTTCAGCCAGCGCCGAGACAAAGAAGATCACGAACATCGGAAACAGCGGCAGAAAATACCAGTTCAATACCGTGAGCCATGGCAAGCCGATCAGGCTTGCCAGCCCCCGGCTGCCTTGCGCCTCGACCACCGCCGACAGGTTGAGCGATCCCGCGCACAGCAAGACCGTGACGATGACAAAGCCGATCGAAACCTCGTAGCTCACCATCTGCGCCGCCGAGCGAAGCGCCGCAAGGAAAGGATATTTCGAGTTCGACGACCAGCCGGCCATGATGATGCCGTAGATCGACAGCGACGAAATCGCGAAGATATAGAGCACGCCGACATTGATGTCGGCGATCACCCAGCCCAGATTGGTCGGGATCACGGCCCAGGCCGCGAGCGGCAGCACGCAGGAAACCAGCGGCGCCAGCAGGAACACCCCCTTGTTGGAGCCCGAGGGAATGATCGGCTCTTTCAGCACGAACTTCAAAAAATCCGCGAAGGATTGCAACAACCCCCAGGGACCGACGACATTGGGGCCACGCCGGATATGCACCGCGGCCCAGATCTTGCGGTCGGCCAGCAGGATGTAGGCGATCGCGATCAACAGCACCACGAGCAGCAGCAGGCTCTCGGCAATCATGATGATCAGCGGCCACAGAAATCCGGTCCAGAAGTCGCTTGCGAAGAAACCAGCCATCAGATCACGCTCACTCCGCTGCCGCCTGCATTTTCCCGGAGGCCAGCCGGGAGCATTCCGCCATCACCGCCGAGGCGCGCGCGATCGGGTTGGTGAGGTAGAAGTCCTCGATCGACGACTTGAACGGCGTCTTCTCGACGCTGCCGCCCTTGCCGGCGAGCGTTCGGATATCGGCCGGGTCGCCAGCCTCGATCTGATCGATTCGCATCAGGTGCGGGGCGGCTTTAAACATGGCCTGCCGCAGCGTTCCAAGGGAATCATAGGGCAATTTCTTGTCCAATACCTCCGACAGCGCACGGATGATCGCCCAATCCTCGCGCGCGTCCCCGGGCGGGAATCCGGCGCGGTTGGCCATCTGGACCCGGCCTTCGGTGTTGACGTAGATGCCTGATTTTTCGGTGTAGGCGGCGCCCGGCAGGATCACGTCGGCGCGATGGGCACCGCGGTCGCCATGGGTGCCGATATACACCACGAAAGTTCCTTCCGGCACCTTGATCTCGTCGGCGCCGAGGAGAAACAAGACGTCGAGGGTCCCAAATGTCGTCATCTGCGCCGCGTTGAGTCCGCCCGCTCCTGCGGCAAAACCGACATCAAGCGCGCCGACGCGCGAAGCGGTATCGTGCAGAACGGCATAACCATTCCAGCCCTCCTTGACCGCACCGAAATCCACCGCGATCTTGGCGGCAGCCGCGAGAACTTCCGCCCCGTCATGCCGTGCGACCGCGCCGGTTCCCACCAGCACCATCGGATGCTTCGCCGCCTTCAGCACATCGGCAAAGGAATGCCGGCCGGCGGCCAGATCGCTGAGCGTATCGGTGCCGGCACCGAGATAGTCGTAGTGATAGGTAAGATCGGCTCTGGCACCGATCAGGCCGATCTTGAGCTGGCCACCGCGCCAACGCTTGCGGATACGCGCGTTCAGGACGGCGGCTTCCTTGCGCGGGTTCGAGCCCAGGATCAGAAGAGCGTCGGCCTGATCGATGCCGGCGATCCCGGGATTGAAAATGTAGCAGCCCCTCCCCCCCTGAGGGTCGAAGCCGTCGCCGCCCTGGACCGCGAGATTGGCCGAGCCGCATTTCGCGAGCAGATCCCTGAGCGCAAACATCTCTTCCACCGCGGCGAGGTCGCCGGCGATAGCGCCGATCCGCTTGCCATCGAGGCGGCTGGTTTTGGCCGCGATCGCCGCGAAGGCCTCCGACCACGATGCGGCGCGGAGCTGGCCGTTGTCCCTGATATAGGGCCGGTCAAGCCGCTGAGTGCGCAGTCCGTCGACGACGTGGCGCGTCTTGTCGGAAATCCACTCCTCGTTCACCGCTTCGTTGACGCGCGGCAGAATCCGCATCACCTCGCGACCACGGGTATCGACCCGGATCGCCGAACCGACGCCGTCCATCACGTCGATCGAGTGGGTCTTGCCGAGCTCCCATGGCCGCGCCGCGAAGGCATATGGTTTGGAGGTCAAAGCGCCGACCGGGCAGATATCGACCAGGTTACCCTGCAGTTCCGAGGTCAGCGCCGATTCGAGATAGGTGGTGATTTCCATGTCCTCGCCGCGTCCGGTGGCGCCCATTTCCGGCGCACCGCAAACTTCGGCGGAGAAGCGGACGCAGCGCGTGCACTGGATGCAGCGGTTCATCGAGGTCTTGACCAGCGCGCCAAGATATTTGTCCTCGACCGCGCGCTTGTTCTCGGCAAAACGGCTGGTGTCAACGCCGTAGCCCATCGCCTGGTCCTGCAGGTCGCACTCGCCGCCCTGGTCGCAGATCGGACAATCCAGGGGATGATTGATCAGCAGGAATTCCATCACCCCTTCACGCGCCTTCTTCACCATCGGCGAGCGGGTGTAGATCTCCGGCGGCTCACCTTTCGGACCCGGACGGCAATCGCGCACGCCCCAGGCGCAGCTCGCCACCGGCTTCGGTCCGCCCTTCACCTCGACCAGGCACATCCGGCAATTGCCGGCGATCGACAGCCGCTCATGGTAGCAGAAACGCGGAATTTCCGCGCCGGCGGCCTCGCAGGCCTGCAGCAGCGTGTATTCCGCGGGAACATCGATCTCTTTGCCGTCGATGATGAGTTTGGTCATACTTCCTCTCTCACTGCGGCTGGTCGACGAGATCAAGCCGGCGCTCGATCCGCTCGCCACGAATTTCCAGGCGATCAAGCCGCCGGTTCACTCCCGCAAGGCCCTCTTCAACCGCGGTCAGTCGAACCTTGACGTCCAGCCTCTCGTCAATCACGCGGTCGAGCTTGGCGTCAAAGCGATGCAGATATTGAAGGACGATGTTATCTGTCTCGCTCGTCATTGCCCTACTCCGCCGCGACCATGTGGTCGGGATCGAGAATGCCAGCGTCGTCGATATCGGACTTGTGCGAATACTGATCGATACGCGCTTCGATCTCGTGACGGAAGTGCGCGATCAGACCCTGGATCGGCCAGGCCGCGGCATCGCCGAGCGCGCAGATGGTGTGGCCCTCGACCTGTTTTGTCACCTCCAGCAGCATGTCGATTTCGCGTTTGTGGGCGCGGCCCTCGGCCATCCGGGTCAATACCCGCCACATCCAGCCGGTGCCCTCGCGGCATGGCGTGCACTGGCCACAGCTCTCGTGCTTGTAGAAATAAGATATCCGCGCGATCGCCCGGATCAGGTCGGTCGACTTGTCCATCACGATGACGGCGGCAGTGCCCAGCCCCGAGCGCAGCTTGCCCAGGCTGTCGAAATCCATCGGCGTATCGATGATCAGCTCGGCCGGCACCATGCGCACCGAGGAGCCGCCGGGGATCACCGCCTTGAGATTGTCCCAGCCACCGCGGATGCCGCCGCAATGGCGCTCGATCAACTCGCGAAACGGGATTCCCATCGCCTCTTCCACGTTGCAGGGCCGTTCGACATGGCCGGAAATGCAAAACAGTTTTGTGCCCACATTATTGGGCCGGCCGATCGCGGCGAACCAGGCCGCGCCGCGCCGCAGGATATCCGGCGCGACCGCGATCGACTCGACGTTATTGACCGTGGTCGGACAGCCATAGAGACCGACATTGGCCGGAAATGGCGGCTTCAGCCGCGGTTGGCCCTTTTTGCCCTCGAGGCTTTCCAACAGCGCGGTCTCCTCGCCGCAGATGTAGGCGCCGGCGCCGTGGGTGACGTAGAGGTCGAACGGCCAGCCATTGACATTGTCCTTGCCGATCAGTTTTGCCTCATAGGCCTGATCGACCGCGGCCTGCAGATGTTCGCGCTCCCTGATGAATTCGCCGCGCACATAGACGTAGCAGGCATGCGCGCCCATCGCGAAGCTCGCCAACAGGCAGCCCTCGACCAGAAGATGCGGATCGTGCCGCATGATCTCGCGGTCCTTGCAGGTGCCGGGTTCGGACTCGTCGGCATTGACCACCAGATAGCTGGGCCGGCCGTCGGTGGATTCCTTCGGCATGAACGACCACTTCAGGCCGGTCGGAAAACCCGCCCCGCCGCGTCCGCGCAGCCCCGACGCCTTCATTTCGGCGATGATCCAGTCGCGCCCCTTGTCGATAATGGCCTTGGTGCCATCCCAGGCGCCGCGACGGCGCGCGCCTTCGAGGCCCCAGTCCTGGAAGCCGTAGAGATTGCGGAAGATGCGGTCCTTGTCGTCGAGCATACTTGAAGCTTTCCCAGAGATCAGCGGCTGGACTGCATATAGGCGAGACCCGCGGCGCAGCCGCCGAAGGCCAGCGCCCACAGCAGGCCGGTTTCGAGCGACGCGCCCAATGCGTAGCGCTGAAGCAGGAAAATGAACGCCGCTGCGGCCGAGGCATGCAAAGCGATGTAGCGCCAGTTCTTCACGCCAATACTCCCCGCCGCGGCCGCCCGCAATGTGCCATCGCGCATCATGTGGTTTCCTTCAGCGTGGTCGGCCCGGTGATCGGCGCCGAGAACTGGCGGCCGTTCTGCGGACCCGGCTTGACGGGGTTGCCGGAGGCAAAGCCATCGAGCACCTTGCCAAAACTTTCCTTGGTCAGATCCTCGTAGGTGTCCTTCCAGATCAGCACCATCGGCGCGTTGACGCAGGCACCAAGGCACTCGACCTCTTCCCAGCTGAAATTGCCATCCTTGGACAACCGAAAGGGATCGTGGTCGATGCGGCTCTGGCACACCTGGATGATATCCTCGGCGCCGCGCAGCCGGCACGGCGTCGTGCCGCAGACCTGGACGTGCGCTTTTTTCCCGACCGGCTGCAGCTGGAACATGGTGTAGAAGGTCGCAACCTCCAGCACCCGGATATAGGGCATCTGCAGGAGGTCGGCGACGGCGCGGATCGCCGCTTCGGAAACCCACCCCTCATGCTGCTCCTGGACCCGCCACAAAATAGCCAGCACGGCGGACGCCTGCCGGCCTTCGGGATAGTGAGCAATCTGCTGCTTGGCCCAAGCGAGGTTTTCCGCTGAGAACGTGAAGTTCGCGGGCTGCAGTTCCTTTGGAGCGAGGCGGCGGACGGACATTGTTGTTCAGTCTCTCATTGCAGGCGGCGCGCGGCATTGGCGTTCAGGGCATCGATCCGTTCCCGCCAGAAGGCGCTCGCGGTGCCAAACACGTTGTAACCGATGCGGCTTGAAACCTTGATGCGGTCGAGAATCGACAGCTCGGTCACGGTCTCCAGCCGATTGCTCCTAGGATCGTAGACGATCAGCGAAAGCGGCGTTTGCTCGAGAATGTAGCGCGAGACGGTATGACGGCGATCGCTGCCATGCTCCTCGCACAGCAACACGCTGTCGCCCTTCAAGAGCCGCGGGCCGCCCTTGATGGCTTCGATCTCGACCCCTTCGACATCGAGCTTCACCAGGAATTTTCCCTCGGCCGATATCCGGCCGTCGTCAATCAGACTATCAAGCGTGATGACTGGCACTGGCTCGCCGTCGCTGCCGCCGCCGGCGATGCTCAGCGCCTCATGCTTGGTGCCCGACAGACGCGCGCTGCCGCGTGCGGCCCCGATCGCGCATTTCATCACCTCGAAGCGACCCCCATTGATCTCCGCGTTGGCGCAAAGTTTGGCAAAATTCTGCGACGACGGCTCGATGGCGATTGCCCGATGCGACCCATAGGGCGCGCTCGAAACCAGCACCGACCAATAGCCGAAATTCGCGCCGCAATCGATCAGCGTATAGTCGACGTCGACGGAATCGAGGAACAGCATTCCGAGATCGTTTTCATAGGCGAAGGAGCGGTCGAGCAGCTTGATCCAGTAGCCGTCGCCATAAGGAAACGCAAAGGTCGCATCCGCATTGAGCTTGATCGCAATGTCGCGCTCGGGCAGCATCTTGCGCAAGAGGTTGGCGCAGTGGCCATAACCCCAATGCGAAAATGACGAAGCCACCTTCGAACCCGACGCAAAAGCCAGCGCGGCAAGCCGCTCCCAGGAATTGGCGCCCTCTAGCACGCCGGTGGTACGATCAAACTGGATGGGCGGCAGCGCGATCACCGATCGACCTCTCCGAACACAATATCGAGCGAACCGAGAATGGCCGAGACGTCGGCCAGCAAATGGCCCCTGCAGATGAAATCCATCGCCTGGAGATGCGCGAAACCAGGAGCCCGTATCTTGCACCTATAGGGTTTGTTGCTGCCGTCAGCGACCAGATAGACGCCGAACTCGCCCTTCGGCGCCTCGACCGCGGCGTAGACCTCTCCGGCCGGGACGTGAAAGCCCTCGGTGTAAAGCTTGAAGTGATGGATCAACGCCTCCATCGAGCGCTTCATCTCGCCGCGGCGCGGCGGGAAGATCTTGTTGTCGGTAACTGCGACCGGCCCCTGCCCGTCGGCGGCGCGCAGCTTCGTGATGCACTGTTTCATGATCCGTACGGACTGGCGCATCTCCTCCATCCGTATGCAGTAGCGGTCGTAGCAGTCTCCGTTCTTGCCAATCGGAATGTCGAAATCCATCTCAGCATAGCATTCGTAGGGCTGTGCCTTGCGCAGATCCCAGCTCGCGCCCGAGCCGCGCACCATGACGCCGGAAAAACCCCACTCCCAGCCCTGCTGCAGCGAAACCACACCGATGTCGACGTTACGCTGCTTGAAGATGCGGTTGCCGGTGAGCAGCCGTTCGAGATCGGCGACCACGCCCAGGAACGGATCGCACCAGGCCTCGATATCGTCGATCAATTTGGGTGGCAGGTCCTGGTGCACGCCGCCGATCCTGAAATAGGCGGCGTGCAGCCGCGAGCCGGAGGCGCGCTCGTAGAACACCATCAGCTTTTCGCGCTCTTCAAACCCCCACAGCGGCGGGGTCAACGCGCCGACATCCAACGCCTGCGTGGTGACGTTGAGCAGATGCGACAGGATGCGGCCGATCTCGCAGTACAACACTCGGATCAACTGGCCGCGGCGTGGTACCGCGATGCCGAGCAGCTTTTCCGCCGCCAGACAGAAAGCGTGTTCCTGGTTCATCGGCGCGACATAGTCGAGCCGATCGAAGTAGGGGATCGCCTGTAGATAGGTTTTTTGCTCGATCAGCTTCTCGGTGCCGCGATGCAAAAGGCCGATATGCGGGTCGACGCGCGCTATCACCTCGCCGTCGAGTTCCAGCACCAGACGCAGCACGCCGTGCGCAGCCGGGTGCTGCGGGCCGAAATTGATCGTAAAATTGCGGAGCGCAGCTTCGTTCATGACATGGCTTCCACTTGCGGGCGTGGAGCAAGAGGCGAACAGCCGCGAGCGGCCGGTAGCGAATAGCGAATAGCGAATAGCGAATAGAAAGTCAGAAATTTAGCCATCTGCCTGCCTGTACTCACTACTCGCCGCTTCTCTTCTCATCGCCCGGCAGCGGGTAATCCGCCCCTTCCCAGGGCGAGAGAAAATCGAACTTGCGGAATTCCTGATTGAGACGAACAGGCTCGTAGAGCACCCGTTTCTCTTGGTCGTCGTAACGCACCTCGACGAAGCCGGTCGTTGGAAAATCCTTGCGCAATGGATGGCCGTCGAAGCCATAGTCGGTCAACAGCCGCCGCATGTCCGGGTGGCCGGTAAAGATCACGCCATAGAGATCGTAGGCTTCGCGCTCGAACCAGTCGGCGCCAGGGAATATCGTGATGATCGAGGGCACCTGGGTGGTCTCGCCGGCTTCGGCGCGCAGCCGGATGCGCGCATTCAGCGTCGGCGACAGCAAGTGATAGACGACATCGAAGCGCTTGGCCCGACCGGGATAATCCACGGCCGTCACGTCGGTGAGGTTGACAAAGCGACAGCCGGGATCGTCGCGCAGGAAGCGCACCACTTCAACGATCCTGTCGGCAGCCACCGTCACGGTCAGCTGATTGAATGCGACCGTATGACCGCTTGCAGCGCCCGGAAGCGCGCTAACGATCGTCTGCCCCAAGGCGTCGAGCCTGCCGTCGTCCATTCCGAAAGCCCTTACCCTTAGCGTTCGATGGTTCCGGTGCGCCGGATCTTCTTCTGCAGCAGCAACACGCCGTAGAGCAGTGCCTCCGCGGTCGGCGGACAGCCGGGCACATAAATGTCGACCGGCACGATTCGATCGCAACCGCGTACCACCGAATAGGAATAATGATAGTAGCCGCCGCCGTTGGCACAGGATCCCATCGAGATCACGTAGCGTGGTTCCGGCATCTGGTCGTACACCTTGCGCAGCGCCGGCGCCATCTTGTTGGTCAGGGTGCCCGCGACGATCATGACGTCGGACTGCCGCGGCGAGGCGCGCGGGGCAAAGCCGAACCGCTCGCAGTCATAGCGCGGCATCGACATCTGCATCATCTCGATCGCGCAGCAGGCCAGACCGAAGGTCATCCACATCAGTGAGCCGGTACGCGCCCATACGATCAGATCATCGGTGGCGGCGACAAAGAAACCCTTGTCGGACAGCTCGTGGTTGACCTCGAGAAAGTAAGGATCGTTGGCTCCGACCGGCTTGCCGGTGGAGGGATCGATGATGCCGGTCGCGGCCGGGGAAACCGCCGGCGCCTTGGCTGCGGGACTCAATCCCATTCGAGCGCGCCTTTCTTCCATTCGTAGGCAAACCCGACGGTAAGGACGGCAAGGAAGACCACCATCGACCAGAACCCGGTGGCGCCGAGCTTGCCGAACGCCACCGCCCAGGGGAACAGGAATGCCACTTCGAGGTCAAAGATAATGAAGAGGATCGCGACCAGGTAGAACCGGACATCGAATTTCATGCGGGCGTCGTCGAACGCGTTGAAACCGCATTCATACGCAGAAAGCTTTTCCGGATCTGGCTGCTGGAAGGCCAGCAGGAAGGGAGCGATCAGCAGCGCCAGACCGATCAGGCCAGCCACCCCGATAAAGACCACGAGCGGGAGATAATTCTGCAGGATGCCGGTCATCGGCTGAGCCTTTTCCCACGGACCGTGACGGCCGCGGATTCGTTAACACAAGTGGTTCGAGCCTTAGCGCAGTGCAACAAGGGGCGCAAGCCAAGCTCTCTTGACGGGCGCACGCCGCCTGTATTTCTTTGCCTGCTGACCCCGCCCGCAATGGAGGCCCAAATACCCACTCTCCGCTTCAGCTCAGGTCTTTTTCCGCGTCGAGCATGCTTGCGGCAGAGATGGTCAGGCGATCGATGAGGCCCATTAACATCGCAGCCTCCTCCGTGCTGAGCTGTTCCAGCAAAACCTGATTGCGTTCCAGCGCGCCTGCCACCATCGTCTCATGGGCAACCAGGCCGGCCCGCGTCAGGCAAACCAGCACTTCCCGGCTGTCCCTCGGGTTGACTGCCTTCGAAACGAGCTTGCGCGACACCAGTCCCGCCAACGCCCGGCTGATCTGCCCCTTGTCCATGCCTACGGCGTCGGCAAGCCTCGCCACGCTCATCGGCGGGTGGCGCCCCAGCGACGCCACCAGCCCGAACTCCACCGAAGACAACCCCGTCAGGCGCTTGTAGCGCAGAATGGCGCCGCGCTTCAAAAGATTGGCGAGCACCATCAAGCGCGACGACGTCATCGCGGTGATCGGCGCCAGCCGATCGTCCTTGACCGCGCTGACCGGCGGCGCGACTACCCTGCTCGGCTGCTGCTTCATGGCCAAGATGTGCCAATAAAACCACCTGATGCCAAGTTTTGCGAAACCGTTGACATTGTCATCGATCTACAGTTCAGTTGCGAAGGGTTTTTAACACGGCGCCAAGCCGGCAAGGAGGAAGCGGCTATGAACGTCACCCAGCGGGATCGTGATCTCGGCACCGCCTATGCCATGAAGCCGCCCTCCACCCGCACGGAATTGACTGCGGTTGGACGCGGCACGCCGATGGGAGAATTGCTGCGGCGCTATTGGCACCCGATTGGGCTTGCGGGTGACGCCGCCGACACCCCGCGCAAGATCCGGGCCTTGGGCGAAGATCTCGTGCTGTTCCGCGACCGCCACGGCCGTCCCGGGCTGCTGCACGCGCGCTGCTGCCACCGCGGCACCACGCTCTATTACGGCAAGGTCGAGGAAGACGGTATCCGCTGCTGCTACCACGGCTGGAAGTTCGACACTGAAGGCCATTGCCTGGAGCAACCCTGCGAGCCCGGCGGCGGCCAGTTCAAGGACAAAGTGCGTCAGCCCTGGTATCCTGTGATGGAACGTTACGGGCTGATCTTCGCCTATCTGGGGCCGGCCGAAAAGAAGCCGGTGCTGCCACGCTATGAATGCCTGGAAAAGATGGATGACGGCGAGTTCGTTGAAGCCGATGACTCCTCGATCGGCGGCGGCGGACCCGTCATCATTCCCTGCAACTGGCTGCAGCATTTCGAGAACGTCGTCGATCCCTACCATGTTCCGGTGCTGCACGGATCCTTCAGCGGCCCGCAATTCACCAACATGATGGCGGCGATGCCGGACGTAAAGTTCGAGATGTCGCCGCGTGGCGTCACCGTGCGCTCGATCCGCAACCAGGAGGATGGCAAGATCTTCTATCGGGTCACCGAAGCGGCGCTGCCAACGCTGCGGGTCGTGCCCAATCCTCGGGTGGCCCAGTTCGCCCGCGTCGAGTCGATCGGCTGGACGCTGCCGGTCGACGACACCGCATTCCGCATCTATGTCGCCGGCCGGGTCAGGCAGCGCGGCGACATCGGTAGGATGCGCTCGAAATTCAATGGCAAATTCTGGTGGGAGATGACCGAGCAGGAACACCAGCAATTTCCAGGCGATTACGAGGCTCAGGTGGGCCAGGGCGCCGTGACGCTGCATTCCGAGGAGCATTTCGGCCAGAGCGATCGCGGCGTCCTGATGATCCGGCGCATGCTCGCCGATCAGCTTGATGCCATTGCCGCCGGTCACGACCCCATCGGGGTTTCATTCGACACAAGCGCGCCGCCCGTCGAGTTCGAAGCCGGAAACTTCATTCGCGAGGTATGAGGCGCACCTCGCGCATCAAACCAGTACTTGGGGAAAACCATGGTCGAGCTGTCGCCCGAGGTCGCAGCACCCGCACAGGCAATAGCGGCGACGTCGGCAAGCTCAACGCGGCGATACTACGTGCTGGGGCTCTTGACCGTCATCTACGCGCTGAATTTTCTCGACCGCACGATCTTCAATGTTCTGATCGAGCCGATCAAGAAGGAATTCGCGCTGAGTGACACCGCCATGGGCATGCTGGCCGGATTTGGCTTCGTGCTGTTTTATTCGCTGCTCGGCATCCCGATCGCCCGCCTCGCCGACCGTCTCAATCGGCGCAATATTGTGGCTCTGGCACTCGCGTTCTGGAGCGTGATGACGCTGTTGTGCGGGACGGCCGCCAGCGTGGCAACGCTAGCGCTCGCGCGGGTGGGGGTCGGCATCGGGGAAGCTGCCGGCACCCCGGCCTCGCAATCCATGGTCGCCGATCTCTTCGACAAGAACGAACGGCCGCGCGCGCTTGGGGTCTACGCCATCGGCACCTATCTGGGCGTATTCCTCGGCTATTTCATCGGCGGCACTATCAATCAGTACTTTGGCTGGCGGATGGCGTTCCTGACTGCCGGGCTGCCCGGGATCGCGCTCGCCGCAGTGCTGTGGTTGACGGTCTCGGAACCGAAGCGTGGCGCCATGGCGGAAGCCTTCGTACCCGAGCCGATCGGTCCGACGCTCGGCTTTCTCGCCTCGCAGCGAACGTTCGTCATCGTGCTGATTGGCTTTTGCCTGACCACCTATACCAATTACGCCACCTCGGCATGGATTCCCCCCTTTCTGGCGCGAGTGCATCATCTGAGCAGCGCCGAGATCGGTACCTATGCCGGCACCTTCAAGGGTCTGTTCGGGATGGCCGGCACGCTGGTGGGAGGGCTAATCGTGGCCCAGATCAGCCGCCGCGACGATCGCTGGAAGTTATGGGCGCCGGCAATCACCTCGGGCCTCGCCGGCCCGGTGTTTACGGTCTGCATGCTGACGCCGGATTTCATCACCATGGTCGCCACGCTGGCGCTGACCTCGTTTCTGGTCGGCTGTCATCTCGGGCCGATCTTTGCCATCGCGCAGACGGTGGCGCGCCCCAGCATGCGAGCGCTGGCATCGGCGATCATCCTGTTGACCGCGACCTGCTTCGGCCAGGGCGTCGGCCCACTCGTGGTCGGAATTACCAACGATGCACTGACGCATGACTACGGCGCCAACGCCGTGCGCTACTCGCTGCTGTCGGCGGCGCTGACGACGACCATGGGCGCGCTGTTGTTTGTCTGGGCCGCGCGATCGATCCGCAGCGATATCAGGCGGGCGATGGTGCCCTGAGAATGTCGCTCAACTCTTAGTCTGAGCGCGCAATCAGTCCAGCGGACCAGTGTAGTGCTCCAGCCGCGCCCAGGCTTCGCTGCCGTAGGTGCTCCGCCACTTTGCATAGAAGCCGGCCCTGACCAACGCCGCCCTGAAAGCGACCGGATCAGGCGTGTTGAAGGTCATGCCCCTGGCCGATAGGTCGGCCTGCAGAGAATGGTCCAATTCCCTGAGGTCGGCGCGCTCCTTGATGGCGGCGGTATCGAAATTGTGGTTGACGATCTCGAGGAGATCGGGCGGCAGACCGGCCATCGCGCGGCCGTTGGCGACGATCCAGTAACCGCTCCAGCAGTGGTTCGACAGGGCGCAATATTTCTGCACCTCGTAGAGCTTGCCGGTCGACACCTGGGCCAGCGGGTTTTCCTGGCCCTCGACAATATGGGTCTGCAGCGCCGAGTAGAGGTCGCTATAGCTGATGCTGGAGGGCAGAGCCCCGAGCCCGCTGAAAAGCGAGGTCAACAGCGCCGTGACCGGAACCCGGATCTTGAAGCCCCTGATGTCCTCGACGCTGTTCAATTGCCGGCTCGCCGATGAGGTGATCTGGCGGAAGCCGTTGTCCCAGACTTTCGTCATCGGAACGATACCGGTCTTCGTGATCGCGTCGCGGACGAGATCGCCGACACGACCGTCCATCGCGGCCCAGACCTGATCATAGGACTGAAAGGCGTAGCCGATGCTGGGAAGGCCCGACAGCGGCACCAGCGTCGACAGCGTCAGGCTGGGCGCTGCCAGTAATTCGATGCCGCCGGAGCGGAGTTGCGAGAGCATCTCGGGATCGCCGCCAAGCTGGCTGTTGGGGAACACCGTGACGTTCAATCGGCCGGACGACTGCGTGCCGATGGCACCCGCCGCCTCCATCAGCCGCATCGTCAGGGGGTGGTTTTCCGGCGTATCGACGCCGAGTTTGAAGTCGAATTCCGTCCCGGCGCCGGCGGGGCGCGCGGTCAGCATCGTCGCGGCCCAGGCGCCGGAGGCCGCCCCGAGCAGGGCCCTGCGAGTGATCTTCAAAGGTGGCCTCCGCTCGCGCATGGTCGCGCGTCACCGAGTTTCGGTCGAACGGCTGGGAACCGCAAGACCTTGGAAAATTGCCCCGGAAGAGGCCGATGAAGCCATTTTTAGGGAATGGCGAAACAACCCGGAAACACATTGGCGGTAACCCTGCGACAGCAAGGCGGCGATAAAGGGCGCCAGGAGGCTTAAGATGAACCACTCCATTCACTCAGCGGACCGCGCTACCCACCTGAAAATTGTGGTGATCGCCCTGGTGGCCGGCATCATGGTGGCGGGGTTCGGCATCCAGGCTCGCACCAGTTCGGATGACGCCCGCATCGCTCACGTCATCAAGGCCGGAAAGGCGGTAACGCTGACCAGTTCGGATACGTCAGTCATCCGCTAGGCCCCCGGGGGGCTTGACGACCTCGTTTCGGCCGCCGGCGGGCGGCCGTTTGGTTGTAGGGATGGTTTCCTGCCTACTACGCACCGACCAGCTTCAGGCTGGACACGGGCCATTTGCCAAAATGCCCGCCTATTGAGAGGCGCAGGCCATGCAACTCGTCCAGCCAGACTCTCTCAACGGTTCCGGCTTTGCCGTCGCTCAGCACCACGGCTTTTCCTACCAGTTCAGCCTCCGCCCGCTCATAGCAAGCTAGAATCGTGGAAGCATGTTTGAGGAGGTCCGTCATGATGGATCAATCCGAATCTAGCGCGCCCTCCACCTCTCAGGTGTTGCGGCTCAAAGATGAGCATGCCGTGGCGCTTCGGCGACCCAATTGAGGCCGACGCAGCGGAATCGGCTGTTCAGCCACAGCCATGCACCGAAAAACCAAGGATGCCGCCTCAGCGAGGGCCATAAGTGCTTGATGATGGCGCGAGAGACGGGGCTCGAACCCGCGACCTCCGGCGTGACAGGCCGGCGCTCTAACCAACTGAGCTACTCCCGCGCGATGGCGACATCGGCGCGAGGTGGGTCTTAAAGGGGGGACCTGTCCCAAGTCAAGGTTGTTGCAAATACCCCTGCCAGTCAGGGCTTTTTGCAACGCCGATGCGAATAATGGGCTGTTTATCGGCAAAACAGCATGGTCATTCGCCCCCCGAATCGTTTAAGGCCTGCTACGTCTAGGTTTCCCAGGCATCAACAAGGAGGAGGGCCAATTATGGCAAAAAAAGCAGCGACCCCAGCGACCGTCACCCTGAAACATCTGGCGGCGGCGATCGCGGAGGAGCAGGAATTGTCGAAGAAACAGGCCGAGGCGATCCTGAACGATCTGGTCACAAGGATCACCAAGCACCTCAAGAAGGGTGAGCGCATCCGCATCGTCGGCCTCGGCATCCTCCAGGTCCGCAAGCGCGCCGCCCGCATGGGCCGCAACCCCGCCACCGGGGAAGCCATTCACATCAAGGCCAGCAAGAAGGTCGCCTTCCGGGCCGCCAAGGAACTCAAGGAAGCCGTCTGAGACCGGACGCGTCCTTGCAATCTTGCGTCATTCCGGCACCGCGCAGACGGCCCCCCGGAATGACGCTTTGCTGACGAGCCCAGTTGCGCTAGCACCGTGCCGGAGCGTCGCTTTTCCTGCCCTGACCTACTACGGTGTCCCCTGTGAATTCAGCCCTCAGGTTCACCCACACCGTGACCGAGCGCTTCCTGCGCTATGTCGTGATCGACACCCAGTCGGACCCGGTTTCGCCGAGTTGTCCCTCCACCGAAAAACAAAAAGATCTGGGCCGCCTTTTGGCCGCCGAACTGCGGGCCATGGGCATCGACGACGCCCATCTCGACGAACACGGCTACGTCTACGCCACCATCCCCGCCAATACCGATAAGCAAGTGCCGGTGATCTGCTTCTGCTCGCACATGGACACCTCGCCGGACTGCACCGGCAAGGGTGTCAGGCCGCAGATCGTGAGGAACTATCGCGGTGGCGACATTGTGCTGCCGCGCGACCCGACGCAGGTGATCCGCGTGGCGGACCATCTCGCGCTGGCCGATCAGATCGGCAACGACATCATCACCACGGACGGCACTACCCTGTTGGGCGCGGACAACAAAGCCGGCCTCGCCGAAATCATGGACGCTGCGCACTTCCTGATCAACAATCCCGAGATCAAGCACGGCGCCATCAAGATCCTGTTCACCCCCGATGAAGAGATTGGCCGCGGCGTCGATCGGGTCGACCTGAAGAAACTCGGCGCCGATTTTGCCTATACGATCGATGGCGAAACCGCTGGGAATATCGAGGACGAGACATTTTCGGCGGATGCCGCCA
>Ga0182012_10002877_pt1 | contig 18514 bp, 17 predicted proteins | sample 612S2SmetaG_FD_120486 | JGI IMG/M metagenome (GOLD analysis project Ga0182012, IMG submission 120486) | Permafrost microbial communities from Stordalen Mire, Sweden - 612S2S metaG | ecosystem: Environmental > Terrestrial > Soil > Wetlands > Permafrost | place: Sweden: Stordalen | collected...
CGGCTTGGTTGAATCGCGCCGCATTCAAGAGCACTGCCGAGGTTTCAGAGTGCTTCGCCAGTTGCGTCTCCCAGAGCCGCTTCGCCTGTTCATAGTCGTACGGAGTGTTCAACACTCCACCAGCTTGTTGGAGCTGTGGCAGCGCGCCCAGCGCAGCGTTGTCCGGATGATTCGTAATCATCCACAGAAAATTGCGCACATACTCTGGCCCCGCATGGTTGAACGCATAATTTTGCAGAAGCATGATCCGTGATCCCACATCCTCCGGATTCGCTTCTACTTTCGCCTCAAGCTCACTCGCCCGTTCCGCAGAGTAGGGGTTCGCTTCACGTTGCCCGAATACTATGACCGCGAAGAGAATTGTGCTCAGCAAAAGCGGCTTCATGGAGTAACAGTCTACACTAAAATCGCATCATTCGGGACACCTCGACTTTTTCGCCTGCGTAAAATAGCAAAGAAGGCGCAACTCGGCTCGGCGTGTACTGAACTACTTCTTCCCAAAGGAGAAATGCCATGAGTAACGTTGTCTACATAGCAGCCGGCCAAGGCCGCGAGTTCGCTTGGAAAAGCGACGACGCGTTTGTCAAACTCTCATCCGAAGATTCAGGTGGAATGTTCAGCCTCATTGAGGACAACCTCACCACCGAATTTCGTCTCGCCCGCCATGTTCATCGAGAGCACGCTGAAACATTTGTGATGATCAGCGGAAAAGTCGAGTTCATGCTCGATGACTCGACAGTGGTTCTTTCCGCTGGCGATACCCTCCACATCCCGCCCGGCGAACCTCATGCTGTGCGCTGCTTGGAACCGGCAAAAATGCTTACACTGTATCAACCGGCTGGCCTGGAAAAACTCTTCGCTGCGTATGCCGCCATGACTTCGGAGGAAATGGCCGACCAGGAGAAAATTCGAGCCGTCGATCTGGCCCACGACAACGTCGTCTTATAGCTACGCATGCCCAGTGAGAACATTCGCAATGCTGCAAAGCCGCGCGCTCATGCCAAGAGTTAGCATGTACCATGGTGATCGTGATGCTAGCCGAGTCCTTTGTTTTTCTCCTAGAGGCATATCTCGCCATCGGGGCACTTCTCGCTCTTGCCTTCGTTACGAAGGGCATTGGTCAGGTCGATCCCGTGGCGAAGGGTGCGAGCGCCGGTGCCCGTCTTATTCTGTTCCCCGGTGCCGTGGCACTCTGGCCGCTAGTATTGAATCTCTGGATGCGCGCCAGTAGGAACCATTAATGATTCAGCCACTTCGCCGGTCTCATTTTTGGACTTGGCTCGTTTTATCGGTATTGCTCATAGTTTTATTCACTGCCGGGCTGCTCGTGCGCCAGACTACAACACCGAAGAATCCCGCCATACACTGGGACCGTTATCGATGAGCTTAGAATACAAAGCGGTTGGTTGGAACCGTCAGAAACGCATCTATGATTTAGTTTTGGTCGCTGCACTCGTTCTCTATCTGGCGGTTTTCGCTGGCGTGGGATCGCTCGTTTATCCCACGGCGACAGCAGAGACCCTTCTGATTCGCGCTTTCGGCACAGCCGCACTTTTACTTTTGAACGTCATCCTTTGCATCGGCCCGCTCTGCCGCCTTAATCGCCGTTTCCTTCCGCTTTTATACAACCGGCGTCACTTGGGCGTCGTAATGTTTCTATCCGCGCTGGTTCACGGTGCGTTCTCGATCTTTCAGTTTCACGCCTTGGGAGATGTCTCGCCCCTGTTAAGCGTGTTCATTAGCAACCCTCGCTACGACAGTTTCCGGGACTTTCCGTTTCAACCCTTTGGTTTCGGAGCACTGTTGATTCTTTTCGTCATGGCTGCGACGAGTCACGATTTTTGGCTTCATAACCTCTCTGCACCAGTGTGGAAGCGAATCCACATGATGGTCTACTTTGCCTACGCTTTAGTCGTGGCGCACGTTGTGTTGGGCGCACTACAAACGGAACACAATCAAGCGCTGGCGGTCTTGTTAGGGGCAGGACTTGTACTCGTCTCCACATTACACTTGCTGGCCGGTGCGAAGGAGCGTCAAGTAGATCGCCTCACCGCGAAGGCCGCCGCCGAAGGCTTTATCGAAGTGTGCCAAGTGGATCATATTCCAGAGAAGAGAGCGGCCGTGGTCTCCGTCGGCGGAGAGCGGATTGCCGTGTTTCGTTACGACGGAAAGCTTTCCGCTGTTTCAAATGTCTGCCGCCATCAAAACGGTCCGCTTGGCGAAGGACGCATCATCGACGGCTGCATCACTTGCCCTTGGCACGGCTATCAGTATCTGCCGGATTCCGGGGCATCGCCGCCGCCCTTCAATGATAAAGTTGAGACCTATCTAGTGAAACTTGTCGGCGACAAGGTTTTGATCCACCCGAAAGGCAATCCGCCCGGGACGTTTGTCGAGCCAGCGCGAATCGGACCTGTTGGCGCAGGAGCTTGAAAATGAACGACGATTTCTATGTTGGTTATCTGCCGAAAGCCCCGGCTACCCTTGGGAGTTGGATATTTCGAACGGTTACCGTGCTGGTTCTCGCCGGGTTAGCGGCCGCCGCGGTTCTCGCGGTGAAACAGCCCCCCTATGCGAACAGCAATTTCGAATTCGGAGTGGTTCGTGACTTCTCAGGCGTGATTGAGACTAACCCTTATCCAATTTTGCAAACCGCCAATTCCAGTTTCTTGTTAGTAGCCCCAGGCAAGCACGGCGCTTCAGGGCTGGTGAGGCCGCTGGAAGGGAAGAGTGTTCGACTAAAAGGTTCGCTCATCGAGCGCGGGCCAGATCGAATGTTAGAGTTACTCCCAGAATCCTTGCCGCAAACGGGACAGATTTCAACCCAAGCGGTCCCTCTCTCAAGAGATCTTGGCGCTATTCGACTGCGCGGCGAAATTGTGGACAGCAAGTGTTATCTGGGCGTTATGAATCCCGGAAATGGCAAAGTGCATAGGGACTGTGCGGCCCGCTGCATCAGTGGTGGAGCACCACCAGCCTTTATCGTGCAGGATGCCACTGGTGAAACCCAGTTCCTACTCTTGGCCGGCTCAGATGGGCGGGCTTTGAAGCGCGAGGTATTGTCTTTTGTCGCCGAGCCCTTGGAGATTGAAGGGCGTTTGGTTCGCTCAGGTTCTCACCTCGTTCTAAAGGCGGAACCTTCCGCCTTCGTTCGGATTCCCCGATAGCTTGCTCATGCGGCGAACCTGACTTAAACTCACACCCGACACGCCTTCACAAGGCGCGCCAGGAACATAGAAAAAATCCACGGCTTGAGCGTTGACCTGAATATGGCTAAAGCTTACTGTCTCCGCATCTGGCCTGTGCATGCAAATCGAATATGCGCTGCGCGCTGGGCGATGACTCCGATGGAAATCCGCAAGTGCCGAGGGACTGACACGCTCGCTCGAAAGTACGCCGCCCCTGAATTCTTGTCGACGCGCAGCGCGGACGGCTTCCGTATCAAATGAGGATGAGGTCAACATAAATAGAGAGTCTTCACAGAAGATCTGCGTCTTCTTAGAGCCGTCCCATTCGCATAACGCCGCAGGCCGATGTGGTCCAAGTGCTGCAATCGTAAACGGCGCAAACGTCATTAGTTCAGTGTGGCGGAAGCGCTCGCAGATTTCAGCCACCGATGACACCCCGATCAACGCTGGCACGATGGCTCCGCGGCTCTGCGGACATTTCGGCTCGGCACCCGACGATCCGGTTAGATTAGCGCCATTCAAGAGGCAAAGGGTAACGCCAAGTTCATTGCAAGCGATCCAGGTCCCTCCGAAATCTCCATCGACTGGTGCGAGGAATTGCACTGCCTCACTCACCGCGAGGCTTGGCGGCGCGGCCTTCCTGCGAGTCAGCTTCTCATCTCGATTGAAGAAGAGTTGATAGCCTTCGGGGCTATAAATCCAACTTACGGTACACATTGACTCTGGACCTTTGTGTCTCTTATTGCCGCTTCAAAATTTGTGGACTGCACCCGCGCGAATGCATCTCCTCAAACATCACACTATGGTTCATAGCGCGAGCGGGCTGTCCCCGAATTTTCTCTTGCAGGATACTACTATAGTGTTTGCGGAACATTATTCCAGTTTTTCTACTCGTCACTTTTGCAACCGCATCTGGCAAGGCCCCGCCTCAAACCAACCCAAAAGACCCGTCATTGCAAAACATAGCCAAACTTGTGGATGAAGTCCGGGCGGTGTCTTATCCACAGTTGCACGGTGCCTCCTTCAGCTTTCGGCAAATCCACAGCAATTACATTTTTATGGAAAGCCGCTTCAAGTTCTCCAGCTTCTTCTTTTCGCCTAAGCTCAGTTACCTGATTTCTTTCAATCCCGAGGCAACCATCCGGCAGGCTCCTCCAGAAGGTTTGCGGGCCATTGCAGCCCATGAACTCGCTCACGCCGACTACTACCATAGCTGCCACAGAATCAAATTGCTAAGCCTGGTTCGGCTGCTCAGTGCGGAATATACCGTCCGCTTTGAACGGCGCGCCGATCTTGAGGCAATCGATATTGGCTACGGCCCAGGACTCCAATCTTTTCGCACGTGGCTTTATCAAAATATTCCGTCGAATCGCGTTCCCCAAAAAAAGCGAAACTACTTCTCGCCCGAAGAGATTGCCGCCATTATGAGAGCGAAGCAGGTAAACTCGCAAATCATTAAAATCTACTTAGCGTGCGTGCCGCTGAGCCTCCAAGATATCGAACGTGAAGCGCTCAATCCTCCACAATCATGCCGAAAATGAATGATGTCAGGAAATCTCGGCGATCATTAGGGTCACGTCGTCGTCTAACGGGCAGTTGCCACGATGGCGATCAAGGTCCCCAATCACTGCAGTTTTCAGGTCGTCTGGCGGGAGTGCTGAATGCCGCTTGAGCGACTCAATCAACCGTGTTTCGCCGAAGGCGTCTTCGTCGGAATTGAAGCACTCCGTTACACCGTCAGTATATAAGCAGATGCGGTCACCTGGACCAATGTTGATCTCATTCATATCATATTTAACGTCCGCCAAGATTCCCAAAGGAAGGTTCGTAGGGCCGGAACTGGGGCTAAGCACCATGGGCTCCCACGGCTTGCCTTGGCGTTGTACAAAGGCGGGCGGGTGGCCGGCATATGAGAAGTACAACTTACGCCGCGTTGTGTGGTAGCCAACAACAACCGCAGTAGTAATAGAGTCGAAGCCGCGACTCTTCACCTCACCATTCAAGTCCGCAAGCACCTTGTTTCCGTGAGTGGTGTTCATCCGCTTCTGCATCGATTCATAAACCCACGTGCTGAGGCGGCTGACTTGGCCGCCGTGCCCGCGCAAATCGGCGATTGCGAAGCGTGTGAGGTAGTCCCACTTACAGACGCTCACGTAGTAGATGTCGCCACCACGGTCGCCATCGTGGGCAGTGCTAAAAATGCTGGCGGTCAGCCCGGCGGTGGAGATATCGGTATTAATCGCCAAAATGCCACCCCAGATCTCGGCGCATTTGATCCGGATTGGTTCAGCTGCCGCTTGTTCAATTGAATTATCCATTCAGGTTTTAGTCGCTCACAGTGTGAAGTGCCGAGCTTTTCCGATAGTGTGTCCAATTCTGCCAAATCTCCCTCAACGTGGTCGGAGGCAAGCCCAGCTTACGATTCTCTGCCGCAATTGCGAAGATAATTTCCCATTGGCGAAACAGAGTGCGGTAAGCGCGGAACAAAGAATTGGCCGGATCATAAACGCTGGTGGCCTCCGAGGAAATTCCGTTCAGCTCAATAATCTGAAACTCGCGGCCGGCGCGCAGCGCTTCTTCGCAGGTGTAGCGCACGTCGTATCGGCCAACAAAGAAGCCGCTCACCGCTTGCGATATCTGGTCGATTTGCCTTTCGAGTTCTTCCGAGTGAAGGCGAACTCCATCCAGAAAGATCGCTCCCTGACAGTGATTGCCGGCCTCTACTAGCTTTACTCGTTTTCCTTCCGCGACGATTCGGTCCCGTTGCTGGGCGAATCGTTGCAGATAGGTCGCCGAAACTAGAGAAGCCCGCGGATCGCTGAGAATCAACTCCTCCAACGTGCGATGGCCGTCTCCCGTAACAATAGGAAACACTTTCTCAGTAATCGCAAAGATCTTGCCCTTCGATTCGGAAGGGAAACGGTAGTAGAAGATCCCTGCTTCCTCTGGGCCCGGAACGTATTCTTGTACCAGAACGTCTCGTTGGAATTGAGCGCAGTACTGGCGCACTTCGTCATCTGAATGAATAATCCGGAAGCCGTGGCCGCGCTGGCCCACGTCCGGCTTCAAAACAACTGGATAGGGTAGATTGCTTTCGTTGCGGAGTCGTAGGATGTCCTCCGCCTGCTGGTCTACCGAAACAAAGCGCACCAGATGTGTTTCGGCGGTGAACCCCGGATGAGTGCCCGCCAGATCTGCCAGAGTGTCAAACTTCGATTCGCCAATCAGACCGCCCGTTTGCATCCCGGGGTTGGCTAGAGTGGGTAGGCTCAGGCTCCGGTAGCGCAGAGCCAGCAACAAATATTTAGCTATCACCGGTAGGTAGAAGACAACTGGTGGCCAGAATTCCCAATGGATATTTCGCTTGAAACTTAACAGAAGCCCGCGTGAAAATTTCTGCAAGGCCTTTCTCAAAAGCCACTCCAGTGCCGCCGCGAGCACGATACACGCACCAAGCTTTCCAGCTTCCGAGCGGAACATGTTGAATTCCGCGATAACCATCATTCCAACGTGATACGAAATCCAGAACAGGATTGCTACCCAACCAACGCACGCGGCCGCAGTCATCGATAGAAACCGGCGCGGTGGCACCTTCAACAAACCTGCCATTAAATAGGTGGGAAGGCGGGTTCCCGGCACCGCTCTGCTCAGCAGAATCGCTGTTGTTCCGTGGTCTCGAAACCAGGCTTCGCTCTTAGACAAGCTCACGCTCTTGCCGATGAACCGTTTGAACCAGGACTTCTCAAACACCGGACGCCCAAAGCGCAACGCCAGCACATAAAGACCCAAATCGCCAAGCCAGATGCCCGCGAAACTGCTTCCTGCTGCCCACGGCAGCGAGACCATATTGTTCACCACCAAGAGTGCCGCGCCCAACACTGCTACGTCTTCTAAGACAAACGTCGAGACGAAGATGAGTAGCGCGTGTAATGCATCTGAAAGGACCACTACCTTGCCTCAACAAGCCTTGCCTCAATCTCCGCGCGCTGTGCAGCTTGAAAGCGAAGCGTGGAGGGGGACATCCCAAAATTTGGGTCAACTTCAACGCCGTGCAGCCGCAACGTCACCGAGATGAGCGCGAAATGATGGATGGTGTGACTACTCAGAGCCTGCAGTTCACGGCCAATCGACGAGCGTAAGCTCACATCCGGGTCGCCATTCTCCACCCGCACGGCCAGCGCCGTATCGTCCGGGATAGAGGACAGTTCTTCCAGGCGGTCAATGATAAATAAAATTCTTGCCGTTGCCGCGCGCCTGCTTGTCTCCAGAGTCTGGTCACGGACTCGCGCATCGTAGTCGACACAATTGGCGCTCTGACCCCGCAGGAACGAATCGTAGAACTCGAGCACATGCCGCAGATGACTTCCCACCCGGTGCGGTTCCAAGCCCTTGGGGCTGGTTGAAAAGGTCGAATCGTCCAATCTGTCAAGAAGCGCTATCGCTTGCTGAAGCAAGCCGATATTCGTCTCAATAAGTTCCGAGCTGTTGTTCACGTTCATCCCTGTCTCTCAGATCCCCGGAAACCCAGAATTTGCTCCGGACCGGTTCAGTGCGCGACTAGCCTGCTAATGCACACCACGGCTCCATCCCCTAATATCCGATTCGTAAAGGAATCAAGTCCGTACATGAAGGAATTCGGAATTGAGTACGCAGTAGTTACGGTCAACTCAACCACCGGTAGCGAAACCTGGATAAAGCGTCATTCCGCCATCAACGAACAAACTTGTGCCTGTGATGTAATCTGCCATGTCGGATGCCAGAAACACGGCAGCGTTACCGATGTCCTCTGGTTCTCCAATGCGTCCATAAGGAACTAGCTTCATCAGTGCGGCGTAGGCCTCTGGTGTGTCCCAAGCGGAGGTGTTAATTGGAGTTCGAATCGCGCCTGGACAGATGCTGTTCACCCGTATCTTGAGTGGCGCCACTTCCTGTGCCAGGCTCTTCATCATCAGCATCACTCCTCCCTTCGATGTCGCATAGTTGACGTGCCCCGCCCACGGAATCACTTCGTGTACCGAGCTCATGCAGATGATTTTGCCTGCTGATAGTGAAATTTCAGACCGAATTCCGCGTCGCTTGAACTCACGAATGGCTTCCCTTGCGCAAAGAAACTGACCCGTCAAATTGATGCTAAGCACCGTGTTCCATTGCGCCAGCGTCATCTGCTCAAATGGCGCGTCTTTCTGTAGACCGGCGTTGTTAATCAGAATGTCAATGGTCCCAAAGGCCTCGAACATCTGCCGGAACATGGCGCCCACTTGCTCTTCATTGGAAACATCGGCCAAAATGGGTAGCGCTTTGCCCCCCAAACTCTCAATGGTGGAAGCGACTTCCTTTGCAGCATCTTCATCGCGCACATAGTTTATTACTACGTCTGCTCCCGCCGCGCCTAGGGCAATCGCAACAGCCTTGCCAATTCCTGAATTCGCTCCAGTTACCAGCGCTTTCTGCCCTTTCAAAAGCTGGGGCATTTTTTTGTAATCCATTATGACTCCTTTTTCTCGTTGGCTTCATGAACTTCGCGGGGTAGCAAGAGTTTGGCAACCAGACCTGTCCAGCCGGTTTGATGGGAAGCGCCTGTGCCGCGTCCCGTGTCGCCATGGAAGTACTCGTAGAACAGAATCATGTCTCGGAAATGCGGGTCGTTCTTTTGAATTTCCGATTCACCTTGAAATGGGCGGAAGCCTTCGTTGTTGCGCAGGAAAAGCGCGGCCAGCCGGCGCGAGAGTTCCGCGGCCACCTGTTCGATCGTGATGTAATTCCCGGAACCCGTCGGGCACTCAATTTTAAAGTCGTCGCCGTAGTAGTAATGAAATTTCTGTAGTGACTCGATCAGCAGGAAGTTGAGCGGCATCCAGATCGGTCCACGCCAATTCGAATTACCGCCGAACAATCCAGAGCGCGATTCACCGGGTTCGTATGCCACGCTCATACTGCCCCCACTCCAGTTAAATGTGTAGGGCTCATCCGCGTGATGCCGCGAGATAGCTCTGACTCCGTAATCGGAAAGAAATTCTGATTCGTCGAGCATTCGCCGCAGCAGTTTCTTCATGCGGCTACCCCGCAGCAGCGACAACAATCGGCGCTCCCCGGTGCCCGGCTCGTGCCATCGCGAAACGAGCGCGGCCAAATCAGGCCGGTATTTCAGAAACCAATTCAATCGCAACGTAAAGTCGGGTACTTCGTTGAGCAATTCGGGCTCTAACGTTTCCACCGCAAAGAGCGGAATCAAGCCAACCATCGACCGCACTTTCAGTGGGATTAGCTCTCCGTTCGGCAAATTCAGCACGTCATAAAAGAAACCGTCCGCCTCATCCCACAGCCCCAATTCCTTGTCACCCATATTGCTCATAGCTTCCGCAATATGTAAAAAGTGCTCAAAGAACTTAGTGGCAATGTCTTCGTAAACGTGATTGTGTTTTGCCAATTCTAGTGCAATGCGCATCAGATTCAGGCTGTACATTGCCATCCAACTTGTGCCGTCCGACTGGTTGATGTATCCTCCTGTGGGCAGCGGCGCGCTTCTATCAAATACGCCTATGTTGTCAAGTCCCAGAAATCCTCCCTGGAAGATATTCCGGCCCTCCGTGTCTTTGCGGTTCACCCACCAGGTGAAGTTGAGCATCAGCTTGTGGAAAACACGCTCAAGAAACGCCAGGTCTCCCTGGTAGTTTGGATCTTCTTTCTGCCGTTGTTTCCGGTCCATCTGGAACACCCGCCACGTGGCCCAGCCGTGAACCGGAGGATTCACATCTCCGAACGCCCATTCATACGCCGGAAGCTGTCCGTTTGGATGCATATACCATTCGCGCGTCATCAGCACGAGTTGGTCCTTTGCAAAGTCCGGATCCATCAATGCAAACGCGATTGTGTGGAATGCCAAATCCCACGCCGCGTACCACGGATATTCCCACTTATCCGGCATTGAAATGATATCGGCGTTGTTGAGATGAGTCCATTCGCGGTTGCGTCCGTAACGCCGCTGCGCCGGAGGTGCGGGCTGCGCTGGATCGCCTTTCAGCCACTGTGGCACGTCGTAGTAAAAAAACTGCTTGCTCCAGATCATTCCCGCCAAAGCCTGGCGCTGCACTAATCGCGCATCGGGCGATGACAAATCCTTCTGCAACTTGGCGTAGAAATCGTTGGCACTTTGTACGGCCGCCTGGAATACCTGGTTGAAATCGGCGAAGGGTTGATGATGCCCAATTGCTGAAAGCCGAAGCCGGAACTCGACCGAGCCCTGCTTGGGAACCATTTCGCGGAAGTGCACTGCCGCTTTCGTGCCTTCTTGTTTCGGGTTCACCGCATTTTTACTGCCGTGAACCACATATTCATGGAAAGCATCCTTGTAATAGCCAGATCCTTGCTGCCCATAAAGACGCTGGACGTTCGTCTCGTTCTCGCAAAAAAGTAAGGCAGCTTCACCGTCGGCGTAGAGAGAGTATTCAGGTAATTCGCTGTGGCGAGCGACGATGAAGTTTTCATTGGCCACGCACAGGGCGGGCTTCGGAGTCTCGTAGCCCCACGACCACGTATTCCGGAACCAGAGTTGCGGCAGCACATGCAGCGGCGCGTCCTCTCCGCTTCGATTATGCGCCGTGATTCGCACCAGTAAATCGTCCGGTCCAGCCTTGGCGTATTCAACGAACACGTCAAAGTACCGCCCGTCGGCGAATGCCCCGGTATCGATTAACTCGAACTCGGGTTCATGCTTTCCCCGTCGTCGATTCTCCTCAACCAGTTGTCCGTAAGGAAATGCCCCTTGCGGATACTTATAGAGCATCTTCAGGTAAGAATGGGTGGGAGTCGCATCAAGGTAGTAATACATTTCCTTGACATCCTCGCCGTGATTGCCCTCGCTATTGGTCAGCCCAAAAAGGCGTTCCTTAAGAATCGGATCACTCTCATTCCATAAAGCCAACGAAAAACACAACCTCTGTTTTTCGTCGCTAATACCGGCAATGCCGTCCTCACCCCAACGGTAAACGCGGCTACGGGCATGGTCGTGGCTGAAGTAATCCCACGCCTCGCCACCGGCACTGTAATCTTCGCGCACTGTGCCCCATTGGCGCTCGCTCAAGTATGGCCCCCAAAACTTCCAGGGCGCGGTCCCCTTACGACAATCTTTGATTCGTTGTTCTTCGCTCCACGAGTCTTGATTCATGGCTTCCTCAGGAACGGCAATTGATAGCGATGCATGATCAGCACGACGAATGAGCACACGAAAACTACGACGGCAAGGCCGAACAGTTCACCATGATCATCCACTGCGGGGAGCGTGATTCCTAGCTTGGTCAAGTGGCTTACTATGGCGCCGCCTATGACCCCTAGGCTCAGAATCGCACCGTACGGCACCGTAGCAGGCCACAGGATCAAGATGGAAGCAATGAGTTCCACTACCCCGCTGCCGATTCGGCCCCACGGCTCAAGCCCCAGCGTCGAAAAAATATAGACAGACTCTTTAGCTCCGGTAAATTTGAAAAACAGCGTCTGTAACAGAATGACGGCTGCTATGATCCGCAACGCCCAGCTCACGATTACGAAAACTCTGCTATGTTCCATCGCAACCTCCTCATCATTATGCCGTTTGCTGTGCAGATTATTCCAGCATGCCGCTTAAAATTGCGAAACCCTGGGCCAGCCTTCTGGCTGGCCCAGGGTCTTCTCGCACACGAATGTTGACAGACTTCGCTTGTACCCGATTACCGTCGACCGCCACCGCCGCCATGAAAGCCGCCGCCATGAAAGCCACCACCATGGAAGCCGCCGCTCACGCCGTTTCCATGGACGCCTACATAGGCATGTCCCACGGGATAACCACGGCGGAAACCGCCATAAAATCCATGGTAAAAACCAGGATAGAATCCGCCATAGAAACCAAAGCCAAACGGGCTATAGAAAAAGCCAGGACCCCAGAAACCGTAGAAGCTCGTGTATGGGTCCCAGAACCAGCCATCTCCGACTGGATAGTAACCCTCTGGATTCTGCGCTACTAGTTTGTTTTGATCTGATTCCGCTTTGCTGCGTACCGCACTCCAGACATACAGCGGATCTTGCTTTGCTTGGGTCTCATCAAAGCTCGATCTCTTTAGCTTTGGGTTATCGTCAACCAAAATCTGATCATGCCTCCCAACCGCAGCATGGCTCGTCATTCCAACCACGTCAGCTTTGCCGTCAAAGACTTTCACGTCAGCAGGTGCCGAGGTAAAGCCATACAATCCCTTCTTTAGCAGGTCTACGGACGTGGATGCAAACGTGACCTCCAAGTGTGTGCCGGGAACAAATTGGTCTACTTCCACTAGTGCATTTCCACGCGTCAGATTGATTCGCGTATCGGCCAGGCCAACCGCGGTTAGGCTAAATTCGCTACCTGGGCCAACTCGAAGAAACGCTCCCGGAGTTAGCAGCACCTCAACATATCCGTCGCTGGCTGTTTCAAGCGATTGGCCCGGCTGCAGCGCGAAGTGTCCAACGGATTGCACTGTCAAACCCTGGCCTGCCGAAGACACTTGACCCTGAACGTAATTCACCGAACCGGGTCTCGGCAACTCGGCGGGCGGCATCCCTCCCGGAGGCATCTGTCCCGGTTGCTGCGGCGCTGGCGGACTGCCATAAGCGCCGGGCGCCTGGCCGAAACTGCTGGTTGCTATAGCAAGAAGAGCAACCGCTAATAAGAGTCGATCATTTGAAACTGTTTTCATCTTTTATACCCACTCACTTGGACGTGTCCCACACCCCCAGGACTCCGAGTACTTGTACCGATAACAAAATGTGGACCTGAGCGGAGTTAGAACTGATTCACCTAGAGAAAATCCACTGGCTGGCGGGACTTCTTATCTAGGAGTGGCAGCTTAGCTCGGCGCTTGGGCCGAGATCACTAGTTCCTTTGCACGCGAATTCACAAGCCATGATGGAAACTTTGGCAGTTGGGGACGTGGTGTCCGTCGCTTACCAGCATTTACAGGTTGGCGACGACTCCCGCGCGTTGGAACTATTGGCGGTCGCGGTCGCCTGTGCGCCAGATATTGCTTTGATCCAGTATCTGATGGGCATCGGCCTTCTTCGCCAGAAGCAACAAAACGCCGGGATCGCTCATCTCAAACAAGCCGTCGTTTTGGATGAGGCGAATGCCGATTACCAGTTAGCGCTTGGCCATGCCCTGATGGCAGAGCAGGCGGACGAGGCACTTCCGCACTTGGCACGCGCGATTCAGTTGGGCTCGCGCGATCCGTCCGCGTACCAAAAATTGGCGGCCTTGTTGGTGAATCAAGGAAAGCCGGAAGAAGCGTTGCACATTTGCGACGCCGGATTCGGTGTCTGCGGATTTCAACAGCCAGGAATTTTGAACAGTCTGGCGCTAGCTTTGAAGGGAATCGGGCGCTACGCGGATGCCTTAGGTTGTATGCGTGCCGCCGAGGCACTGGAGCCGAACGACGCAACAACTCTCATCAATCTGGCAGCGGTATTCTTCGAACTCGGACAACTGGAAGAAGCGCGGCACTATTGCGAGCGAGCTTGCGCAATCGATCCAGACAACGCCTCGGCACATTTCAACCTCGGTGTTGCCTTGTTGGCACAAGGAAATTTTAAAGACGGATTCCGCGAGTTCGAAGCGCGATTGAAGCTGCCTAAAATCGCCGCGACAATTGGGAGATTTCAGCAGCCCCGCTGGGATGGCAGCGAGTTGCAAGGTCGGCGGATTTTGCTTGAGACCGAGCAAGGAGTCGGTGATGCAATTCAGTTCGTACGCTACGAACGATTTGTCAAAGAACGCGGCGGACAAGTTGTCTTACGTATAACCTCATCATTGGCTCGGTTGTTCAGGTGGCTTGAAGGTTGCGAAATCGCCTCGTCCGTCAGCTTGCCTCCCTTCGACGTGCATTGCGCCATGATGTCTCTACCGCTGCTGGCGGGGACGGAACGAGATAACATCCCGCCCCCTGCCAAATTTACGATTCCTGAGGACATGAAGGTAAAGTGGCAGCAGCTACTTGGGCCGAAGAACGGACTGCGCGTCGGGATCGTTTGGGCGGGATCTCCAAAACATGCCAACGACCGGAACCGTTCCCTCTCCTTGCGATTACTCACACCGCTCTTTGCCATTTCTCAAGTGGCATGGTTCAGTCTTCAGGTGGGTCCAGCGGCCGAGCAGATACAGGAAATGGGTGCGAATCAATTCGTCCGGGATTTAGCGCCGCTATTGACTGACTATGCGGAGACCGCCGGTGCCATCTCGCAACTCGATTTAGTAATTAGTGCCGACACATCGGTTGCCCATTTAGCGGGATCGGTTGGTAACGCAGTCTGGATCCTCGTCCCATTTGTGGCGGATTGGCGATGGATCCCGGAACAGGGGCGCACCTCCTGGTACCCAAACGCGCGGATCTTCCGTCAAGTGACAGCAGGCGACTGGCCAACCGTAGTACACCAAGTGGCGGAAGCGCTCCTTACTCAAGCCGCAAAGCGATAGCCGGATCGGTTTTCATGGCGCGGCGACCTGGTATAAAGCAGGCAATCGCGGCTGTTACTAACAACAATGCCGAAACCGCTGCATACGTAGACAGGTCGAACGGTTGAATACCGAAAAGGAGTGACTTGAGGTAGCTCGACAGCAACGCGGCGATAGCACCGCCAATCGTAATCCCTAAAATCGCTGGCAAAAGACCTTGGCCAACGGTTATCCGCAAGATGCTCGATTCGCTCGCGCCAAGCGCCATGCGGAGTCCAATCTCAGAGGTGCGGCGGCTCACCGAATAAGAAAGTACGCCATATATGCCAAGGCTCGCCAGCAGCAAGGCAAATCCACTAAAAGTCACTAAGACCACCGAGTTCATCCTCTGCGACGAGACGGAACGGCTGACCACATCGTCGAAGGTTCGTATATCGGCCAGAGGCAAATTAGGATCGAGGCGCTTGATAGCGGCACGTACCGAAGGAACCACGGCCAGCGGATTTCCACGCGTCTCAAGAACGAACTCGGAGGGCAAGCCTACGCGTCCATAGGGGAGATAAACAGTGAGGGCCGGTCCCTGGTCGAGGCCGCGCTCCAAAGAATCCCCGACGACGCCCACTACTTCAGCTTCAGGGCCCCCCTGTCCCTTCCACAGGAGTGCATGTCTGCCAATCGGATCTTCATTCGGAAAGAGTAACTTGGCGAGGGCGTTACTGAGCATGACCGTTCGATGGGACGGCGGCGGCTGACCCCGTTCAGTCCACACTGGCTTATCGGTTTCGTTGAAATTCCGGCCGCGCACCACCGGCAAGCCAACAGTGCGTAAGTAGCCCGGCGTGATGATGCGCCATCCCGCCCAAGGCGGCGATCCTGCGGTGAGTGGGTGCGCAGCGGCTTCAATGCCCATGCCGTAATTGGGACCTGTCACCGGTCGCACGCCGACGGCGCCGCTTGAGATGATGTCGGGAATAGTGGAGAGTCTTTCAAGGAAGCTGTCGATGAACTGTTTCCCCCTGCCGTTTTCTCCATAGCTCTCGGGATAACTAACCGAAAACATCAGCCGGTGCGTTGTTGCAAAACCGCGGTTTTCATTCAATAGGGTCTGAAAGCTCCTCATTACGAGGCCGGCGCTAACCAGGAGCAGGAAGGCCAGCGCTACCTCGGCAGTCACCAGCATCGAGCGCAATCGACCTTGTCGGCGGCTAGCGCCCGTTTGTCGGTCGCTTTCCCGCAGGGCCGACACAATTCCCTGAACCGGCGTCTGCAGCGCAGGCGCCAGACCGCAAAGCACGCTCGTGACTAGGGTGACTCCCACGGTGAACAACAGTACCCATGGATTCAGGCTCACTTCATCAAGGCGCGGAACGCCTTGTATTTCCACCAAGCGAAGAATACGCACGCCGACAGCCGCCAGCCCGAGCCCAAGCAACGCACCCAACGTGCTTAGTAGTAGTGACTCCAGCATCACGGAACGGACCAGCCGAGCCCGTGCTGCTCCCAGGGCGATGCGCACCGCGATTTCCCGCTGACGTGCCAAGCCGCGCGCGAGCAGTAAATTGGCCACATTCACACATGCAATCAGTGCCAGCAGCCCAACCGCTAAGAGCAGAAATCGCAGAGCCGCACTTGTCGAGTCAGGAGCAATCCAGCGGCGCGACGGAAGAACTTCGAAGCCGATTCCCTTGTCCTCTTTAGGATTCGCGGCGGCGAGTAATCCCGCCAGCCTCTGTAACTCAGTCTTAGCAGCCTCGGGTTTGACTCCTTTTGCGAGACGCCCCACTACGCTGTATTCCCAACTGCCACGGTCAGCGTTTGGGTGATACGGGAACGGCAAGTAGACTTGGTCGTCGATCCAAGGCTCACCAGCGGGAAGCACGCCGACCACTGTATAGTTCTTGTCACTCAGCCGGAGCACCCTCCCGAGTATGTTTGCATTTCCTCCGTAGTGGGCCTTCCAGAATTTATTCCCGAGCACCGCCACATTGGCGCTGCCTTCGTCGGCGGAAAAATCGCGGCCCAGAATGGGTGCAACGCCCAGCGTGCGAAAAAATTCAACGGTAACCTGTGGCGCGGAAACTTTTTCAGGCTGGTCGTCGGTAAGATTCGCTTCATTGCCGTGATACGCAGCTACGTGTTCGAAAGATTTTGTGCGGTCGTGGAGATCCCAGAAATCAGCTTCGGCAAACGCGACTCTGTCCATTCCTCGGTCGAGCCTTGTCTCCACAAGTTCGACAAGTTGATTGCTATCCCGGAAGGGCAACGGCCGCAGCAACGCCGCTTCGAAAACGCTGAAGATGGTGATGCTGGCTCCTATCCCGAGGGCGAGCATCAGAGCACACATGGCAGCCATACCAGGGTTGTGCCTGAGTGCGCGAACCGATTGGCGAACCTCCGTCCAGAGGCTCTCCAGGAAAGCTCCCCGGCGGACATCACGCACTTGTTCCTTAATCATTTCAATTGCTCCCACTTCCATTGCTGCCTCGCGCTGCGCTGTCTCCGAATCGGCGCCGGCCGAGATTTTCTCGTCCACCAGCAGTTGCAGGTACGAGCGAATCTCCTCATCCAGCGTGCCGTCCACTATATGCTTGCGGAAAAGATTGCGCCAAATTGCTCTTAGCCGCTGCATCGGAAGTTCCTATGGAATTTCGAGAGCGCCTGCCATAGCAGCCGAGATACGGCTCCAGTTGTCCGTTTCTTGCTTAAGTTGCCGTTGTCCGCGCTTTGTTAGGCGATAGAACTTTGCGCGGCGGTTGTTTTCCGATTCGCCCCAATCTGCGCTGAGCCAACCCGCTTCTTCCATACGATGGAGCGCCGGAAACAGCGAGCCGGGCTTAACTTGAAACGTTTCGTTCGTCACCTGAGCGATGCGGCGGGAAATACCCAAGCCGTGCATCGGCTCAAGCGCCAGCACTTTCAAAATTAGGACATCAAGCGTGCCCTGTAACAGGGCGATATTGGCGGAAGGCGGCATTTTGTATAGAATCTCTATAGAAAGCCCTATAGAGATTCTATAGGAACGAGGTTGTGAGTGCAAGCGAAAAAATGAAGGTCTCGGTAAATCGGCGGGAAATCGATATAAGATCTTAGAAATACACGATGGCGTGACGGCTTCGGATCGAATCAAAGCCCCATAGCCTGACAACGGAAAGCTTGCTGACCGACTGGAGAATTACAATGGCCAATCTCGATAGCACGATAAACATGAAGCGCCTCGCCGCCTATTTCCCCGCCGAAGCGAAGGCGTTCAACTACAGCGTCGCCGGCATCCCCGCCGATCGGATCACCCATCTGATCTATGCCTTTGCGGGTATTTCGACGGCCGGTGAATGTGTCTCACAGAGTCCGGCTCAAGATAACGTCAACTTTCCGGAGCTCCTTACTCTCAAGCAACAACATCCCAAGTTGAAGACTTTGATTTCTATCGGTGGCGCGTCCAGCAAGGAAAGATACACAACCGCCACCAGTAGTCCCGCTGGCATAAAAAAGCTGGCGAATTCCAGCGTCCAATATATGGTGGACAACGGGTTCGACGGAATCGATATCGACTGGGAGTTTCCCACCGCTGATCAGAAGGATATCTATACGGAGCTGCTGGTCGAGCTTCGCAATCAGCTCAACGCTCAAGGAAAGACCAGTGGCCGCAACTACCTGCTGACGATTGCCGCTCCCGCCGGCGCAAGCAATTACAAAAACATCGACCTCGCCCAGATCCATCCGCAATTGGATTGGATCAATCTTGAGACTTACGACTTTACAGTTGTTGCCAGCAAGACTACTAATTTCGTCGCGCCGCTCTTTAATGGAAAAGATAATCCGGCGTCTCCAACTCACAACGTGGACGCTGCGGTAAAAGCCTACCTGGCAGCCGGCGTCC
>Ga0182012_10002878_pt1 | contig 18509 bp, 17 predicted proteins | sample 612S2SmetaG_FD_120486 | JGI IMG/M metagenome (GOLD analysis project Ga0182012, IMG submission 120486) | Permafrost microbial communities from Stordalen Mire, Sweden - 612S2S metaG | ecosystem: Environmental > Terrestrial > Soil > Wetlands > Permafrost | place: Sweden: Stordalen | collected...
AGGCCTCAACGAACCCGCCAAGGCCGTCGAAGCGCTCGAGATCGTCGTCGCGGCACGGCCCACCAGCGTCGCCTTCTACGCCCAGCTGGCCGAGTTCGCCTACAAGGCCAAGAACGTGCGGGTCGGTGACCTGGCCTCCGAAAAGGCCGTCGCCCTCGCCCCGGCCGACGAGCGCCAGCGCCTGAAGACCGAACTGGCCGAAATCAAGAAGTCCCCCAGCGGCGGGCAGACCTACACGACGACGACCAACGGCAAGACCTATGCGCTGAAAAAGGCCCCCAACGGCGAATTCACGGGCACCCAGATCGTCAAAACCCCGGCGCCGGCGACGAGCACGACACCGGCCGCGTCGAGCAAAAAGACCTAGCCTCGTTCGCGCCGGCGAGGGGCCTTCAGGATGGACGACGCCAAAGCGGGCAACGGTGGCTTCACGGCGCGGCTGCTGGTCTCCTGCGCCGACCGGCCGGGCATCGTGGCGGCCGTCTCGGGCTTCCTGCTTGAGCAGGGCGCGAACATCGTCTCCTCACATCAGTACTCCTCCGATCCCAGCGGGGGCCGCTTCTTCCTGCGGACCGAGTTCTTCCTCGAGGATGACGGTGCGGTGGACGACGTCCGCAGGTCATTCGGGGCTGAGGTGGCGCCCCGCTTCGGGATGTCCTGGGAGATGCGCCGCCGCGGCCAGCGGCGGCGGATGGCGATCCTCGTCTCGCGCTACGAGCACTGCCTGCTCGACCTGCTCTGGCGCCTGCGCCGGGGCGAGCTCGAGGCCGAGGTTCTGGCGGTCCTCTCCAACCACCCTGATCTCGGCCCCGAGGTGCGGGCGGCTGGGATTCCATTCCACCACGTCCCGGTCACCGACGGCGAGATGGCCATCGCCGAGGAGGCGATGCTCGAGCTCCTCGGCGGCGAGGTCGAGCTGCTGGTCCTGGCCCGTTACATGCGGATCCTCAGCGGCGAGTTCCTCGAGCGCCTGCAGGCACCGACCATCAACATCCACCACTCCTTCCTGCCGGCCTTCGCCGGCGCCGCCCCCTACCAGCGGGCCCACGAGCGGGGCGTCAAGCTGATCGGGGCGACCGCCCACTACGTCACGGCCGAGCTCGACGACGGCCCGATCATCGAGCAGGACGTGGTCAGGGTCGATCACCGCCAGGGCCCCGCGGAGCTCGAGCGGCTGGGCCGTGACGTCGAGCGGCTGGTCCTCGCCAGGGCGGTCTCGCTGCACCTCGATGACCGGGTCATCATCGACGGCCGGCGGACGGTCGTCTTCTGAGCGGGCCCCCGTCTCAGCGCCTCGGCTAAAATCACCCGCTGAAGCCGGCAGAGACGCCGGTGCCCTCACGGGCCGTTAGCTCAACCGGCAGAGCAGGGGCCTCTTAAGCCCAAGGTTGCAGGTTCGATTCCTGCACGGCCCATAGCAGAGCGCTGCCAGTCCGGGGTCTCCTCCGGCGGGTCGGCTCAGGCGGGCGGCCCGCCGGTGAAGCCGGGCAGCGTCGGGGCTTCCCGCGGCTGGATTTCGCGGCGCCGTTCGCTGTAGGCGACCGTGAACGCGCCGTCTGCGGCGGAGCTCGCCGAGGGAGTCGCGACGACGAGGGCCAGCGCCGGCGGGACACCCTGCGCGAAGCTGCCCGCGAAGATGGCGCGGGTGCCCTGCAGCTCGAGTGAGGTCGTGCTCCAGGCGCCGCTGTCGATCGTCGCGGTCCTGGCGCCCAGCGTCGCCGTCGCGCTCGTGAAGGCGACCGTGCCGAAGTCGGCCAGTGGCAGGGCCCGGCAGTGGTTTTCCGCGAAGCATTCGGAGGGGGCCTCGACGATCCACTCGGCCGAGCTCGTGTCGAGCGCGCTGACCCGCACCGTCCGCCTGGTCCGTTCGCCGCTCGTCAGGTTGCGCAGACCGAGGGTCGCGTCGCGGCCGATGACGGTGACAGAGGCGGTGATCCGTTCACCCGGGCGCGCCTTGACGCTGAGCGCCGTCGGCGCGTTCGGCAGCAGCTCGACCCAGGTCGAGTAGATCGCCTGGCCCGAGCGGTTGCAGTCGGCGTCGGTGCCGATCTGCTCGAGCCCGGCGGCATTTTCGCTGTAGCCCCCGAGGCCGACCCAGATCGCCGAGTAGCTCGAGTGCCCGGCGGTGCAGGTGACGGCCGGCTCGACCCAGGTGCTCGAGACGCTGCGCAGCTTGCGCCCCGCGGCCGGCCGCGCGACGTAGCCGGCCCAGTTGCTGCTGACGGCGCTCACCGCCTGAGCGCCCGTTGGGGCCGCGAGGCCCACGAGGACGACGAGCACGGGGGTGAGGCGCTTCATCGCCCCAGCTTCTCGCGCGCGAGTAAGGATTCGCTGGGCGAACCCTAAAAACTTCGTAGGAGCCCGCGCCGGATCACGCGGCGCCCCTCGCCCCGGCGATGCCACCGGCCGCGCCGATCAGCGTCTGGCGCCCGGCGTCGGTCCAGATCACCTGGTCGCGTCCCGGCCCGACGCCGATCAGGGTGACCGGGGCACCTGTCTGCTCGGCGATGAAGTCGAGATAGTCGCGGGCCGCCTGGGGCAGGTCCGAGAGCGTCCGGCACTCGCCGATGTCCTCCCTCCAGCCCGCCAGCTCGGTCACCTTGCCGACGCTGTGGTGGAGGACCGTCTGGTGGTAGGGGAAGTCGTCGAACTCGGCGCCGTCGGAGCCCAGGTAGCTGGTGCAGACGCCGATCCGGTCGAGGCCCGAGAGGACATCGAGCTTGGTCAGGACGAGGGCCGTCATCGTGTTCAGGCGGGCGGCGTAGCGCAGCGCGACGAGATCGAGCCACCCCGTCCGCCGCGGCCGCCCGGTCGTCGTGCCGAACTCGCCGCCGCGCTGGCGGATCGTCTCGCCCAGCTCTTCATGGAGCTCGGAAGGGAACGGCCCGGCGCCGACGCGGGTCGTGTAGGCCTTCGAGATCCCCCAGACTTCATCGATCGCCTTCGGCCCGATGCCGCTGCCCACACAGGCTGCGCCGGCAAGCGGGTTGGAGGAGGTGACGAAGGGGTAGGTGCCGTGGTCGATGTCGAGCATCGCTCCCTGTGCCCCCTCGAGGATCACCAGGCGGTCCTCGTCGAGCAGCTCCCACATCAGCTTCGAGGTGTCCGCGATGTGTTTCTCAAGGCGATGGCCGAAGGTCAGGTATTCCTCGGTCATCGTGTGCAGGTCGAGGGCCGGGTCCTTCTCGAACGGGCGCAGCGAGAGTCGCTTGGGCTCCATCGCGGCGACGATCTTCTTCTTCAGGATCTTCTCGTCGAGCAGGTCCTGCACGCGGATCCCCAGGCGGGCCGCCTTGTCGGCGTAGCAGGGCCCGATGCCCCGGCGGGTGGTGCCGATCTGGAGCTTGCCCAGCTTGGACTCGCCGGCTGAGTCGAGCAGCAGGTGGTAGGGCATGATCAGATGGGCGTTGGCCGAGATCCGCAGGCCGCCCGCGTCGATCCGGCGTGTGCGCAGCCCGTCGAGCTCCTCGATCAGGACCTTCGGGTCGATCACGACGCCGTTGCCGATCACGCAGGTCTTGCCCGGGTAGAGGATGCCCGAGGGAATCAGATGGAACTTCCACTCCTGCTCGCCGCGAACGATCGTGTGGCCGGCGTTGTTGCCGCCCTGGAAGCGCACGACGGCGTCACCGTGTTCGGCAAGCAGATCGGTGATCTTGCCCTTGCCCTCATCGCCCCATTGGGCGCCGACGATGACTATTCCCGGCATTGGAGTGTGCAGTCTATGCAGGCCCGGCGCCGCTCCCCGGCGCCCGTCCGCGCGCTCAGCCGATCGGCAGCTCCAGATCGCCTGGCCTGGGCCGGATCTCAAAGCGTTTGTCCTCGCCGTAGAGAGGGATCAGGTCGCCGCAGATCTCGACCAGCCGCGAGACCGTTCGCGCCCCCAGGCGCTCGGCGAGCTCGTCGGGCATCAGGTTCGTCGTCGCGATGATCGCCCGCTCGGCCTCGTAGCGCGAGTTGACGATCGAGTAGAGCTGCTCGAGCACCCAGTCCGTCTGGTTCTCCGCCCCGAGGTCGTCCAGGTGCAGCAGGTCGACCGCCGTCAGGCGGTCCATGAAGTCGACCATCCCCGCCTCGGATGCCATCGATTCCCGCAGCAGGTTCAACAGCCGCGGCAGCGAGTAGATCGCGACCGAGCGACCCGCGTCGAGGGCCGCCTTGGAGACCAGCATCGCGAGCGTCGTCTTGCCCGTCCCGACGTCGCCCTGGATCCACAGGCCCCTGCCCGCGTCGAGGTTCCGGGCGACCTGGCTCACGTAGCTGCGGACCGTCCGGATCTGGTCGGGCGCCGTCCGCGCCAGGTCGGAGACGGGTGGGCGCTCGAAGGAGACGCCGCGGTAGCGCCGCGGGATCCGCCCTGCCAGCGAGCGGGTGCGGGCGCTCGCGATCCGGGCCGCCCGGCAGGCGCAGTCACGGGCAGTGTTCGAGGCCTCGTCGATCAAGAAGCCGCTGCCGTCGCACATCCCCAGCGGGCAGCCCGTCCCGATCGCCGCGCCGGCGAGGCGATCGGCGTCCGTCGCTCCCGTCGAGGGGGCCGGTGGGAGGCTCATTCGCCGGAGTAGCGTTCGCCGGCGTAGTTCATGAACTTGGGGTACTCCTTCTGGAAGGTCAGCGTGACTTTCCCGACCGCGCCGTTGCGATGCTTGGCGATCAGCAGGTCGGCCTCGCCGGGACGCTCGGAGTCCTCGTTGTAGTACTCGTCGCGGTAGATGAACATGACCAGGTCGGAGTCCTGCTCGAGGTTCCCCGACTCGCGCAGGTCCGAAAGCTGGGGCTTCTTGTCCGGCCTCGTCTCGACGGCACGGCTCAGCTGTGACAGCGCGATCACCGGCACGCCCAGCTCGCGGGCCAGGATCTTCAGGCCCCGGCTCAGCTCGCCGACGGCCGTCACGCGGCTGTCGTAGCGGCTGTCGGTCCGCATCAGCTGCAGGTAGTCGATGATGATCAGCCCCAGCCCGCCCTCGCACTGGCTGTGCAGGCGCCGGGCCTTGGCGCGGATCTCGAGCATCCCGACGTCGCTGGAGTCATCGACCCACAGCGGCGCGGCGGCCAGCCGCTGGCTGGCGCTGAGGATCTTCGGCCAGCGCTGCTCCGGGACGCGGCCCTTGCGCAGCTCCTCGCCCTTGATCGAGGCCTGCGACGCGACGAACCGCTGGGCCAGCTCGGCCTCGGCCATCTCCAGCGAGAACAGGGCGACGGGGCGGCCGTGCTTGACCGAGGCGTTTTCGGCGATGTTGCAAACGAGCGCGCTCTTGCCCATCGCGGGACGCGCCGCGATGATGATCAGGTTGCCGCGCTGGAAGCCCCCCGTGATCTCGTCGAGGTCCTTGAAGCCCGAGGGGGTCCCCGTCAGCGAGGTCCCCTCCAGCGAGAGGCGGTGGAGCTTGTCGAGCTCGTCGTGGAGCACCTCCTCGATCTTGCGGAAATCCTGCTGGCGGTCGTCGCGGGCGACCTCGAGCATCGCCTTCTCGGCCTGCTCGACGAGCTCCCGCGGCGGCACCCCGTGCCCAAGGACGCTCTCCTGGATCTCGTATGAGGTCTTCAGCAGCCGCCGCAGCAGCGCGTTCTCGCGGACGATCTGGGCGTAGCGGCGGGCGTGCCCGGCGGCCGGCACGACGCCCGTCAGTTCGTCGACCGCGGCCTGCCCGCCGACGTCGGCGAGCTTGCCCATCTGGCGCAGCCGGTCGGTGACGGTAAGCACATCGACCGGTTCGCTGTCGTTGTAGAGCCCCAGCATCGCGTCGTAGATCGTCCCGTGGCGCTCGCGGTAGAAGTCATCCGCGCGCAGCCCCTCTTCGATCACGAGCGCGTAGAGCGAGCGGTCCGAAAGCAGGATCGCGCCGAGCACCGACTGCTCGGCGTCGAGATTGTGCGGGGGGGTTATGACCCCGGACGGTGGCGCCCCGTTGGCGCCGTTGGATGTCGAGACGGCGCTCAAGGCCATGGCTCGGCCGAGTCTAGATCGCGCTCCGCCCGCTGCCCGGGGCCCTCCCCGCTAACACGGAAGATTTCACTGCTCACGAACGCATGTTCGCAGCGACCGGCGACGGATCGCCCGGCCGTCCCCGAGCCCGCCGAGCTCCGCCGCGGCTATTTCTTGGCCACGACCATGGTCTTGATCGTTGCGGTCACATCGTCGACCACTTCGACCACGACCATGTAGGTGCCGACGTTCTTGATCGGCTCCGGCAGGTGCACGTTCTTTTTGTCGATCCTCAGCCCCCGGGCTTCACGGATCGCCGTCGCGATGTCCTGCGCGGTGACCGAGCCGAACAGCCGCCCGTCGGCGCCGGCCTGCTGGGGGATCGTCAGGACGGTCCGGTTGAGCAGGTTGACGTTCTCCTGAGCCTTCTCGACGGCGTCCCGCGCGGCCCGCTCCTCTGCCGCCTGGCGCTGGCGGATCGTCTCGATCGCGCCGCGCGTCGCCGGCTGGGCGAGCTTGCGCGGCATCAGGTAGTTGCGCAGGTATCCCTTGGAGACCTCGACGACCTTGCCCTGCTCGCCGAGGTCCTCGACGTCCATGAGGAGAATCGCTTCGGGCATCGCTAGTCCCGGCCGCGGTCGCCGCGCTCGCGACGGGGTCCGTCCTCGCGGCCACCCTCGTTGACGTAGGGCAGCAGGGCCAGCTCGCGGGCCCGCTTGACGGCCCGCGCGATCTGGACCTGATGGCGCCGGCAGGAGCCGGTGATCCGTCGCGAGCGGATCTTGCCCTTCTCGGAGATGAACTTGCGCAGCGAGGCGACGTCCTTGTAATCGACCTGCTCGACCTTGTCGCGGCAGTGCTGGCAGGGCTTGCGCCTGCCGCTCCCCGGGCCGCCGCGCTTGTCGCGCCGCCGGACGGGCTTGCCGCGACCGCGTGCCTTGGCCATCAGAGAGCCTCGCCGCGGGGCGCGGATCCGGGGACGGCTGAACTTGGGAACACTGAGACCTCGATTGTCTGGCTTGGAAGGCTTAGAACGGAATGTCCTCGTCGGCGGTCGCGCCGGCGACCGGCGCAGCCTGGAAATCCCCTTCCTCGACGGGGATTTCGCTGCCCCTGGAGCTCCCGTTTCCTGCGAAACCGCCCCCACCGGAGCCATCTTCGCGCGAGCCCAGGAACTGCACCGAGTCAGCAATGATATCGATTGCCTGGCGTTTGGCGCCGTCCTGTGCCTCCCACTCGCGCCACTCCAGGCGCCCGTCGACGGCGATCGGGCGTCCCTTGGCGAGGTAGCGGGCGGCGTTCTCCCCCTGCGCTCCCCAGACGGTGACGTCGAAATAGTTGGGCTTGTCCTCCCATTCGCCGGTGCTGCCGTTCTTGCGGCGGGTGTTGCAGGCGACGCGCAGCTTGCAGACGGAGGTGCCGCTGGGCAGCGATCGCAACTCCGGATCGGCGGTCAGGTTCCCGGTCAGCACGACCCGGTTGATGTTTGTGGCGGCCACGGCTCCTCTTCCTTTCGGCTTGTTCGGCGTCCGCTTGCGGACCTCGGGCTGTGTCAGCCCCGGCCAGCGAGTCTAGATGGGGCTGGTGATGCCAGCCCCGCCCCGGCCGGCGAGGATCCCGCTCATTGCGAGGATCGCTTGGTCCGCGTCGAGGTGTGGAAGACGTCGTCCCAGTATGGCGCGCTGATCCCGAAGCCGCGGGTGTCGTCCTGGAAGTGGTGGCGCATGTGGCGCTCGCGCAGCATCCGTCCGAGCCGGCCGTGCGGGCGGAAGTGGTGCAGGTAGTAGTGCATCATGTCGTAGACCAGGTAGCCGACGAAGAACCCGGCGCCGAGGCCGGGCGCGTAGCGCGAGCCGACGACGAGGTACATGACCCCGAAGACGATCGCTCCCAGGGGAATGCTGACCGCCGGCGGCATCACGAGCCGCATCGGGTCGTTGGGGTGGTCGTGGTGGACGCCGTGGATGATCCAGTGCAGCCGGGCGCCCAGTCCCTCCTCGGGCTCGAAGTGGAAGACGAGCCTGTGCAGCCAGTACTCGAACAGGGTCCAGATCGCGTAGCCGGCGAGGACGAGGATGATCATCGAGACGACGCTCACACGTGAGAGCCCCCACGCGCCCAGCAGCACGATCGCCGGCAGGAAGATCAGGACGGGAACCGCCGGGTGCACGCGCGAGAGCGCGTCGAGAAAGCGCGACTCGAACATCGGCGGGGAGGCGCGCAGGACGTCGGTCCGCGTGACGCCTTCGTTTGTCTCCTCGGGCCAATCCATGTAAGCGATCTTATTACCCTCGGGGCCGATTCTCCCGCGTGGTGAACTAACGGGTGTCGCGGCGCTCTAGGCGGGCTCGGCGAGGACCGGCTCGGGCGCCTCGGCGACGTCCTCCACCGATGGGCTCTCAGCCGGCGCGGGCGCCTCCGGCTCGCTCGCGGCCGGGGCGCTCGGCGGCGCGTCCTGCGCCTCGGTCCTCGGCGCCGCGCCCATGTTCGGCGCCTCGGGGACGCCAGGCGCCAGCTTGATGATCCGAAAGCGCAGGACCCCGTCGGTGATCCGCAGCGTCCGGTCCAGGGCGCTGAGCAGCTCGGCCGCGCCGGCGTGGAACTGCAGCAGGTGATACTCGGCGCTGGTCCGTTTCTCGATCGGGTAGGTCAGCGGCCGCTCGCCCCACTCGTCGTGGCGCAGCAGCTCGCCCTGGGCCTCGATCGCGGCACGCGTGTCGGCCACGATCCTGGCGCGCTCCGCAGGGTCGGCCTGGGGGTCGAGCATGATCACGAGGTCATATGTGGGTGCGGGCAGGGTCATATGCGGCGTCCGACGGGAAGAGTAGCGGGTCCGCCCGCGCGGACCGTCACCGCCCTAGCTACGCTCGGCGCCGGAGCGGCCCTTGGCGCGGATGTCGGCGAGCTGCTCGTCGATCCAGTCGCCAGGGTCGCGCGAGGTGACGATCTCCACCAGTCCCTGTGCCCGTCGCCGCCGGTCGGCCTCGGGCATCGTCAGGGCGGCATAGATCGAGTTGGCGAGCTCCTGGATGTCGAACGGGTTGACCGACAGCGCGAACTCGCCGAGCTCCTCGTGGGCGCCGGTGTTCTCCGAGAGGATCGAGACGCCCTCGCGCTCGTTGACGATCGGACCCTCCTTGGCGACGAGGTTCATGCCGTCGAACATCGCGTTGACGAGCAGTACGTCGTAGTGCTTGTAGGCGGCCATCGCCTCCTCGAGGTCGTCGCGCAGCTTGAGCTGGATCGGCATCCAGTCGGGGGTCCCGTGGCGGTGGTTGACGACGGCGACCAGCGCCTCGATCCGTTCGAGGTACTCGGCGTACTCGGGGACGTCGGTCCGCGAGGGCATCAACTGGGCGATGAAGGTGACCCGCTCGCTGAACTCCGGGTGCTGCTCGAGGAACAGGTCGAAGGCCGAGAACCCGCGCAGGACGTTCTTCGAGAGGTCGGCGCGGTCGACCCGCAGGATCAGGAAGTCGCGGCGACGGCGCAGGAGCTCCTCCTCGAATTCCGTGACCCGCTCGCGCTGGGCGATCTGCCGCGTCGCCCGGTGATCGATCGGCAGCGGATAGGCGCGGACCCAGATCTCGCGCTCGCCGAACCGGACGACGCCGCCGTCGAAGTCGACCTCGAGCTCCATCAGGTCGCGACAGCACTGCAGGAAGTTGTGGCGGTAGGAGCGGGTGTGGAAGCCGATGATGTCGTTCGCCAAGAGGCCCGTGAAGATCTCCTCGCGGATCCGCGACGGCAGCACCCGCCAGGCGTCCGGCTGGGTCCATGGGATGTGGATAAAGTGGTGCAGGAAGGCATCCGGGCGGGCTTTGCGGACGAGGTCGGGGAGCGTGTAGAGGTGGTAGTCGTGGACCATCACGACCGGCTCCTCGTCGCCCTCGAGCTCTTCCACGACCGCCCGGGCGAGGTCTTCGTTGACGACGTTGTAGCCGAACTCGAACGCCTCGATCTCCTCGCGGCGGATGTCCGGTGCGTTCGAGAGGTCCCAGAGGTAATGCTGGATGAACCAGAGCATCGGGTTGGCGAAGACGTTGTAGAAGCGGTCGTAGGCGTCGGGGTCGGAGACGACGAGGCGCACCTGGTACTCGCCGCCGCCGGGGGAGTGGACCGGGAAGGCCTGGCCGGAGTGCCCGCGCGAGACCTCGGCGTCGTGCTCGTTCATCGCCGAGGCGATCCAGATCGCTTCGCGGTGGGAGGCGAGCCCGGTCAGCGCCGTGACAAGCCCGCCCGAGCCGCGCTGGACCTCCCCGCCGGCCTGGAAGGTCACCGGGCCCCGGTTGCTGACCAGCACCAGCGGAGCCCGCTGGGCCGGCACCGCGTCAGGCCTCCTTCAGGCCGGTGAAGATCCTCAGGTAGTCGCGCAGGTAGCGGGGCGTCAGGAAGTGCTGGCGCACGTGCTCCTTGCCGCGGCGCCCGAGCGCCCGCCCCAGCTCGGGGTCGCGCAGGATCTCCAGCGAGCGCTGGGCGCACTGCTCGGGGCTCGAGACGAGGAACCCGGTGACGCCGTCCTCGATCTGCAGGGGGATGCCGCCGACGTCGCCGCCGACGAACGGCCGCCCCTTCCAGATCGCCTCGGAGACCGTCAGCCCGAAGCCCTCGCGGGTCGACTTCTGGATCAGCACGTCGGCGTGGGACTGGAAGGCGTTGACCTCGATCGCCCCGACGTTGTTGAAGTTGTTGAGGATGTGCACGTCGGGGTCGCCGTCGGCGTGGCTGATCGTCGCGTTGAAGTAGTCCCAGCCCTCGGGATCGTCGCTGGCCATCGAGCCGACCAGGGCGAGCTGCATCTCGGGCATCTGCTGCTTGACGATCCGGTAGGCGTCGATCACGCCGAGCGGGTCCTTCCAGGGGTCGAAGCGGGAGACCTGGCACATCAGCGGCCGGTCGACGTCGATTCCGAACTGCCCGCAGACGAAGGCCCCGTCCTCGGGTGAGAGGGCCATGTTCTTGGGGGTCAGGGGGTCGATCGCGGGCGGCACGATGTTCACTTTGCCCTGCATGCCGGCGGGGACGTACTCGGCCATGTGGAATAGCGACTCGGGGTAGTCCTCGATGTAGGGCATCAGCTGGGAGATCGTGTCGGGGTTGGGCGTGGAGACATCGATGTGGCAGCGCCAGATCCAGCCCTTGGCCTTCTCCGGCACCAGTTTGTAGAGCCCTGCCGGCTGGGGGTCGTGCACAAGGCAGACGTCCCAGCCGTCGCTCAGCTCACGGGCGTTCATCTCGTTGAAGCGACGCCAGGTGTCCCACTGCTCGGAATCGAGATCCTGGGGGGCGCCCTGGAGGGCGTTATGCATCAGCTTGGTGGCGTTGAAGAACTCTTCGCGGCCGTAGATGACCTGCCACTCGCAGTCGAGCCCGACATCGCGCATCAGGGGGACGAGCGTGTAGAGGATCTCCGAGACGCCGCCGCCGAAGGCGGTCGCCGAGATGTGCACGACACGATGGCCCTGCAGCGGCTCGGCCAGCTCGCGGATCTCCGCGATCAGCTCGCGGCCGCAGATGTGTGTGTAGTCGCTGAGCGACTTGTTCGCTACCGCTACGGGCTGGAGCACGCGGCGGGACGATATCTGAAGCAGGCACCTCCGGCCCGGCGCGTCGGGGCGGGCGCCACGGCGAGCCGCTCGGCTGACTATGGTCTAGTCGAATGCTCAACGGGCGTCTCTACCGCGCGGCCTTCCTGCCTTTCCTGCTTGCTCTGGCGGTCGCCGCCTTCTCCCTCGGCGGGCGCCCGGCGCCCCTGCGCTCGACCCTGGCCCCCGATGCCTTCCAGGGCGCCCAGGCGTTCGCCCAGCTTCACTCGATGCTCGCCCGCTTCCCGGACCGGCGCCCGGGCAGCGCGGGCGACGAAGGTCTGGCCCAGGCGATCGCCGGGGACCTGCGTGATCTCGGCGGGGCCGCGGGGGGCGGCCTGACGGTCCAGGTGCGCCACTTCGAAGGCCAGACGATCGACGGCGAAACGGGGCTGACGACGGTCCTGGCCGAGCGCCCAGGCTCGACCAGCGCGAGCCCCGTCCTGATCCTCGCCCACCGCGACGCGGCCGCGGGGGGCTCGGCGGCCGAGCTCTCGGGCACGGCGGCGCTGCTCGAGCTGGCCGACGTGTTCGCGGCCCGTGAGACCAAGCGGACGATCATCCTGGCCTCGACGAGCGGGGGCAGTGGCGGCAACGCGGGTGCCAGGGAACTGACGGCGAGCCTCGCCTCGGCGGGCATCGACGGGCCCTTCGATGCCGCGATCGTGCTGGGTGACCTGGCCTCCTCCAGGGCCCGGCGACCGTTCGTGATCCCCTACTCCGACAGCTTCGGCTCGGCTCCGCTGACGCTGCAGCGGACGGTCGATGCGGCGATCACCCAGGAGTCCGGCTGGGATCCCGGCGCCCCCAGCGTGCTGGGTCAGCTGGCCCATCTGACGTTCCCGATGACCGTCGGCGAACAGGGGCCGCTCGGCGCCGAGGGGCTGCCGGCGGTGCTCGTGCAGGCGACCGGCGAACCAGGGCCGGCGGCGAACGCCGCGATCTCCGAGGAACGCCTCGAAGACCTGGGCCGCGGCGTGCTCAACGCGGTCGATGCCCTGGACGGCGCCCCCGACGTGCCCCGGGCGAGCCAGACGGGTCTTCTGATCGGGCGCAAGACGGTGCCCGAGTGGGCGCTGCGGCTACTGCTGGGGACGCTCCTGCTGGGCCCGCTGCTCGTCGGCGCCGATGGCCTGGCGAGGCTGCGACGCCGTCGCGAGCCGGTCGGGCGCTGGACGCTCTGGACGCTCAGCTGCAGCCTGCCGTTCCTCTGCTGCGCCGTCCTGTGCTGGCTGTTCGGCCGGCTGGGCGTGATCGGCGCGGCGCCTGCCGCACCGGCGCCGCCGACGGGGCTCCCGTTCAACGCGGCCGCGGCGAGCACCGTCGCGGTGGTGCTGCTGACGTTCACGCTGGCCTGGCTGCTGTGGGTGCTGCTCCTGCGCCGGGTCAACCTGTCCTGGCGGCCGGACCCTGACGTGGCGGGCCTGCCCGTAGTGCTCGTCCTGAGCGGCCTGGGCGCGGCGGTCTGGCTGTGGAACCCCTATACGGCCCTGCTGCTGCTGCCCGCCATGCACCTGTGGCTGGCGCTCGCCGCGCCCGAGCTGCGCCCGCGCCGCCCGTTCGCGGTCGGACTGCTGCTGGTCACCCTGGCGCCCTTGATCCTGCTGATCGCCTTCTATGTAAGGGCGCTCGGCATCGGCCCGGGCGAGGCTGCCTGGAGCGCCGTGCTGCTCGTTGCGGGCGGCAACATCGGCCTCGGCTCGGCGGTCCTCTGGTCGCTCGGGTTCGGCTGTGCGGCGGGGGCCACGATGATCGCCCTGCAGGGCTCGCCGGCGCCGGCGCTGCGGAGCGCCGACGGCCGTGAGGTCACGATCCGCGGTCCGCTGTCCTACGCCGGCCCGGGCTCGCTCGGGGGTACGGAGTCGGCTCTGCGACGATAGGAACCGGTGGCCGACTCTCCGACGACCAGCCCGACGACGGCCCCGGCAGGGTCGCTGCCCCGCGAGCAGCGCCCGCGCCCGCCTCGCTCGCGCGGCGTGCACCGCTTCGCGCTCGCGCTGATCGTCCTCGGCGGGCTGGTGCTCGCCGACGGCGTCGTGACGCTCGTCTGGCAGGAGCCGATCTCGGCCCTGATCGCGACGATTCACCAGGACGAACTGCGGGGTGAGCTGAGCCGGATCGAACACGAGCGGCCCTCCGCCGGCGAGCAGCGGACGCTCGCCTCGCTGGCGACGGAGCGCCGGCGGATCGCCTTCCTGGCCGGCCAGCTCGAACGCCGGGCGGCCCCGGGGAGCGCCGTCGGGCGGATCCTGATCCCCCGTATCGGGGCCTCCTTCGTGGTCGTCAAGGGAACCTCCACCTCTGCGCTCGAGAGCGGCCCGGGGATCTACTCGGACACGCGCTTCCCGGGCGCCGGGGGGACGACGGCGATCGCGGGCCACCGGACGACCTTCCTTGCCCCCTTTCGGCGCATCAACCTTCTGAAACCGGGCGCGCAGATCGTGCTGCAGATGCCCTACGCGCACATCACCTACACGGTCGTGGCCCAGCGCGTCGTGGAACCCACCGACATCCAGGCGGCGGTCGCCGACGTGGGCCACCAGCGCCTCGTGCTGTCTGCCTGCACGCCCCTGTTCAGCGCCGCCAAACGGCTGCTCGTCTACGCGCGGCTGACGAGCATGGTTCCGTTCGGCGCGGCCCGCGAGCTGCACGGGGCGCTGGCACAGCCGATCGAAACGCCCCTGCACCGCACGGCCCCGCGGGTTCTACCACCTGTGCTCGAAGCCCTCGCAACCGGCCACCGGGCACCCGTCTTCCAGTAGCGTCACGCCGGGCTCGCCCGCGGCCACCTCGCCGACCCAGCTCACTCCGACGGTGCCGGCGAGCGCCGCTTCGATCGCCGTCCTTGCGCCGGGGGGCGCGCAGAAGCAGAGCTCGAAATCTTCGCCGCCGCTCGCCGCCAGCTGGGCGGCGGGCAGCGCGAGCTGGGCCGCGACCTCCGCGACGCCGGGGGCGAGCGGCAGCGACTCGAGCGAGACCCGCAGCTCGCAGCCGCCGGCCCGCCCGAGGTGCCCGCCGTCGGTCGCGAGCCCGTCTGAGAGGTCGATCATCGCCCGCGCGCCCGCCCCGGCGATCGCACGGCCCTCGGGCAGCCGCGGCTGGGGCCGGCGCGCGCGCTCGAGCAGAGTCTCCGACGAGGCGGTGCGCGTGGCTCGACCCTCGCTCACGGCCAGCGCAGCGGCGGCGGCGCCCAGCTCGCCGGTGACCCCGATCAGATCGCCCGGACGGGCGCCGTCGCGCCCGAGGAGCTCGGCCGCCGAATCGGCCCAGCCGTTGACGGCGACCGAGACGAGGAGGACCGGTGCCGCGACGACGTCGCCGCCGGCGATCGCCACCCCGAGGCTGAGGGCGAGCGCATCGGCCGCGGCCATCAGCTCGAGCGCGTCGGGCTCGCCGAACCCCGGCGGGAGACCCAGCGAGATATGGGCCTCCCCCGGCTCGGCGCCCATAGCGGCGAGATCGGAGAGGGCGCCCGCCAGCGCCCGGTGACCGATCTCCGCCGCGCTCGAGCGGCCCTCTCCGAGGCGAAAGTGGACGCCCTCGACGATCGTGTCGAGCGAGCTGACGCAGTAGGGGCGCGCCCGCACGACGGCGGCGTCGTCACCCAAGCCCCGCACGAGCCGGCTCGCCGGGCCCGGGCTCGCGAGCGCGGCGGCGATCGACTCGATCAGAGAGCGCTCAGCGATGCCTGTAGACGATCCGCGCGCGGTCGAGGTCGTAGGGGGAGAGCTCGCAACGGACGCGGTCGCCGGGCAGGATCCTGATCCGGAAGCGGCGCATCTTGCCGGCCACGTGCCCGAGCACGACATGGTCGTTGTCCAGCTTCACGCGGAACATCGCGTTCGGCAGGGCCTCGATCACCTCGCCCTCGAATTCAACCTTGTCCTCCTTGGCCACGCCCCCAAACTACCAGCGTCCCGCTCCGCGGGTGTGAACGGGTGCGCCGGGGGCGGCTCAGCCGGGCCCCGCGCCACCGGTCTGGTTGACGCTCGGAGGAGCCGGCGTGGCCGGTTTGCCGGGCGGCGGGCTCTGCGGTTCTTCGGTGATCGTCAGCGGGACGCTGTGGCTCGCGGGGCTCCTGGTCTTGGTGATCGGCTTCTTGCCCCTGGCTTCTTCGAAGACTTCCTTCTTCGCTTCGGACAGGCCGGTGGTGGCGAATTTGCCGTAGAAGGGCTCATAGACGATGCCTTCGCTCGATTCGTGCAGCGGCGCGCAGGGGTGGCCTTCGGTCACGGGCGCCATATAGGCGTGCCAGATTTCCGCCGGCAGGTAGCCGCCCTGCTGCGGCTCGCCGTGGACGTCGGTCATTTCGACGCGTTTGGTGGGGTAGCCCATCCAGACGGCCGTCGCGTATTCGGAGTTGTAGCCGTCCAGCCAGGCGTCGATCAGGTTGTTGGTCGTGCCCGTCTTGGCCGCCGTCGGGCAGTTGATCGCCGATCTGGTGGCGGTGCCGCCGAGGACGTTCTGATGGAGGATCGCCGTCAGCTCGCCGGCGACCGGTTCTGAGAGAACCCGTTCGCGGTGGGGCTGGCCCCAGCTTTCGTCGACATGGCCGTCGGGGAAGATGACCTTGGTGATCGCGATCGGGCTGTCGCGGACGCCACCGTCGGCGAAGGTCGCGTAGACGTCGGCCATTTCCAGCGGCGTCACGCCTAGGGTGAGCCCGCCGAGCGCCTGCGCGGGGTTGCCGATCAGGTGCGTCCGGACGCCCAGCTTGTAGGCCATCTGGGTGATCGCCGGCTCGCCGATGTCCGCGGCCAGCTGGGCGTAGACGGTGTTGTCCGATTTGAGGGTCGCCTGGACCAGGTTGATGGGGCCGTTCTGCTCGCCGCCGAAGGTTTTGACTTCATAGTTCGGTTCTTCGGCCAGCCAGCCCTTGTGGAGCGTGTGGGAGTCATAGATCGTCGTGTTGGGGTCGATGCCTTTGGAGAGCGCGGCCGCCAGGTCGATCGCCTTGAAGGTCGAGCCGGGCTGGCGGTGCCCGTCGGCGGCAAGGTTGTACTGCGACTTCTCGTAGCTCTCGGACTCGGCCATCGCCTCGATGTCGCCGTTGGCCGGGTTGATCGTCACGATCGCCGAGGCGGGGTCGTTCGGCTCGTTGAGGACTTCGCGGATCGCGTTGCGGGCCAGACGCTGCATGTTGAGGTTGATCGTCGTGTAGACCTTGAGGCCGCCTTCGGCGACGGCCTGGCGCCCGTAGCGTTCGTCGAGCAGCTGGTGGACGTATTCGAAGAAGAAGTCCTCGCGGCGCTGGGCGTAGTAGTTGCCGAGTTTGACTTCGAGGCCGGCGCGCTCGGCGGCGTTTGCTTCGGCCGCCGTGATGTAGTGCAGTTCGGCCATCTTGTTGAGCACCTCGTTGCGCCTCGTGCGGGCTTCGGTGGGGTCCTCGAACGGGTTGTACTGCGAGGGTGCCTGGGGCAGGCCGGCGAGCAGGGCCGACTGCTGCAGGTCGAGCGCCGAGGCGGGCTTGTCGAAGAAGATCCTGGCCGCCGCCTGGACCCCGATCGCGGTCTGTCCGCCGACGGTGCCGTAGGGAACGCTGTTCAGGTATTCGGTGAGGATGTACTGCTTGGAGTGTTCTTTGTCGTAGTCGAGTGCCATCTTGGCCTCGATGATCTTCTGGCGCAACGTGTGCTGGTCGGGGCCGAGGTAGAGGTTGCGCATCAGCTGCATCGTGATCGTCGAGCCGCCCTGGAGCGCCTGTCCGTGGAGGATGTCCTTGATCGCGGCGCGGAAGATACCGGTGACGTCGACGCCGTCGGTTTTGTAGAAGCGCTGGTCCTCGATGGCCACGGTTGCGTTCCTGAGATCGGGCGCGATCTGCTTCCAGGTGATCGGCGTCCGCAGGGCGTCCGAGGCGATGAAGCCGAGGCGGGTGCCGTCGGCGGCGAAGACCTGGGAGGAGCCGCCGCTGATCAGCGGGTGGAGCTTGTCCGGCGGCTTCGCGGAGGCCGCGACGTTGAGCACGTAGGCGGTGGCACCGATCGATCCGCCGATCACGGCAGTGGCGAGGATCCCACCGAAGATCAACGCCAGGCGGCTCGAGCCGGATCTGTGCCGCTGCCGGCGCTTGCGGGCTTGTCGGGACATCTGCGGAGCTTCGAGATTACCGTGCCCGGATGTGGTTTCCGCCACTCGTGCGCCGCCGATCTCTAGGCTCGGTGCGAGTCAGATGAACTCAGAGACAGCCGATACGGCCGGCGCACCCGGGGTCGCGCTGCGTGCCCGCCCGGGCCGCTTCGCCGCGCTGCGGGCCGACCCCGCGCGGATGACCGCCGTGCGCGACAGCTGGCGGGCCCTCTGGAGCTCGCGGCTGCTCGTCTGGGCGGCAGGCGTCGGAGCGGTGCTGGCATTCGGCTTCGGGCCGACGCGGGGTGCCTTCGACGCCGCCCGCGTGACACACGGATTCGGCTGGCTGGGCGACCTGTTGGTGGCACCGGCGGCCCGCTGGGACTCGGCCTGGTATCTGGTCATCGCCCACTACGGCTACAGACCCGACCTCGGCCTCTACACGGCCTCGCGAACCGCCTTCTTCCCGCTCTATCCGCTCGGCCTGAGGGCGATCTCGTGGCTGGGTACGCCGCCGATCCTGGCGGGCGTGCTGCTGTCGCTGGCGGCGCTGGCGCTCGCCCTCTACGGCATCCACCGGCTCACAACACTCGAGCTGGCGAGCCGCGGCGGGCCTCACGTGGGCGAGTCGGCTCGCCTCGCGGTGCTGCTGACCGCCTTCGGTCCGATGGCCTTCTTCTTCTCCGCCGTCTACTCGGAGTCGCTCTACCTGGCGCTGTCGGTCGGGCTGTTCTGGTGCGCGCGCCAGGGGCGCTGGGCGCTCGTCGGCGTGCTCGGCGGGCTGGCGGGAGCGACACGGAGCACCGGTCTGGTGCTGCTGGTGCCGGCGCTGATGCTCTACCTCTACGGCCCCCGACGCGACCGGCCGGCGGATTTTGCGCAGAGCGCGCGCCGCAGCCTCGCGCCCCGCTACAGGTTGCGAGCCGACGTCC
>Ga0182012_10002880_pt1 | contig 18503 bp, 16 predicted proteins | sample 612S2SmetaG_FD_120486 | JGI IMG/M metagenome (GOLD analysis project Ga0182012, IMG submission 120486) | Permafrost microbial communities from Stordalen Mire, Sweden - 612S2S metaG | ecosystem: Environmental > Terrestrial > Soil > Wetlands > Permafrost | place: Sweden: Stordalen | collected...
CGGGAAGCGGTCGATGAACCATACCCCCTGAGCCGGTGTTGAGTTGTTTGTGGTTACAACAGGCGTGGCAAAGTTCACCTTTACACTCTGTGCTCCCGCGGTAGACGCGATCAGGGCGATTGCCGCAATAGCCAGGCACTGGACGATTCCAGCCGGGCTCTTCGATATTGTTTTCATTTCGAGAGTTCCTCCGATTGATCAATTTGGCCGGTGCATTTATTGCGCTTTCCCGGCTGCGCAATTCTAAACGCCCATGGCGTCTGCCTGTGTTTTTTTTATTTCAATTTCCATCCGCAAGTAACAGGCGCTGCGCAGAGGTAATATGCGCCCGGTTACCCGAATGATATGGGAACCAATACAGTCGAACGAATGGGCCGCCAGGGCTAGGCCGGGTCGGGATCGATGCATCTGGTTTTTGCAGGTATGGATGAGACGAATTCACGCACTCAAGTTACCAGGCTGCTTGAGCGCTTTATCCTCTGCGCTGTTTCTGGTTGATCTATGGCCTGTTGCCTCACTCGCTCCTCAGCTTCTTCCGCCATCGCTTCGAATAGTTCGCTGTGCTGGGCATTCCACCGATTTAGACTGAATGCACATCTGCCATGAAAGACTCGATCCACGTATCAAAAGAGAATTACCTCAAGGCCATCCTTGAAGCGGAGGCCGAAGGCCGCGAGGTGATACCCGCCGTGCTGGCGCACTGGCTTGAGGTCTCCGCGCCTGCAGTCACCATGGCGCTCAAGCGCCTTAAGCGCGATGGACTGGTGACCGTAGGCGTGGACGGCATCGTTCGCCTGACCGCATCCGGAAAAGAGACAGCCTATCGCACCGCTCTGCGCCATCATTTGATCGAGCGCATGTTGAGCGAGATCTTCGGCATGGAGTGGCATGAGATCCACGAGGAGGCCGAGCGGCTGGAGCACGCCGTCTCTCCGGCCTTTGAGGCCAAGCTGCGCGAGCGGCTCGGCGAGGGTGGCTCCTGCCCGCACGGCAACGCTGTGCTGCCCGAGAACCCGGCTGAGCGCAAACGCCGCGGAGAGATCCCACTCTCCGAGGCCGTCGAGGGCGGCAACTACACGGTCACCAGCCTTCAGGAGCGCGATCCTAAACTTTTACTTTTCCTTCACGGCTCCGGCATTGGGCCAGGCCAGGTCCTCCGCGTAACCAGCCAGAACTACGACCAGACGGTCTCAATCTCCTTGTCTTCAGGCACTTCCATTCTAGGCAGGCCCGCCGCGGAAGCCGTTTGGCTGCGATCTGCAACGTTAAAGTAACGTTACGTAAGAATATTCATTAACTATAATTAACAACTTGTGGCATACTCAGGTTGAGAGGGCTCGCTTGATCCCTCCGCAATTTGCCGCAGAGTCGAAATTTGTCCGTCGAAACCATAAAGCACGCCTTGCCCGCTGAACCCTCGCTGCCCGAGGTGCATTCCAGCGTGCGCCTGTCCCGTTCGCCGCACTACTTGCGTCGACTGCTCGGCTTCCTTGGCCCCGGCTTCCTCATCTCGGTCGGCTACATGGACCCCGGCAACTGGGCCACGGATATAGCCGGCGGCTCGCGCTTCGGTTACACGCTGCTGTTTGTCATCATGGCCTCGAATCTGATGGCCATTCTTCTCCAGAGCCTGGCTCTCAAACTCGGCGTGGCCACGGAGCGCGATCTGGCCCAGTTGTGTCATGAGGCCTGGGGCAAACGCGTCAGCTTCTTCCTGTGGATATTTGCCGAGATCGCCATCGCGGCCTGCGATCTGGCAGAGGTGATCGGCTCGGCCATCGCGCTTGAGTTGCTCTTCCACATCCCGCTCTTCTACGGCGTGCTGATCACCGGTCTCGATGTGCTGCTCATCCTGCTCTTGCAGCGCTGGGGATTCCGCTACATTGAAGCTTTGGTCATCGCCCTCATCGGCGCCATCATCGCCCTGTTCGGCGTGCAACTGTTTCTCTCCCGCCCAGATTACTGGCCTATCCTGCGCAATCTTGTCGTCCCTTCTCCGGCAATCATTACGAATCCCGACATGCTCTACATCGCCATCGGTATCCTCGGCGCAACGGTGATGCCGCACAACCTTTACCTGCATTCGTCCATCGTGCAAAGCCGCAAATACCAGCGCACGCCCAAGGGCAAGCGCGAAGCCATTCAGATGTCGAACATCGACTCGGCTCTCGCGCTGATGATTGCCCTTTTCGTGAACGCGGCCATCCTTATCGTTGCCGCCGCCGTCTTTTTTCGCAGCGGCCACTATGAAGTCGCCGCCATACAGGATGCATACAAACTGCTCAGCCCGCTCCTCGGCGTCACCGGGGCCAGCACATTGTTTGCCATTGCGCTGTTAGCCAGCGGACAGAACTCGTCGATCACCGGAACGCTTGCGGGGCAGGTGGTGATGGAAGGCTTTATACGCATCCGGCTTTCGCCTTGGCTGCGGCGGATGATTACGCGATCTCTCGCTATCATTCCAACGATTATCGTCGTCGCTGTTACAGGAGAGCAGGGAACGGAGAAGTTGCTGATTCTGAGCCAGGTGATCCTCTCGTTGCAGTTGAGCTTCGCGGTTATTCCGCTGGTGATCTTCACCGGCAGCCGGGCCCGCATGGGCGAGTTCGTCAACGGCCGCAAGCTGCAGGCGCTGGCGTGGTTCACGGCGGCGCTGATTGCGGGGCTGAATGCGTGGCTGCTGATTGAAACGGCGATGGGACGGTAGGGACTAGGGACTGGGGACTAGGGACTTGGGAAATATTCACTGGATGCGTTTTTGTGAAATTGCCTTTACGGTTTCGAGGCAGGGAGCGCGGCTGCATGTAACTTTGCGATTCGTCCGTTGGGGCCGACGACAAAGGGGAGCGAGAGAGCGTTCCAGTTGCCATCGTCGAGCGGCTGCCAGGTCTTGCCGTCGTCGCGGCTGATGTCGGAGCCGTTGGTGCCTACGGTGATCCACGCTTTGATCGATCCGGACCATTCGACGGCGGAGCGGTAGCCGTGGGGAAATTCCGTCGAGGCCTCGCAGTTGAAAGAAGTCAGAAACGGTGGGTCACTTTCAACCCGGAAACAAACAGCAGCGGTGCCAGCCTGCTCTGCTGGTTTCGAGTAGTCTCCGCCAACGACAACGAGCTTCGGGGCTGCAGTATCTCCATCTCGTACTGCAATCGAGAAACCTCCAGCTGTCTGTCCAGCACTGAGTGGAAGCTTTGCGCCACCTGTCATCGTGCAAGGGGACTTGCAAATAAGTGGACTCGCCTTGTCTACAAACTCAAGCATCTCTAGGAATGCCTTATTCCCTCCTAATACATAAAATATCCATCGATGATTTGCCGTTTCAAGCAGAGAGGAGTTGCTCGCAGCAAAAATCGATTCAGTGGGTTTCCCGGCGCTTCCAATCGAGAATGCGAATAATATATTTCCGTCGAGCCGTTTCCATGTTTTGCCTCGATCCACTGTTCCGTAGAGAGGAAAAATGAAGAAGGTCTTCACCTTGAACCGTTCAAATTCCTTTTTGGGAATCGGGTCGCCTATTAACAGCCCCGTATTTTGCCCTGTGATTCGAATTGCATCCCAGAATCCCTCCTTCTCTGTATTCCGGAAAAGCAGCTTCCACGTTCCGCATCCATCCGATGTTTTATACAGCCTGCTTTTGTCGCCCGGCCCACTCGCCATCACGATTGCCGTTGTCGCATCCCACGCCTGCACGCCGCGAAAATCGAGCGTTGCGCCATCCTTATCCGCCTCGGGCACGGCGCACTGGGTCCAATGCGCGCCGCCGTCGATGGTCTTGAGCACCGTGCCGCCCGTTCCGCTGGCCCAGGCCACCTTGCCGTCGACGGAATCGATGCCACGCAGGCCTGCTGTTGTGCCGGAGTCTTGCATCTGCCACACCTGCGCGTTGGTCGCGATTGACGCAAGCGACATTGCGAAGAAAAGCAAATGAGCACGGAAACTCTGCATGGCTCGAAGTATATTTGTTCGGGGTGAATTTGTGTGTTGGGGTGTGGAAGGATGGTCACTCAGGGGCTAAAGCACGCTCAAATTATGAGCTCATTTCGGCACGGCTGAAGCCGTGCCCTGACACAAAACCCCAACGGCCATGAGTACTTCCGCAGCCAACTGAAAAGCTAAGAGCTAACAGCTAAAAGCTGACAGCTGCATTTCAATACTCAATCTTGTTGGACGAGGCCAGCCAGGCGGCAAAGCTGGACCAGGCTTCTTCGCCGAGCAACTGCGTGGAGGGCAGGTTGCGCGCGGCGTGGTCCTTGCGGAGTTCGTCGTAGAGAAAGGCATCGTCGAAGCCGGCCTTGGCGGCGTCTGCGGCGCGCGCGCCGTAATAGACCCTGTCCAGCCGCGCCCAGTAGGAGGCCGCGAGGCACATGGGGCAGGGTTCGCAGCTTGTGTAGAGTTCGCACCCGGCTAGAGTGAAGGTGCCGAGCGCCTTCGTTGCCGCGCGGATGGCGTTGACTTCGGCGTGCGCCGTAGGGTCGTGCGTGGCGGTAACGGAGTTCACGCCCTCGCCCACGATCCGTCCATCGCGCACGATGACCGCGCCAAACGGGCCGCCCTTGCCGCTAGTCGCATTCTCCGTGGCCAGCGCGATGGCGCGGCGCAGGAATTCGGCATGGGGTGGGTTCGTCATATCAATTTCGTCGCAGGGGAAGCTGATAACAGTATGACACGCAGGCGGAACGAATTAGAACTGTCCACTGTCCGCTGCCTCTTGTCGTACCATGGTTGCCATGCAAGTTCTTTCCGCCGCCGAGATGCAGGCCTGCGATCGCGTAACCAGCGAGCGGTTCGGGATTCCATCGATTGAGTTGATGCGCGCCGCTGCGTCTGCGGTCGCACGTTTCGCGCAGATGCGATTTCCGCGCGCCCGGCGCGTCACCGTGCTCTGCGGACGCGGCAACAACGGCGGCGACGGCATGATGGCGGCGCGCCTGCTTGCCGACGCAGGCCTCGAAGTGGCAACGCTGCTCTTGGGCTCGCCGGACACTCTCACCGGCGATGCGCCTCAGGCATGGCGCGAGCTGACAAGGCGACCCAATGGCGCCGTATATGTAGTAAACGATGTGGCTGAGCTGGAACAATTCAATGCGGCGCTCCTGTGCGATCTCCTGATCGATGCTGTTGTGGGAACAGGATTCAAGCCGCCGCTCAAGGGGCTCGCTCTTGCCGCGCAGGAGTGGGTTCGCCGCTGCGACGCGCCCATCCTCGCAGTGGACATACCCTCCGGCTGGGCCGCTGATGAGACCTCCGCCCAGGCGTCGGGGCCCGTCTTTCCTGCCGATGCCATTGTCACTTTCACCGCGCCCAAACCCGCGCATGTATTCGGTCAGCTCACGCGCTTCTGGCACCAGCCGGTAGTGGTTGCGCCCATCGGCTCGCCCGACGAGGCTATCGTTTCCTCATTGCAACTTTCCTGGGCGGGCTCATCGTTGGCCCTGGCGCAGGCGCCGCGCGCAGCGGCTTCCAACAAGGGCAACTTCGGCCACGTGCTCGTGGTGGGCGGCAGCTTCGGCACCGCAGGTGGAAGATCAGGCGCGCCGGCGATGACTTCACTGGCCGCTTTGCGTTCAGGCGCTGGGCTGGTCACAGCAGCGGTGCCCGCTGCCGCGCTGGTTCCGGTTGCGTCCGTCGCGCCGGAGTTGATGACCATGCCTCTCAACGCCGGCCCAGACGGCGGCATCCTGACCGACAACCTGCAACCCGAGCGGCTGGCGGCTCTCATGGCGGGCAAGTCCGTGCTGGCCATTGGCCCCGGTCTTGGACAGTCCGCTGAAACGGCCAAGTTCACGACCGGGCTGATCTCGGCTACAAAGATTCCCGCGGTCATCGATGCGGATGCGTTGAACATTTTAGCCACCAAGCCCGTGCTGCTGGCCAAGCTCGCCAAAGGCCGCACGCTCGTACTCACGCCGCATCCGGGCGAGATGGCGCGGCTGGCCGACATCTTCGTCTCCGAGATTCAGGCCAACCGGCTTGAAGTGGCGCGCAGCTTTGCCGAGCGCATGAAAGTCACGGTTGTGCTCAAAGGAGCGCGCACGCTGATCGCGCATCCTGACGGCCGCGTGGCTGTGAACACAAGCGGCAACCCGGCCATGGCAAAAGGCGGTAGCGGCGACCTGCTTACCGGTATCGTCGCCGCCCTGCTGGCGCAATACCCTAACGATCCAGCCCGCGCCGTTGAGGCCGCCGTCTATCTGCACGGTCTCGCGGCTGACATTGCAGTGAGCCATGCGGATGAGCACACCCTGCTCGCCACCGACAGCCTGCGATATCTTGCCCAGGCGTTCCATTATGGGAATTTTCACATGGGCAATGGCAACGATACGGGTTATGTTTGGTTGCAGGGGGGATTGCATGCAGCGGACCCTCTGGATAGAGGTAAATGAATGGCGAATGCTTCGCCCATTGCCGAAAGTAGAGTTTTGAGCAGAACCTTCGAATTCACCACCCAGAGCGACGCGGACACGATTGCGGTGGGCCGCAAGCTCGCGGAGTTGCTCAAGCCGCCGCAACTGCTGATCCTGCGCGGCGACCTTGGCGCGGGCAAGACCACGCTGGTGAAGGGAATTGCAGAGGCCCTGGATGCCGCGGAAGCCGACGAGGTTACCAGCCCCACATTCACGCTGCTGCACGAGTATGATGGCCAGCATAACGGGAAATCGGTGAGGCTGTGCCACATGGACGTGTATCGCCTTGAGGGCGAGCGCCAGCTTGAGACGCTTGGCCTTGAAGATCTGCTCACACCCGACGCGCTGGTGCTGATCGAGTGGGGCGAAAAGTTCAAGAGCATTCGCAAGCTGGCAACGGCTGAAATTACGATCGCCTCAGAAGGGGGCGATGCGCGCAGAATTACTTTGATGCTGATGGGAGCGTAGCAATATGAAAATTCTTCAGTTCCTGCTGTTCCTCATTGCCTATGCATGGTGGGCCTTCGCCTGCGCCTGGTCTCTCAACAAGCTGCAGACCGCTGCTCCGGCGGGCAAGTCCTTCTGGAACGGGCAACTGGTGAACCTCGAAGGCCTGATCGGATTCTTTGGATTTATCTACCTGCTCAGCGGATTCTGGAACTGGAGGCTGGTGCTGTTGATTTTTCTGGCCTCGCAGTTGGGGGTGCTGGCCTTGGGGGTGTTGAGCCTGGTGATGGACGTGTCGTATGAGACCGCAAACATCCGCACGCTATGGGCTGGAAAAGAATTTGATCTCAAAAACCCCATCCTTTCGCCGGCTCTCGTGATCTTGAGCGGCGCAATGGCGTGGGCTCTTCCGGTTGCGGCTGGGATTGTGTTTTTCCATCACGCGTGGGATTCGTCCGCTCTGCAGATTCCTATCGTCAAGTGCATGTTGCTTCTGCTCATGCTGCCCGGCTACATTATGCAGTTGACGGTGGTTGCCGCCATGCTTGCCTCCGAGAATCTGGACGACGACGTCCGGCAGCGCATCTTCATCAATCAGGGCCTGGGCATGATTCCCATGGCCATTTATGTTGCGCTGGCCTTCTGGGCCTTTGGAATCGGCAAGCCGCTCGACATCAGCTTTCTGGGAGTTCCGGGCGGCACGCTTTCCCTGGAGACGCTTCTGCCGTTGTTGGCTCTGTTCGCCGTAACACTTCTCATTCCATTTTTGGTGGGAACGCTGAGAACCCGGAAGAGGAACTTGCAACTGCTCAAGCAAATTCGCGGATATTTCGGGGATCTCCAAGATATTTTAAGTTCGCCCACGCCCTCGATCTACCTGGACGAGATCGGCAAATTGCGCAGCGGAGTGGAAGCCGTCCGAGAGCAGTTTGCGCAGTCCGATCCGCTGCTGATCTTTGACAAGGAAGCTATGCAGACTCCGGAAAAGTTTACCGACAAGGACAAGCAGATCGCGGCGGGAATCGAAGAGACGCGCGACCTCGATGCCCGCTTCAAATTTCTCGATAACCTGCGCAATTTTGAAGCCGAGTTGGACAAAGTGGTCGCGGAATTTCAAAAGCGGCCGCCAGAGACACTCGAGGAAGCCGCCCGTCACTGGAGCGATAAGTTCAAAAATCGCTGCGATGAACTGAGCAAGACGATCGACGGCTCAGCCAGCAGCAAGCCGTTCCTATTGGCCGGCGCAGGCACATTGGTGTCGGCGCTGGTGCTGGACCTGGTGAGCGAAGTGGCCAAGACCGCATGGGACTGGATCGCTCACGTTCCCAAATAGGTTTGGAACCCACCACGGCTGCATTGTGACTGCGCAAGTTCGCGCGTAGACATTTCAATGCATCGGATATTGCGCCATCCAGTTCTCTATGACCTGTCAGACCTGGGCTGCACACGAAAGGCTGCTATATACTGATCTGAATCTCGGAGGAGGGTAAGGATGATCTATCCGGGCGAGTACGAGATCGGATACGATGCAACTGAAATAGGCTTTCCCTCCATCATGGGATGCCGTGCCATTGTGCTGGTAAACGCAACGGGTTTAAATGGTTTTCACCTGCTTGGAAAGCTGAATGCTGTGAAACGAGACGCTTTTGTCAATTTCGTTAATACCCATGGGGGAGCCGGAAAGGAAATTTACGCTGCATCCCATGAAATTGGTGAAGCGGAGAAAGCGTCTCAAAATGAGCTTAAGGATATCGCGGAGCGGCTAAATTTCACAGGTTCCATTTATTGGGCCAAACTGGGCACCGTCTGCCCGGCGGGCTCGGCATATGTGTACTTTCGGCTTGACCACTCTGTTTGCGGCATTGAAGCGCGAACCTGGACCGACGCGACTGACAATGTTCCCCTTAACAAGGCACCGTATGCAGCAGGCGTCAACCGCGCAATGGCCCTTGGCGGAGAGCCCAAAAATATGTACATTCATGTGAATCCAGCTGGGTTGCAGTGGCTATATCCAAAACGATGCGGTTGAGATTTTTTCTCGCCGTCCTGGAATGTCAGAGCCCCGCGCGGCTGCCTGTCAACGGCAAATCATCTCGGCAGCGCCGCTCACCGATCCATTTGCGCTTCCTGTGTATTTCAAATGACAAGCTAGAACGCCTGCGGGGAACTCTTTTTTTAGAGTCACCAGCGTATTGCGATACCGGCAGCGCAGCATGAACTTCATGGAGGGATGCTCCGTGATGTTCCATGTTTGAGAGACGATTGGCCCACTCCGTTTTGTGCTGTCTGGCGCCAGATCGAACTCCTGCCCCTGAGCGGAAACCTGAAAGACCGAAATGCGCTCGAAGAGCCTTTCCGCAGATCCGGGCTCCAGCATCCATCCAGGCATTGGGGATGCGGACTCTTCGACAGCAATCTTCGCCGGACACGTCAGCACACTTGAGGACGGTTGCTGGGCGTGAGCCGCAGCGCACATCCACGCGAGAAGAACCATGAGGCAGCGCGGCCAAAACCTACTCGACGACATAGAACATATCTCCATCATTGGCTGGTAAAGCCGCGCCCCCCTGGAAGCGTATGGTCCGCTGATGGACGGGTTGGCCGGTCCACTGATCCCAAACCTGCAGACCCGCGGCATTCTGGCCAGCATAGATCGCGCCATGAGAACGGCCATCGGTGTGATTGCCGTAAGTTCCGTTCGGGTCGAAGGTGGCAATGGCAGTTCCTACCGCAATCGTACTGTTCTTCACCAGGGCGCCTTTTTTCCATAACGCCGTATGCGGCGCTCCGGTAGCCGCCTCGACGAAGACCACGCATTGCCCATCTCCAACCACTTGTCCGCTGTATTTTTCAGGGCAAGGTGCAACATAGGCCATCCGACTCGCTCCAAGGGAAACATCCCTTTGGGAATTGTAATTGGATAGCAGGCATGTCCAGCTTGCTGAGCCCCAACACCCCCAAAAAAATCGTCGCTCCCGCGCCAGAGCGAGCGTTGAAAGGCGTTTCGTCAAAATGAAAGATGCCGAGAAACAGAAACGGAAGTATCGGAATCCGAGCACCAGGGGCCGAATTGTTAAACTCATCCAGTGCCCCGCCTCATAGTCAACGCCGACGATTTTGGCCTCACGCAGGGAATCAATCGCGCCATTCTCGAATTGAATTCGGCTGGCCTCTTAACCAGCAGCACGCTGATGGCTAAGGAGTCTGCAACGGATGCAGCCATCGCGGGCGCGCTGGCAGCGCCAACACTGCATGTCGGCTGTCACATCGTTCTCGTCGACGGCAAGCCGATTCTCTCCCGAATCCGCGACCTTCCCCACCTTACTGATTCAGTCAATCACCTCTTTCCTTACTCCCTGCCCGCTTTTCTTGCCAATATCTACGCCTGTTCGAGGCCCAGTGAAGTGGAAAATCAAATGGAACAAGAAGCATCTGCGCAGATTCAATCCCTTCAGCAGCGCGGCCTTCGCCTGACCCACGTTGACACCCACAAGCACACGCATATGTTTCCTCGCGTACTGCGCCCCATTCTCCGCGCTGCCCGTGCAGCCGGCATCCACGCCGTGCGCAATCCATTCGAGCCGCAATGGGCTCTGAGAGTTTCCACTGGCGCCACCGTCGCCCGCATCGCCCAGGTGGCCTTACTGCGCTGGCTGGAACCGATGTGGCGCAGAATCCTCGCCGAAGAAGGATTCAAGACCACCGATGGAACTATCGCCGTGGCCGGTACCGGAATCCTCGACAAGACCACGCTTCGCTCACTGCTGAGCAACCTTCCATCCGGCACCTGGGAGCTTGTCACTCATCCCGGATATAACGATGCCGATCTGGCCCGCGTGCGTACGCGGCTCAGGAGTTCACGCGATGTGGAACGCGTCGCGCTCGAAGTCTTGAGAGAATTTCCCCAGATCGAGTTGATCTCCTTTACGGATATTTAATGCATCCTTCGCACCGGCTCTGGACTCCAAACAGCTGCGTCTTCCTCCGCACCCAAGCCGTCCAACAGAAAGTAAGCAATCTGTAAACCTTTGCTCAAGAAAGTCCTATGCGAATTGGTATTACATGTTATCCGACCTATGGCGGGTCAGGGGTTGTAGCCACGGAGCTCGGAATTGAGCTGGCCGCACTGGGCCATCAGGTGCATTTCATCTCTTACTCGCAGCCCTTTCGCCTCAACGGCCGCAACGATGGCATCTTCTATCACGAGGTCCCGGTTTCCAGCTATCCGCTCTTTGAATTTCCGCCTTACGATCTGGCGCTGGCTTCACGCATGGCCGAGGTGGCCGAACTCTACGACCTCGATCTGCTTCACGTTCACTACGCCATTCCGCATTCGGTCAGCGCCATGCTGGCGCGGCAGATGCTCGCCGTCAAAGGACGCCGTCTGCCGTTTATCACCACGCTGCACGGTACCGACATTACTCTCGTTGGCCTTGACCGCGGTTACCTGCCCATCACACGCTACGCCATCGAACAGAGCGACGGCGTAACCAGCATCTCAAACTATCTGAAAGAAAAAACCATTACCGACTTTGGCGTAAAGCGGCCCATTGAAACCATCACGAATTTTGTAAACTGCGACGTGTATGTACCCATCGAAGATGCCAGCCAACGATCGTCAGCGCGGGCGCGGTGGGCCGCGCCAAGCGAACCTATCCTCATGCACCTCTCGAACTTCCGTCCGGTAAAGCGCGTGACGGATGTGGTGAAGATATTTTCGAAGATTGCTCGCGAGATGCCCGCGCAGCTCATACTGGTAGGCGACGGGCCGGATCGCTCTGCAGCAGAGTGGCTGGCGCACGATCTTGGCATTCAAGCCCGCGTCCGCTTTCTCGGCAAGCAGGAGCAGGTCAGCGAGTTGCTCCCTCTCGCCGATCTGCTGCTCATGCCCAGCGAACTGGAATCCTTTGGACTGGTCGCACTTGAAGCCATGGCCTGCAAGGTTCCTTCGATTGCCACTAGGGTTGGCGGGGTTCCAGAACTGATCGAAGACGGAGAGACGGGTTTGCTCTATCCAGTCGGAGACGTGGATGCCATGGCGCAAGGAGCCCTGAGCCTGCTTACCGATGAGCTGCGCTTGGACGCCATGCGCGAAGCAGCGCGGAAGTCGGCAAAGAAAAGTTTCTGCGCCACCTCGGTCGTCTCGCATTACGTCCGCTACTACGAGCAGGTACTGAACGCAGGAAGCAAAGTAGGAGTTGTCTCGTAATCGAGCTATGAAGGGTATGGCCTCAAAGGCCGCGAAAAAATCTGGAAGAGCCGATGTTTTGAAAGGGCACGGCTTCGGTCGCGCCGCGATCGATCAACAAAAGTCGCAAGGCTTTAGCCCCTGAGGGGCGTCTTTCTTGGATGCCGCAGTATCCCAAGCCGATTTCTAACCAGTCGCTTCGAGTGCGTGTTGAAGATCTTTCGTGTCCGTGATCGGCGCCATGCAGGATCGACCGCGGCAGACCAACGCCCAGGCGTTCGCGCCCTCCTGCATTGGAACCTGCAGCAGCGTCTCGGCAAGCGCCTCCGGAAGGCCGCCAGCAACTAGTTGCGACGGCTCAATCCTCATCACTGTCTTGCGAATGTCGTAGTGAGCGTATGCGATCTGTTCGAATTGCTCCGCTTCAGCGCCCGATCCTACAATGACCACCGTGATCGGATCGGCGAGCAAGCGCTCCAGCGCCAGGCCATAACTGCCCGCATAGAGGCCAAAATGTTCCACGATGCCGGAGAAGTTGGCCAGTGTCTCTTCTGCGATCTCGCGATAGTTGCCGCGGCCGCTGAGTAATTCAAGCCGCAGCAAAGCAGCCGCAGCGGTTGGATTGCCCGCCGGTGTCGGCGAGTCCTGCACGGGCTTGCGGCGGGCAGTCAGCGCTCCGAGCTTGGAAGCATCTTCCGTTTGTGCAGTGTCGAAGAACGCGCCGCCGGACTTGTCGTAAAACTTCGCAATCATCGCGTCGGCTATCTTGATGCCCGCGCGATAGGTATCCATCTTGCCGCTCGCAAGCCACGCATCGATAGCGGCGTGGATGGTGAACGCGTAGTCATCCAGCGTGCCCGGCGCGAGGTCTGCGGGAGTAGCATCGTCTGCATAGGCGATCACGTGGTGTAGTGTGTCGTCGCCGTTCCATGCGTTGGCAAGCAGTCGATCAAGCGTGAGCAAAGCGAACTCGCGCACTTGAGTCATGCGCAGTGCGCGTGCTGCTTCAAGATATGCAGTAACCGCCATCGCATTCCAGCTGGTGTAGAGCGTGCGATCGATGAATGGAGCAGGGCGCACATTGCGCGCGGCTAAAAGTTTAGTCCGCGCGCTGTCGAGCAGTTGACGCTGGCTCGCGTTCCATTCCGTTTTGGCGGATGTTTCTTTATAGGAATGTTTCACGTGCAACACGTTCTTCTTTGGATTGTGATGCATGTCGCCGAGTTCGCCGATGTCCCAGTACGTTGACGCGACTCCAAGTTCATCGGCATCAAGAACAGCGCCTGCTTCATCGAGCGTCCATGTAAAGTAATCGCCGTCATCGTCCAGTCCATAGTCTGCATCCTGCGATCCGTAGAATCCTCCGCGTTCGCGATCCGTCATTGTGGCGTCGAGCCAATGAACGATCTCACATGCAGTAGTTAGAAAAGTCTCATCGTTAAAACTCTGATGGCCGTGCACGTAATTGCGCAGCAGCTCCGTGTTGTCGTAAAGCATCTTCTCGAAGTGCGGCACGATCCAGCGCTCGTCAGTCGAGTAGCGATGAAAGCCGCCGGCAAGATGGTCGTAGACGCCGCCGCGAGACATTCCATCCAGCGTCACGGTGAACGCTTCTTTGGCTTGCGCAGCGATTTGTGTTTGCGGGCCGCGCGTGTTTGCAACTTGCAGCAGCAGATCGAGCGCCGCCGGGTGAGGGAACTTGGGCTGTGAGCCGAACCCTCCGTATCGCGGATCGAATTGAGCCAGTGCTGAAGCAATGATCTTTTCCACGAGTGTGAGTGTGAGTGCGCCTGTGTGTAAGTGTTTGTCGCCGTGACTGGAAGTGTGGGGAGCAGAAAAATTCTCATTCTGCTCAATGGCACTCATAACGCTGGCCGCGGTCTCCAGCGCTTCCTCGCGCCGCTGCCGCCAGACCTCCGACATAGTGGCAAGTATGGTTCGAAACCCTGGCCTTCCGTATCGATCCTCAGGCGGCAGATAGGTTGCGCCGAAGTATGGCTGCCCATCGGGAGTAAGAAAGGCAGTCAAAGGCCAACCTCCCTGGCCGCTGATGGCTCCAACCGCAGCCTGGTAGCGGGAGTCGACATCGGGCCTCTCGTCGCGATCGACTTTTACGGCAATAAACAATTCATTGATCAGCGCAGCCGTCTCAGCATTCTCGTACGATTCGCGATCCATGACGTGACACCAGTGGCACCACACCGCGCCAATGTCGAGCAGGATGGGCTTATCCTCCGCCTTCGCGCGCGCAAACGCGGCCTCGCCCCATGGATGCCACTGCACCGGCTGATAGCGCGCGGAGCGGAGGTACGAAGAGGCTGACTGCGCGAGTTGATTGGTTGTGTTTATGACGGGCTCCTTGGGCATAGCTTGAGGATATAGGGAACGTCGGGCTGAGGGTAGATTAGGTGGGAGACTATCAATCTCAATTAGCGCTATGATGAAAGGGAGGGGAATCAAATGGCAAACGCACAAATCGAGTTGGCCGTCGACTGGATGTCATGCGAGTTGATCGAATGCATTCCCGGCAAAGTTTCAGGTCGTCCTATCGTTCGTGGCACACGCATCTTGCCCGACGGCATCGTGAACAGCTACGACATGGGGGAGAGCATTGAGGAAATCCGCCAGGATTGGCCGTCGCTTTCCATCGACCAGATCGAGCGCCTGATCGAGTTTGCTCATACTCAGCGTGCACAGGCGCGTTTGTGAAAGTGTTGCTCGACGAAAATCTTGCCCACCGATTGCGCTAGAATCTTGACGTCCATGAAGTCTTCACGGTCGGCTACAAAGGTTGGGCCGGACTCAAGAACGGCGAGCTTTTACGGACTGCAGAAGAAAACGGCATTGAGGTCTTCTTAACCGGTGACAGAACGCTGTTTCATTAGCAAAACCTGAAGGAGCGCAGGATTGGCGTTGTGGCACTATCCTCCGTTGAATGGGACATCCTGAAGAATCATTTGCCCTGGATTGTCGAGGCGATTAGGCGAGCTCTTCCCGGTACCTTTCAGGAAGTGGAATGCGGCGCGTTCAGCCGCAGAGCAACAGGCAATCAGTGAACTTGTCCACGAAATCATCCGAGGGACTTTACGACTTGTAGCATTGGCATATATCTTTACCGCAGAGTTACCGCTCGGCAACCCGATCCAGCAAATCGAAAAACTCCGGAAAGCTGATTGCAGCGGATTCTGCGCCGTGGATGATAGTTTCACCTTCAGCCCGGAGGGCGGATACGGCGAAGGCCATGGCGATGCGGTGGTCGCCTCCGCTGTCGATCGTTGCGCCGTGCAGCGTCTGTCCACCCGGAACGTCGAGGCCGTCTTCAAACTCGATGACCTCTGCGCCCATGGCGCGGAGGTTTTTGGCGACGAGGGCAATGCGATCGCTCTCTTTGATGCGGAGTTCCTTGGCGTCGCGGATGCGGATGCCGCCGCTGGTGTAAGGCCCTATGGCCGCCAGCACCGGCAACTCATCGATGAGCTGCGCGGCCAGTGCGCCGCTGATGGCCGTGGTGCCCATGCCGTCTTCCGGGCCAGTGATCTGGATGGTGCCGACAAGCTCAGAGTGCTTCTCTTGCACATCGAGGATGGACATTCGCGCGCCGAGAGCTGTCAAGACGTCGAGCAGCGTGGCGCGCGTGGGGTTGAGGCTGATCGAGTCCAGCACCAGGCTTGAGTCAGGAAACATGGCTGCGGCACAGAGAAAAAATGCGGCGGAGGAGAGATCGCCAGGGACGGTGGCTTCGATGGCATGCAGTGCCTGCGGACCGGAGATTGAGACCGAGTCTACAGTGCGGGTAACCTCCGCTCCGAAGGCGCGCAGAGCCAGTTCGCTGTGGTCGCGGGTGCGCAGGGCCTCGCGCACTGTGGTCTGGCCTGCAGTTTGCAGCCCGGCGAGCAGGATGCAAGTCTTAACCTGGGCGCTGGGCACGGGCGTTATGAAGTCAATGGATTTCAGTTGCCCGCCATGGATTGTGAGAGGCGCGTGGCCGTCGGTGAGCGTGAGCTTAGCCCCCATGGCCTCAAGCGGCTTTCTAATTCTTTCCATAGGCCGGCGAGAGAGTGACTCGTCGCCGATCAGCGTGAAACTTCCCTCCTGCGCGGCCAGCATGCCAGACATCATTCGCATCGTCGAGCCGGAGTTGCCGCAGTCGAGCGGATGGTTCGCCGGTGTAACGCGCCCGGCGACGCCGGTGACTTCAATACCGTCATCGGCGGTGCGATTGACCTTTGCTCCGAGAGCCTGCATACACGCCAATGTCGACGCGCAGTCAGCGCCCGTAGAGAAGTTGGTGAAGCGCGAGGTGCCTGCGGCAAATGCGCCGAGCATGGCGTAGCGATGGCTGATGGATTTGTCGCCGGGCAAGCGAAGGCTGCCCATAATGTTGCGCGCGGGCTGGATGAGGCGTTCCTGTGTGGCAATGGACAAATGGGCTCCGGTAGATGTGGTTATCTCTTTGAGTTTATCGAACGGAGGCGCGTACGCGTTTCGCACAGGCGGCATGCTGATAACCTAGAGGCATGAAATTTGGTGTGCTGGTTTTTCCGGGATCGAACTGCGACCACGATACCTACAACGTAATCGCAGAGGTGGCCAAGCAGCCGGTGACGTTTCTCTGGCACGACTCTGAGGATTTACAGGGCGTGGATGCCGTATTGGTTCCCGGCGGGTTTGCCTACGGCGATTACTTGCGGACAGGCGCCATTGCCCGCTTCTCGCCGGTGATGCAATCTGTGAAAAAGTTTGCCGCCGCCGGCGGACCAGTGCTGGGCATCTGCAACGGTTTTCAGATTCTCACCGAGTCCGGCCTGCTCCCCGGCGCGCTGATGCGCAACGCCGGCCTGAAGTACATCTGCAAGCAGGTGCATCTACGCGTGGAAACGACCGACAGCCCGTTTACTCGCACGGTGAAGCGTGGCGATGTGCTCCAAATGCCGATCGGCCACATGGAAGGCAACTACTTCTGCACGCCGGAGGATCTGGCGCAACTCGAAGCCCAAGACCGGATTGCGTTTCGCTACGTGACACCGAAGGGCGATGTGATGGCGGAGGCAAATCCAAACGGCTCGCTGAGCAACATCGCCGGGATTCTGAATGAGAAGCGAAATGTACTGGGGATGATGCCGCATCCGGACCGCTCCAGCGAGGCGATGCTGGGCTCGGCGGATGGGTGGAATATTTTTGAGTCGATGGTTGAGTCGCTGGCGGCGAAGTAATTACATTTCCAGTCTATTGCTCAACTAAAGCCCCAGGCCGCCGTCTACCGTAAGGATTTGTCCTGTAGTAAACGGCGCGCGTGCGGCGAAGTAAAGCACGGCATCCGCGACTTCGGATGCCGTGCCATTGCGCATCATCGGAGTCTTGCCCGCAATCCGCGCAGCCCGGTCAGAAACATCGGCAGCAGCTTTACCCTCGTCTCCCATATCAATCCATCCGGGAGCAACGCAGTTGACGCGAACCTCAGGCGCGAAGGCCTTGGCCATGGCCTGTGTGAGCATATGCAGCGCGGCCTTTGAGGCGCAGTAGTGCGCGTGGCCGGGCCATGCGCGAAGGCCGCCGAGTGATCCAATATTGACGATGCAGCCCTGCGCGGCGCGAAGATGAGGCAGTGCCTCGCGTGAGACCAGAAACGGCCCGCGCGTGTTGGTGGCGAAAACATTGTCCCATTCGTCGAGTGTGAGCGTAGCCAGATCGGCGCTGGCGAAGACGGCGGCGTTATTCACAAGGATATCGAGCCGGCCAAGAGTTTGAGTGGCCGTACGAATAGCAAGACGGACCGAGTCCTCCGAGCGCACATCGCACTGGATCGCCGTGGACTTGCGGCCTAGGTCAGCAATGCTGGCAGCGGTCCCCGCCGCATCGAAATTTGAATCGTGGAAAGTGATTGCGACGTCAGCCCCGGCCCGCGCAAGCGTGAGCGCGATCTCACGACCGATGCGGCGCGCGCCGCCGGTCACGAGCGCCGATTTGCCGGTGAGGGGGAGTGTTGGCATGCGCGATCGGTGCGCTATTTCGGCGCATCCGGTTTGCTGGGCGTTGGATCCTTCGGCGCGTTCTGGCTCTTGCCCTCACCGTTGTTGTAGATCGAATACTGCTGACCGGGGCGCTTCATGCGGACCTCTTTGGTGATCTGATCCTTGTCCACCTTGTAGTCTTCTCCATACGTCTGAAATCCGCTGGCGATAATCTGCATTCGCACCGTGTCGCCGATCGGGATCACGTCGATCACTGTCTTTCCCTCTTCATTTGTCTTTACCTCAAGCGCGCCTTTGTCCGTATCGCCCTCAAGGGGATGAAAGATCACAGCGGCATTCTCAATGGGCTTGCCGTTGGCGTCTCTGATCACCGTGACTTCAATACGCGCGGCAGGCGGCGGAACCTTGTACTTGCGTGGGTGCGGGTTGGTGTTTTCCTGCGCGAAGGCAAAAGTGACGAACAGCAGCGTAAAAGCAGCCGTGACGGCCGAG
>Ga0182012_10002881_pt1 | contig 18502 bp, 13 predicted proteins | sample 612S2SmetaG_FD_120486 | JGI IMG/M metagenome (GOLD analysis project Ga0182012, IMG submission 120486) | Permafrost microbial communities from Stordalen Mire, Sweden - 612S2S metaG | ecosystem: Environmental > Terrestrial > Soil > Wetlands > Permafrost | place: Sweden: Stordalen | collected...
CAAAAACCACGACAGCGGATGAAACCAAAACAGACAAGTCGCAACCGATGCAAGAAGCAGAATCGCGCCATCATTGCGCGCCACATGCGCCAACTCGTGCGCAAGAACCGCGCGCAGCCGGCTGTGTTCCCATTCTGTCCATTGCAACGGAAGCAGTATCCAACTCTCACCCGCCGTCGAAAATGTCACGGGTACATTCACTTCCCGCGAGACACCGAAACGCGGTCTACTCTTGGCCCCGCTGTGCAGCCACAGTTGCTGTGCGAGTTCGCGAAAACTCTGCTCGGAAATCGTCTCACTGCCCGCCGCAATTCGACGAAGCTGCCGCAAGTTATAAAGTAATCGCGCGGTAAGTAGCAGCGCTACAAGCAACGCGACCGCCGGAATGATCTTGATAGGCATATGCCGCTTCCCACCGGGCACAGCACCGGTCGCCTCTTCTTGAATGCTCGCGATCGCCGCCGCCGTGAACCGCGTTTGCCGACTCTGCGTAATCGGACGTGCGGCCTTGGGTACCGGCGGTGTCAAACTCGCCAACAGCGGCAGTGCAAAGAGGGCCAGCAGGTTCCACTTCCAAAGTGCGAAGCGCAGTGCCGCACTACGCGAACGCAGCAGCCAAGCTGGGCCCGCACACAACAGCGCCAGAATCACGGAGCGAATCAGCGTCCCCATCGCCACCGTCAGAAAAGTAGAGCTTACCGTTTGCCAATCGAAAACGCTCATTCGCTGTTCTTCCTTTGCTTGCTGAGCCGGTCCACGATTTTCTGCAACTCGGCCGTATCCACCATTTGGTCGTCCACCATGCCTGCAAGTAGGGATTCCAGCGACCCGTGGCAGAAACGGTCAACAATTTGTTGCACCGCCTGGGCCGCGACACTGCTTGGCTGTTCTAGGCATGAGTAGACGAACGTGCGCCCCTTCACCTCATGCCGCACGTAGCCCTTTTCCTCCAAACGCAGCAGCACCGTGCGAATGGTCGAATCCTTGAGCGGTCGCTCCGGCGCAAGTTGTTGCTGCACCTCCGTCGCAGTCGCCTCGCCCTGTTTCCAGATGATGGACATCACCGCGCGTTCCAGTTCCGAGATACCAGCGCGCTGTTTCATATGTGACATACTGTAGCACTACAGGCCGTAGCAAACAGGCCCTACTTTCAAAAAGATTTTTCCCGTCAATTTCCTACTGCCTTTAGAGGTTCGAGCCGATCTGGCCCATAGTCATGCGTGTCGCCATCTTCTTTTTTCTTTTGAGTTCAGCGGTTTTCTGCCAGACACCGCCGCGTTCGGTCCACGGCGTGACAGTTGATGCCACGACACACCAGCCGATCGCGAACGCCTGGGTGACTAGCGATGGCAATGTGATCAAGACCGGCGTCAACGGCGAATTTCAAATTAAAACAAAAGCGACAACGGTTGACGTGCGGGCAGCGGGTTATGGACGCCTGCATCTCCCGGTTGCCGATTCCGACATGCGGATTCCCTTGTCCCCTTTAAAGGTCCGCGCACTATATATGTCCTTCTGGGCGGTCTCGTCACAAACCCTGAGCGCCCGCATTTACGAAACAGCCGCCAAAGCTCACCTGAACGGCCTGGTTATCGACGTTAAGGGCGACATGGGCTTAGTCGGCATTCGTACGTCCATTCCGATGGTCGCCAAAACTGGAGCGAACCGGGTCACCACAATTCCCGATGCCCCCGCCCTGATCGCCGATTTACACGCCCGTGGCCTATATGCCATCGCCCGAATTGTCACCTTCAAAGACAGCCCCCTCGCCTTAGCCCGGCCTGATCTGGCAGTGCGCGCTGCGGGTGGTGGTCTGTTCTCCGACAACGAACGGCTGCATTGGACCGATCCTTTCCGCCAGGAAGTTTGGGACTACAACATTCGCATCGCCGTAGAAGCGGCAAAAGCCGGCTTTGATGAAATCGAGTTCGATTACGTGCGTTTTCCAGATCGCAAGGGGCTTCGCTTTTCAAAGGAGACCGACGCCAAGAATCGCGTAGAAGCGATTTGTGGTTTTCTCGCCCAAGCGCAAAAGGCTCTCAATCCCTACAATGTCTTTCTGTCGGCCGACAATTTCGGTTACGTCGCCTGGAATGAAGGCGATACCGGCATTGGTCAAACCTATGCCGATGTCGGCAAGGTCGTCGATTACATTTCACCTATGCTTTACCCATCGGGCTTTAAGTTCGGCATCCCAGGCGTCCGCAACCCGATGACTGATCCTTACCGGATCATCTACGCATCCCTTGAACGTGCCAAGCAACGTACCGGTTTCTCTGGCATTGTCTTCCGCCCCTGGCTGCAAGCCTTCACCGATTACGCCTTTGACCATCGCGCCTTCGGCAAACCGCAACTGCACGAACAGATCAAAGCGGCGGAAGACGCCGGCTCGGAAGGGTGGCTGCTCTGGGAACCGCGAAACCGCTATCCCACCCAATCCCTAACCGAATTGGCCAACGAGTTGTGGTGGAAAGAACCCATGCAAGCCGCCCGACGGTAGCAACCTCTTACTAAGTTCGATTGCTCAAGGCCTTGAGCGCCGCAAGCAAAGTGCCGCAAGCAAGGGTCGCGCGGCACGGCCAACGAGCATCGCGCGGCTGCACCAGGAGACTTATGTCCCCGTCGTTTAATTCAAGCTTTCCACGCATCACCCGTCACTCGGCCAGAATGGCATTTTTACGAGGTGCCAACAAACGGTTGGTTTGAGGATGTTGCTTTGAGGATGTTGCATTGATGGGAGACGTCATGGTGGGTTCCCCTGCGCCAAACAGATAGCTACTCGTTGCGCAGAGAACCCGAAACAGTCTTCGCAGTGCATCGATCTAGGTTAAGTACAGAGGAGAACTGTAAGAGTCGCGACGATGAATCTAAGGACTTTGGAGGCACAATGCAATTCGTTCTCAACGGCAAACTGACTGACGCCGATTTCGATACGCGCACCTCGTTGCTCGATCTGGTCCGTGACCATCTTGGCCTTACAGGATCCAAAAAAGGCTGTAATCAGGGAGCGTGCGGCGCCTGCACCATATTGGTGGATGGAGAGCGAATTCTGTCCTGCCTTGCGCTTGCGGTGCAATACCAAGGCCGCTCAATCACCACCATCGAAGGCTTGGCGTCTGACGGAGCGCTGCACCCTTTGCAGCAAGCGTTTATCGAACATGATGGCTTTCAGTGCGGCTATTGCACGCCCGGGCAGATATGTTCCGCTATTGGCATGGCTCAAGAAGTTAAGCGTGGCTTGCCCAGCAACGTCACCCATAACCTTCTTGGAGAAACGATTGATCTCTCTCCTGATGAGCTGCGCGAGCGAATGAGCGGAAACCTTTGTCGCTGCGGTGCCTACAACGGAATTGTCGCTGCAATCACTGAAGTGTACGGGGAGGCCGCGAAGTGACCCCATTTACTTATTCGCAACCCGGCGACAGTACCAATGCGGTCGTCTTAGGCAGCAAACAGGAGGCCAAGTATCTCGGCGGCGGGACCAATCTCGTTGACCTTATGCGCGAGACATTGGAAAGGCCTGCCATTCTTGTGGACGTCACCGGCCTCTCAAGCGTGATCGAAGAACGCGAGAATGGCAGCGTGCTCATTGGCGCTGCCACGCGCAACACGGCGGTGGCGGAACACCGCTCTATCAGAGCACTCTATCCGCTGCTCTCCCGTGCCATCCTGGCGGGAGCGTCGGGGCAAATTCGTAACATGGCCACCGTGGGCGGCAACGTCCTCCAGCGCACCCGTTGTACTTATTTTTATGACAGCGAAGGATCGCGATGCAACAAGCGCAGCCCAGGCCAGGGGTGTGACGCCATGGATGGCTTCAACCGAATTCACGCCATTCTGGGCGCGTCTTCCAGCTGCGTCGCGACCCACCCCTCGGATATGTGTGTCGCGCTCGCGGCGCTCGATGCCGTGGTGCACCTGCGGGGTGCGCATGGAGAACGCATGCTGCCTTTCACCGACTTGCACCGCCTACCGGAAGACCACCCCGAAATCGAAACTCGACTCGAGCCTGGCGAATTGATCACTGCCATTGAATTGCCCGCGCTTCCGCTTGCGGTCCGCTCAACCTATCGCAAGGTGCGTGATCGAGCCAGTTATTCATTTGCGCTGATCTCGGTCGCCGCCGCACTGGAATTGCACGACAACGGCATCGTAAAGGATGTTCGGCTTGCCCTGGGCGGTGTCGCTCACAAACCATGGCGCGCGTGGAAAGCTGAGGCAGCACTCAGGGGTCAACCCGCAACAGAACAGAACTTCCAGTCAGCGGCCATGGCCGAGCTGTCCGAAGCCAGACCCCTGCGCGATAACGGATTCAAGATCGAACTCGCCAAGCGGACGATGACGGCGGTACTGATGGAACTGATGGAGGCGCGCGCATGAGTGTCATTAATGAGGCCGCTCAGGCACTGGTGAAGAAAGCGGTCGAGATCCTTCCCGACTCCTGGATACCCGGCAAGCCCGATCCGTTGGCTGATTCGAAGCACGGGCTGATCGGCGCACCGATATCGCGCATTGACGGTTCGCTCAAGGTGCGGGGCGCCGCCCCCTTCGCAGCTGAAGTACCCATGGAGGGCATGCTTTATGCCAGTCTTGCCTATAGCACTGTTCCCAAGGGTCGAATCAAGAACTTAGACACGACTGCCGCCGAGGCTGCTCCGGGTGTTGTCCTCGTCATGACATACAAGAACGCGCCGCGGATGAAGCCGGCCCCGCTTTTCATGACCGCTGCGAAGGCGGCAGGTGGAGACAACCTGCCTGTCATGCAGGACAACCAAATCTACTGGAACGGCCAGCCGATTGCCGTTGTTGTCGCCCAGACGCAGGAAGAAGCTGACTACGCCAGCTCGCTCATCCAGGCCACGTTCGAAACTGAACCAGCGGTGACCATCTTCGCCGAAGCTAAGCTGCACCCGCACCCCCAGTCCTTCGCCGGAGAGCCGATGTTGCTGAAAATCGGCGACGCCGAGGCGGCGCTCGCCAAAGCTCCGTCGAAAGTCGACATCACGTACCGTACCCCCCGGCAGAACCACAACGCCATCGAGTTGCACGCCGTGACCCTTGCTTGGAACGGCGACGAACTGATCGTGCACGACGCCTCGCAATGTGTGGTGCACGTCGCCTGGTCGCTCTCCCAAGTCTTTGGGATTGAAGAACAACAAGTCCACGTCACTTCGCCTTTCGTCGGCGGCGGGTTTGGAGCCAAGACCATGTGGCAGCACCACATACTGGCGGCGGCTGCATCTAAACTGGCGAAACGTCCGGTGCGACTTGTTCTCTCTCGCGAGGGCGTCTACCGTTTGGTGGGCGGCCGCACCACAACTGAGCAGCGTGTGGCGATCGGTGCCCAGCTAGACGGGCGGTTCGAAGCGCTGATCCATACCGGCGTGTCGGCCATGACAAAGCACAATAGCCTCCCCGAGCCGTTCACTCTTCCCGCGCGCTGTCTCTATGCGGCGGGCAGTTTCAAGCTGGATGTCCAAGTGGCGGATATCGATATGCTCGCCAACACCTTCATGCGCGCGCCGGGCGAGGCCGTCGGCAGCTTCGCCTTGGAGTGCGCAATCGACGAACTGGCTGAGCAACTCAATATCGATCCAGTGGATCTCCGCATTCGGAACGAACCGGCAATGGACCCGACCACGGGCACACCTTTCTCGTCTCGTCATATTGTTGACGCGTATCGCAAGGGCGCGCAGCGCTTCGGCTGGGACAAGCGCAACCCAAAACCCGGCGCGCACCGTGAAGGCGAGTGGCTCATTGGCGTAGGTTGTGCGACGGCTACCTATCCTTACTACCGTATGCCGGGAGGTGCAGCCCGAATCACTCTCACCAAAGAAGGTCATGCCATTGTCGCGATCTCGGCACACGAAATGGGCATGGGCACGGCCACTGCCCAAACTCAGGTCATCGCCGAAAGACTCGGCTTATCGATGGAGCAGGTTAGCTTTCAGTACGGCGATTCCTCACTTCCCGGCGTCGTTCTTGCCGGCGGCTCGCAACAGACTGCCTCCGTTGGCGGTGCCGTCGTCGCCGCGTACCGGACCCTCGTGGTCCAACTATTAAAACTCTGTACTAAGGACTCGCCGCTCCACGGTCTCAATCCGGACCAAGTCGGTAGCCGGCATGGTTCGCTATTCCCGCTCGATAAGCCGGATCGCTCCGAGAGTTATGTCTCGATCCTGGCTAGAGCAGGACACAACGAAGTGACTGTTGAGGAGAGCGCTCCCCCGCCGCTCGAGACAATGCACTGGTCCATGCACTCGTACGGTGCCCTGTTCTGTGAAGCGCGCGTCAACGCAGTTACGGGGGAACCGCGTATTAGCCGTTTTCTTGGCTCGTACGACTGCGGGCGCATCTTGAACTCCAAGATGGCTGCCAGCCAATTCCGTGGTGGCATCATCATGGGGCTCGGCCTCGCTCTCTTGGAGGAGACTCAGTTTGACGAGCGCAACGGCCGCATCATGAACCCCAGCCTCGCCGAATATCATCTGCCCACCCATTTGGATGTGCCGAATATCGACGTAATCTGGACCGACATCGCTGACCCCTACACACCGATGGGAGCGCGCGGCATAGGCGAGATCGGCATCACCGGTACCGGTGCCGCAGTCGCGAACGCGATCTACAACGCATGCGGTAAAAGAGTTCGTGAACTACCAATCACCTTGGACAAGTTATTCGCATAACAAGTCTCGGGTTCTGAACTGGACGAGCACTTGTCCGTATCGTGTGCCATCTTGCAATCCAAATGCGCGTGCAGCGCGTTGTCACGAAACTTCGGCAAGCCGGCGAAACCGTTGGCTCAGATACGCCCTCGATCATGGACGCTTTTTTGAACAAGTGGGTTTTCGTAGGCGCCAACAAAGCATCCACAACGCTCTCCTTTTCATTCCCACCTTTTGGCGTGGCTCTAACTTCGCCATGGGCCATCACAGATTCTGAAAATAACTTTTATCCAATCCTCTCAGCAACTTAGGCCCAATTTCCCCACCCATCCCGAACGCGCTCATTCCAAAATCTAACCGAAAGGTCACGTGAAATGTCAACAGCAGCAGCACCCGCATTCAACCCCTCGACGGCCCACACCCGTCTGAATAGCCTCAAACACGGCGCAACCTCCAAGCAGCTCTTCATCCCCGGCGAAGACCCCGAAGCCTTCCTGTCAATGCTCCAGGAAAACTTCCGTTACTACACCCAAGCCGAGCGTTCCCTGCAACGCGCGCTCCAGAACGTACTCGCGTTCCACAAAGACAACGTCCGCACCCGTCAGTGGCAACAACTCCACGAACTCCGCCCGCAAAAATTTGAGATCCAACGCGAACGTTTCGAACTCGCCAAAGCCCGCGAAGCCCGGCTGGCAGCCAAATCGCAAAAAACCAAAACCAGCGTTGCAAACAAAGCAGATAGCGAAATCCGTTTCGCAAAAAACGCTTTTTCTTCGCCCCAGAAAAGTGCCCCCGACGCCCCGCAAACAACCTCCACACCCCAAACTCCGGAGGAAATCATCACGTAGGGCTGGAATTCCTGCCAGCGCGCGACCTTTCCAGGTCGCGCCTCTTACTTCTTCTCAAAGCTCGGCAACAGCGCCGCCAGAAATCCAATCGCCGGCAAATACGCACACAGGTGGTAAACATACTCCACACTTGTTCGATCCGCCAGCCATCCCAGCGCCGCTGCTCCAATACCGCCGAGTCCAAACGCGAGCCCGAAGAAAATGCCCGAGACCATGCCAACCCGTCCCGGTAGCAAATCTTGCGCATAAACCACAATCGCCGAAAACGCCGACGCCAGAATCAACCCAATCGGCACGGTTATCACGCCCGTCCAGAAGAGATTCAAATGCGGCAGCAACAAAGTAAACGGCAAAACCCCGAGTATCGAAAACCAGATCACCAGGCGTCGTCCGAAACGATCTCCAATCGGTCCGCCCAGGATCGTACCAACCGCCGTCGCCAACAGAAACAGAAACAGATACCGCTGAGACGTCGCCACCGAAACGCCAAACTTCTTGATCAGATAAAACGTGTAATAGTTCGAAAGACTCGCCAGGTAAAAGAACTTCGAGAACATCAACCCAATGAGGATCGCGATGGAAGACCAGACCGCTTTTCGCGTAATATGATCGGGGCGCGGAACGTCATGCTTGGCCGCGCTCTTGAGCGCCGTGTGGCTCTTGTACCAGCCGCCCACTTGGAACAGAATGAACATGCCCAGAATGGCCGCGGGCGCGAACCAAGCCACGCTGCCTTGGCCGTACGGTGTCACAATGAACGCCGCCAGCAAGGGTCCAAGCGATGAACCACCATTCCCGCCCACTTGAAATAACGATTGGGCCAAACCATGGCGTCCGCCGGAAGCAACCCGGGCAATCCGCGAGGATTCAGGATGAAAGATAGACGACCCGACACCCACCAGCGCACCCCCCACCAGCAGCATCTCGAAGCTTGCCGCGCGCGACAGAACCATCATGCCCGAAAGCGTGAAGCCCATGCCGATGGGCAGGGAAAACGGTTGCGGATGTTTATCCGTATAGATGCCGACAAACGGTTGCAGCAGCGAAGCCGTGATCTGATACGTCAGACTGATCAGCCCGAACTGAGCCAGGTCGAGGTGCAGAGATTTTTGTAAATTCGGATAAATCGCGACAATCAGCGATTGCACCATGTCGTTCAGCAGATGGCAAAAGCTAATCGCTGCGAGGACAAAAAAGAAGGTTTTTGGAGGTGCGGCCGGCAAAAGGGGCGAAGGGATAGATTCGTTTACGGCAGATTCGGAGCGTACGGACATCTCCTTCTAAGGTAACTTGCTACAAATAGATTCATGAACTGGACAGTGGTGGGCGCGGTATTTATGGCTTTAGCAGTGGCAATGGGAGCGTTCGGCGCACATGCCTTGAAAGAGCGGCTCGACGAATATTCGCAAGGTGTTTATGAAAAAGCGGTCTTCTATCACTTCGTGCACGGTATCGGTATTCTGCTAGTCTCGCTGCTGGCACGCACCGGCATTCTGAGCGCGTCGGGAGAAGCACGAACCGGCTGGTTGATGGCGCTTGGGATTGTTCTTTTTTCCGGCAGTTTGTATGCGCTGGCAATCTCAGGTGTCCGAATATTGGGCGCCGTTACACCGTTTGGCGGCGTAGCGTTCATCCTTGGCTGGGCGATCCTGGCCTATGAAGCAGCGCGCGGGAACGGCGGCTGAACTTTAGCGCATGTCTTCTTTGAAGCGGCGTAGTAGACGGAAGACGAGTTGGGATTGTTCACCCACTTCGTCGTCCATTTCAAAATCTTGTTCCAGGAAAGGACTGTAACCTTCTTCCGCGGCGGCGTTTTTGCTCATGTTGCGGAACGCCATGCTCCAATCGGCAAATTGGCGCTCGTCAATGTTCTTGCGCGACATCAGAATCACACCCTGATGCCGTGGATCGCGCTTGATCTTGTGAATCAGCGAGTCGACCGCCGATGCCGGTCCCTCCAGAACCTGCAAGAAGTTACCTTCCCGGTAAAGCAGCATGCCGGTGACGTCGAGCTTTTCGTTATTCACGCGCGCAATCCGCAAGATGTCCAGAATCTCGTCTTCGCGCATCGGTTTGCTAGCGGAGCTGACATAGACGACTGCCACTAGCTGTTCTACTGGAGCAATGACCGCACTCATATAGTCTTTATCGGTGTCTTGTCCCAATCCATGAGACCCGGAAGACCTTAGTCGGTAACGAGTTTTGCGGTTAGTACGCGACTTCTGCTTCGCTCTCGGTCAGCACCCGCTGCAGGCGCGGGCTCAGTTGTTTCTTGCCGCCAAACCAGCGTTGTAGTTTGTCTAGGTAAAGGTATACCACCGGCGTCGTATAAAGGGTCAGTAACTGACTCAACACCAAGCCGCCCACGATAGTGATACCCAGCGGTCGGCGAAGTTCAGAGCCTGTCCCGCTTCCCAGCGCCAGCGGCAATCCTCCGAGGAGCGCTGCCATGGTGGTCATCATGATGGGTCGGAAACGCAGCATGCAGGCTTGGTAGATCGCGTTCTTCGGTGAGATGTCCTGCTTGCGCTCAGTTTCGAGCGCGAAGTCGATCATCAGGATGGCATTCTTCTTGACGATACCGATGAGCAGAATGATGCCGATGATTGCGATGACGGTCAACTCAACGTGGAACAACAGCAGCGCCAGCAACGCGCCCACGCCGGCAGAGGGCAGGGTAGAGAGAATTGTGATCGGGTGAATATAGCTTTCGTAGAGAATGCCTAACACTACGTAGACGGCCAAGAGCGCCGCCAGAATCAGCAGTGGTTGGTTCTTCAACGAAGCCTGGAAGACCTGCGCCGTGCCGGCGAATTTAGCCGTGACGTTGGCAGGCATGCCAATGTCCTGGCGAGCCTCTTCCACCGCATCCACCGCTTGGCTCAAGGCAATGCCGGGCGCCAGTGCGAACGAAATGGTGATGGATGGGAACGGACCTTGGTGATTGACCGTTAACGAGTTCAGAACCGTCTTGTAGTGCGAGAACGTCGAGAGAGGAATCGGCGTTCCATTGCTCGCCGTTACGTAGATCGAATTGAGTGCCGATGGATTCTGCTGGTATTGGGGCAGTAGTTCCATCACGACGTGGTACTGGTTCATGCCCGTGTACATGGTAGACACCTGCCGTTGGCCGAACGCCGTGTAGAGAGTTGCGTCAATCGCTTGCGGATTCACTCCAAGACGCGAGGCAGTCTCGCGATCGATGACTAACTCGGATTCCAGACCGTGGATTTGTTGATCGCTATTGGCATCTAGAATGATCGGCACGGTCTTGAGTTTGTCTAACAGCTTGGGCGCCCATTCGTTCAGGTCTTTGAGGCTGTCGGCTTGCAACGTGAATTGATATTGCGAGTTGGAACCGCGGCCGCCCACCCGCAGATCCTGCTGTGCCATCAAGAACAGCTGTGCGCCCGGGATGCGAGCCAGTTTTCCACGCAGCCGGTTAATCACGTCATCGGCCGAAACCTTGCGTTCGGAGAGCGGCTTGAGCTGCATCTGCATCTGGGCCGAGTTCAAGGTGCCGCCGCCGGTGAAGCCGGTGACGTTATCGACAGCCGGATCTTTTTCTACGATGGCCAGGTACTGATGAAGCTTTTCGCGCATGGCCGTAAATGAAATATTTTGATCGGCCACAATATTGCCGCCAATCTGACCCGTGTCCTGCTGCGGGAAGAAGCCTTTGGGCACAATGATGTAGAGGTAGACGCTAACGCCGATGGTGACGAGCGTAATGACAAGCGTGAGTTGCGGGTGAGTTAATACCACGGCCAAACTACGCGAGTAGGCCTTGTGCAGTAACTCGAATCCGCGCTCGCTGATCCGATAGAGGCGGTTGTGCTTCTTGTCATTTTGTGACTTGAGCAGCTTTGAGCACATCATCGGCGTAGTGGTCAAAGAGACCACGAGGGAAATCAGGATGGCCGCCGTCAACGTTACTGCGAACTCGCGAAAGAGCCGGCCCACAATTCCGCCCATCAGCAAAATGGGGATGAAGACGGCTACCAGAGACGTGCTCATGGAAAGTACAGTGAAGCCGATTTCGCGAGCGCCCTGGAGTGCAGCGCGCACTGGGTGCCAGCCCATCTCGAGATACCGCGTGATGTTTTCAATCACAACAATGGCATCGTCTACGACGAAGCCGGTGGAGACCGTTAGCGCCATGAGCGAGAGGTTATTGAGCGAGTAGCCGAGCATGTACATCACGCCAAACGTTCCCAGCAGAGAAAGAGGCACGGCGATGCCAGGAATGACAGTCGCCCAAACATTGCGCAGGAATGCAAAAACCACCATGACAACCAGGAACACCGAGATCAGCAGGTTCAACTCCACGTCGTGAACGGAAGCGCGAATGGTCGTCGTTCTGTCTTGTGCAATGGCCAACTTCATGGCCGGCGGAACGGAGGCTTGTAACTGTGGCAGGATCGCTTTAATCCGATCGACAGTATCGATGATGTTCGCGTCAGGCTGCTTCGTAATCATCATCACGATCGAGGGTTGGCCGTTGTCGGACCCATCGTTACGTGTGTCTTCCACCGAATCGATAACGTTGCCAATATCGGTTAGGCGCACCGGAGCTTGGTTGTTGTATTTCACAATGAGCGGCGCGTACTGTTTTGCTTTAAAGAGTTCGTCGGTGGCGGCCACTTGCCAGAAGACCTGATCGTTGCCGATCGCGCCTTTGGCCTGATGAGCATTAGCATTTTGCAGCACCGTCGCGACGTCGGTAATGCTCAACCCCATCGCATTCAGCAAGTGAGGATTCAGTTGAACGCGAACGGCGGGGCGCGAACTGCCCCAAGTGTGTACCTGGCCTACGCCGTCCACTTGGGCGATCTTTTGTGCCAGGATCGAGTCGGCGATATCGTACATTTGGCCGCGGTCATACGTGTCGGAGGTGATGGCCAACGTCAAAATCGGCGCATTGGCCGGGTTCATTTTCCAATAGCCCGGATTGCTGGGAAGATTGGCTGGTAACTGGCCGCGGGCCGCGTTGATGGCCGCTTCCACGTCGCGCGCAGCGGCATCGGCATTTCGATTCAGATCGAATTGCAAAGTGATCGAGGTGCTGCCGAGTTGGCTTGAAGATGTCATCTCCGTGACATCGGCAATGCGGCCAAACTGGCGCTCGAGCGGGGTGGCGACCGCGGACGCCATCGTCTCTGGACTCGCGCCGGGTAAATTGGCGTGAACGTTGACAGTGGGTAATTCAACTGCCGGAAGCGGGGCGACCGGCAGGAATTGGAAAGCCAGAATACCCGACAAAGCCAGCGCCGCGGTTAATAGCGTAGTTGCCGCAGGCCGCTTGATAAAGGGAGCGGAAATGTTCATCGGGGGGTCTCCACCTCCATGGATGGGAACAGTTCAGCGCGCTGTTCCGCTTCGTGTTCGCGGTGGCCGGGGAAGCGGTTTGCCAAGCGGTCGAAGAAGAGATACACAACGGGTGTCGTGTAGAGAGTCAGGAACTGACTCACAATCAACCCGCCCACAATGGTAATACCGAGAGGTCGGCGCAGTTCAGATCCTACGCCCGAACCCAACGCTAGAGGCAGACCGCCGAACAGCGCAGCCATGGTAGTCATCATGATCGGACGGAAACGCAGCAAGCAAGCCTGATAAATAGCTTCGAGCGGAGACTTGCCTCCTTGCCGTTCTGCTTCGAGTGCGAAATCGATCATCATGATCGCGTTCTTTTTGACAATGCCAATGAGCAAGATGACCCCGATGAGTGCCACAACATTGAAATCGTCCTTGCAGATGAAGATGGCGAGAATGGCGCCGACTCCTGCCGAAGGCAGGGTAGAAAGAATGGTGATGGGATGAATGAAGCTTTCGTACAGCACACCCAAGACAATGTAAACCACCACCAGGGCAGCAATGATCAGGTAAACTTCATTCGCCAGGGAGTTTTGGAAAGCGGCTGCCGTACCCTGGAATTCCGTATGGATGCTTTGTGGAAGGCCGATCTCTTGCTCTGCCCTCTGAATATCTTTCACTGCACTGCCAAGAGACTCACCCGGAGGCAGGTTAAAGGAAACCGTTACAACAGGGAATTGTCCCTGATGGTTGATCGTCAGGGGAGAAGTTGACTCTTCGAAACTGGTAAACGAACTGAGCGGGACTTCCGTGCCATTGGCCGAGCGGACATAGATGTCTTCCAAGTCGCGCGGGTCATTGCGGAAATCTTTGGCCACTTCCAACACCACGTGATACTGATTTGACTGGGTGAACATCGTCGAGACTAGGCGTTGACCGAACGCGTCATAGAGCGTGTCGTCAATCTGCTGCATGCCAATACCCAGGCGAGACGCGGTATCGCGATCAATCACAAGAGTCGTTTGAAGTCCGCCGTTCTGTTCGTCGGTTGCGACATCGCGGAGCGAGCCCAGGGTATCCAGCTTTTGAACCAATTTGCTGGTCCAGGCGGTGAGTTCCTTTGGGTCGGCATCTTCAAGTGTGTACTGAAATTGTGTGCGGCTGACGCGATCTTCGACGCTGAGATCTTGTACAGGTTGCAGGTAAAGATCAATACCTTCCACACTCTTCAACTTGTCTTGCAAGCGGCGAATGACATCGTTCGCGCCCGCTCTTTGTGCCAGCGGTTTCAAATTAATTTGAATGCGCCCGCTGTTCATAACGGTATTAATCCCGTCAACACCGATAAAGGACGAGAGGCTTTCGACAGCTGGATCTTGTTGGATGACGCTCGCCAGCGCCTGCTGTAAACGTGACATCTCCGCGAAAGAAACGCTGGGAGGCGCCTCTGAAACGCCTAAAATAACGCCGGTATCTTGCACCGGGAAAAAGCCTTTTGGAACGATGATAAAGAGGAAGATTGTAACAGCCAGCGTGGCGGCCGTGACCAAAAGAGTTACGGTTTGGTGACGCAACACCAGCTTGAGGGTATTGGCGTATTTGGCAATGACCCAGTTAAACGCGTCTTCAGACTTGCGATAAAACCAGCCCTGTTCGTGTTCCGGTTTGTGCTTTAGCAAGCGTGAACACATCATGGGCGTAAGCGTGAGCGAAACGAACGCGGAAACCAGAATGGTTACCGCTAAGGTGATAGCGAATTCGCGGAACAGGCGGCCAACAATATCACCCATGAACAGCAGCGGAATTAAGACAGCGATCAGCGAGACCGTCAACGAAACGATGGTGAAGCCAATCTGTTCCGAACCTCGCAACGCCGCTCGCATCGGTTTTTCGCCTTGCTCCAAATAGCGCGCGATGTTTTCAATCATCACAATCGCGTCGTCAACCACAAATCCAGTGGAAATGGTAAGCGCCATGAGCGTGAGGTTGTTCAAGCTGTAGCCAAGCAGATACATCACGCCGAACGTGCCGACAATGGAAAGGGGAACAGCGACGCTGGGAATGACCGTCGCGGCCAAGTTGCGAAGAAACAAAAAGATGACCATCACAACCAAACCCACCGTGAGGACGAGCGAGAATTTCACGTCGTCCACCGAGGCGCGGATGGTTGTCGTGCGGTCGGTTAGGATCTGTACGTCAATCGCTTTCGGGATGGACGCTTGCAACTGCCCGAGAAGGGTGTGAATGCGATCGACAACCGAAATAACATTTGCTCCCGGTTGCCGCTGGATATTCAGAATCACAGCAGGCGTGGCATTCATCCAGGCTGCCTGACGCAGGTTTTCAGCGCCATCGATGATCGTTGACACATCTTCCAAACGGACCGGCGCGCCATTTTTATACGCAACAATAATCGGTTTGTAGCCGCCGCTGGTTAAGATCTGATCATTCGCACCAATGATGTACGCCTGCTTGAGGCCATCAAAATTTCCTTTGGCTTGATTGATATTGGTTTGATTTAGTGCCGTGCGCAAATCTTCCATTCCCAGTCCATACGCTGCCAGCGCTGTGGGATTTACGCGAATACGTACCGCCGGCTTTTCGCCACCGCTAATGCTGACTAATCCGACGCCGGGCAACTGAGAAATCTTTTGGGACAGAGTGGTATCTGCCAGGTCCTCAATTTTCGTAAGCGGCATCGTCTTCGAAGTCAGCGCCAGCGTTAGGATCGGCGCGTCGGCCGGGTTGACTTTGCTGTAAATCGGAGGATTCGGAAGATCGGGCGGGAGATAGGTGCCAGCCGCGTTGATTGATGCTTGCACCTGCTGTTCGGCAATGTCGATATTCAAGTTCAAATCGAACTGCAGCGTGATAATGGAGCTGCCGAACGAACTCGTCGACGTCATCTGCTTGAGGCCCGGCACTTGTCCGAACGTTCGTTCGAGCGGAGCCGTCACAGATGATGCCATCACCTCAGGGCTGGCGCCCGGATAAAAAGTGGTGCACTGAATCGTCGGGTAGTCAACTTCGGGTAGTGCAGCCACCGGGAGCTGGTTGTAGGCGATGGTGCCGGCGATGAGGATGCCGGCCATCAGCAACGAGGTGGCAACCGGCCGCAGAATAAACGGCCGCGACGGACTCATTGCTTTGGACTCCGCTTGCCGCCTTTGCGACCAGCGCCAGCCGGTTGTCCAGCCTGGCGGGTGGTCACCGACATGCCTTCTGCCAATTTCTCAGCGCCGTCTACAACCACTACGTCACCTGCCTGCAATCCATCGTCAATCGCTACATCTGTATCTTGCGTTAGGCCCAACTTGACCTGCCGGACGGAGACTTTACTGTCGGGTCCAACGAGGTAAACGAAAGTACCAGTAGGACCGCGTTGAATCGCGACAACAGGGACGATAACCGCGCCGCGCTTAGTATCGAGCGCCAGTCTCACGTTCACAAACTGATTCGGAAAGAGCGCATGATCTTCATTCGGAAAAACTGCTTTCAGTTTCGAGGTGCCCGTAGTTGGATCAATCTGGTTATCTACCGTCAGAAGCGTACCTTCGTCGAGCTTCTTTGTTTCGTCACGGTCATATGCGTCAGCCCGGAGTTTCAAACCTTGACGAAGTTTGACAAGCACTGACTGCAATTGATCTTCGGGAATGCTAAACAGCACGGAGATGGGCTGCAATTGCGCAATTACGGCGAGTCCATTTGCATCGGTCGAATGGATCATGTTGCCGGAATCCACTTGCCGCAGACCGATGCGCCCAGTAATGGGCGCTGTGATTCGGGTGTAGATAAGGTTCAGTTCCGCACTGTTGATGGTGGCTTGCGCTGCTTCGATCGCAGCGTTATCCGCCTCAATGGAACCGCGAATCTGATCGGCGGATGCGAGTTGGGTATCCAACTGTTGTTGAGCGATGATCTGTTGTTTGAAGAGTTCCTGATCACGCACATAGTTGGCTTGCGCATCGCGCAAAGCGGCTTGATCTTTGGCGAGCGTGCCTTTCGCTTGCGCGAGGTTTCCTTTCGCCTGATCAAGCACCACTTGAAAGGGACGAGGGTCTAAAGTCGCAAGCAGGTCGCCCTTGTGGACTTCCTGACCTTCACGGAAATTGACGCTGATGAGTTGCCCATCCACGCGCGGCTTTACGATGACGCTGTTGAAAGCAGTGACGGTTCCCAAACCCTGCAAATAAACCGGCATATCGCCAGTCCGTGCGGTGGCGGCGACAACGGGAACGCTGCGCGGACCCTTCATCCCCTTTTTGGCCGTCATATCCGCTTTCCGGGCGTTTTCCGATTCGTAAAGCTTAAAACAGCCGTAAGCGATTAGGCCAAAAACGATCAGCCAGACCCACCAATAATTTTTGGTTGGTCCGGGGTGGTCCAGATCAAGGTCCGGATAGAGTCCTGGTTCGTTCTTTGTCGAGAGCGGTTCGGCAGGGCGCTCCTCATGTGGTGGTTCTAGCGCGCTGGGTGGCTTCATCCCTTTTCCCAAATAGAGTTTAGACGGCAGTAATCAACAAGACGCTTTAATCTTTGACGATGTTACCGCTGAAAGCGTTAGGCCAGTTTGGCGTGAACGCTGGTTACTGATAGCGGCGGCAGAGTCAATTTCGTTTCCGTGGACGGTCGCAGCCAGATCCCGCGCGGGGTGAGCGCATCGGGCGATTCAAACGTGTTGCAGGCGTTCATATCGGGTGGAAAATCACTCGTGCTTTGGCCGCTCGCGGGGTGTGTCCTCTAAATGCTGGACGTGACGCGAAGTGTTTCGTTGTCTTTGGGATTCACTAGCAGCAGTACTAGGCCCTCCCCTTGTACTTCTGCGGAAACAGACAGGAGCGCGGTTTCGGCCACCATTGCTTTTGATGGCAGTTGTTCCACGCAGCGGTTTCGCTAGTTCAAAACATAGTACGAAGGGGTGGGGACGCATTTGTCACCCGACGTGAGCAACATGCTGTCGAGCACGTTCCCCATCGGGGCGATATTGCACATCACCAGCTTTGTCAGCCTGCCTGTGGAAAACGTTCAGACCCATGGCTGTGACGCCAGTGCGCATTGTGGCTCCAATTGCGGAAATGTGGCAAATTGCGCCGTCATTTCGTCTACGCTGAATTTTGTGGCGGGAACTTTGCTGTTGGAATAGAAGTGCATCGCGTAGCCGTCGGGAGGCGGCGCGTGTTGCTATGCATGCCGGTGAAAAGATCCTGGGTCCATTCCGTATTGTCTTTGCTAGGTCCGCAAGCGATGAGAAATGGCTGTGGCGCGTTGCCGATCTTAGAAAGGAAGGTGGCGGAAGTTGCGGAACTCAGTTGCGTATTCATCGCCGGTCAAATTGCCGCCGCAGCCCCAAAACTCGTTGACCTCTCCCCAGTATTTGACGTTGAATGGTTAGGGCGAGCCGTTGCGGGCGCGTTGGTCCGAGAGTGTACTGCCCCCGCTTCATGTTTACCGTTTTCGGCCGCTGGGCGGCAGGGCCGATGCCATCGCGCCAGTGGTAATCGTCCGCGAAATAACCGCCAGGCCTGCGCAGCACGGGCACTCCCAATTCGCGCAAAGTGGCTATCCAGTTGACTCAGGTAGCCGCGATTAGTAGGTTTACCTTTGATGGAAGATTATCCGAAGACGATCGAGGAGTTCGAGGCGAGGTTTTCCTCTGAGGAGGCGTGCCGGGAGTAC
>Ga0182012_10002885_pt1 | contig 18490 bp, 9 predicted proteins | sample 612S2SmetaG_FD_120486 | JGI IMG/M metagenome (GOLD analysis project Ga0182012, IMG submission 120486) | Permafrost microbial communities from Stordalen Mire, Sweden - 612S2S metaG | ecosystem: Environmental > Terrestrial > Soil > Wetlands > Permafrost | place: Sweden: Stordalen | collected...
CAATGGGCAACAATGAAACTTTGGTAGGATTGTGTAACCCGATTGAATATCCTTTTTTACTATAATAATCCACGCTCAAAAATCCATACCAGTGATCACTGCACTCAGAAAGTTGCACCGTGAATTCCGGGCCATATAATGCGCCCCCTTTATAAATATGTTTAAACCGTTTGCCCGTGGGTTTAAAATAGGCCCCTTTAAATTCAACCAAAATATCACGCGGGGCAACAGTGCCCACCGCTGATACAACAAGCAAGAGGCTTAATAGTTTTTTTGATTCAAACATTTTTTCACCCTTTTTTTAAGACAGTGCGTTGACAACAACTTCAACGGCACAAGAAATATTTTCTCACAATCGAGACTAAAATAGTTTGAAGTTAAAATACAATATTTCGTTCAAAAAGAGCGCCGCAAAAATGATTGCGAAAGGAGAAATTTCTCCAGCGGCACCGCTTGTTCATTCCTTTTTACGGCCTCTTGGCATACTCTTTGAGGAATTTCCAAATCTATTTTAAACGCCGCTTTGGCAAAAATTTCATACCGGGTTTTATCGTAAATTTCCCGTTCAACAAAAAGCACATCATTGGGATACTGAATTTGGCATGCCATATAAGCATATAAAAAAGCTAAATCATAGATATTTTGGTTAATATAATAAGCCGCAATTCGCACCAAAGGTTCCGCGCGAATCGGCCTCATTAAAAAGGCGTCCAAATAATGGCGCAGCGCTTCACTCCAATAATATCTCCCGGATGCGGTTTGCGCCAACCGCTCACATAATATACCCAACCGATAATGGGCCATATAATCTTCTTCAACAAAGCCGGATAATTGCGTGCGCTTTGTGTAGTAGATATACGCATTATCAAACTCATTTAAACAATCGTAGGTTTGCGCCAAATAGAAGATGTTGCGCGCATCAAGAGGATTATTGGTATATTCTTTGAGTAACAAATCGCGATCGCGGAACCAGCGCTGTTGGCTTTTTTGCAAACCTGCGGGCTCATCGGGATAGTTAAAATGGACGCCGCGCGGCCCCATGCCTGCATTTTCATTCGATTTTATAACTTCGTGCACCACCCCTTCAAAGCACATATTCTTATGGGCGCGCAATAAACGCGGTGTGTAAAAATCCAGGTTTGTTGATAAAATTCTCATTAAATATGAATTAATCTGATCTTCATGTTCATGCTGCAGGCAAAATTGCAGGAGACCACTCACATCATTTATATACCATTCCGCATCGGGCATAAGCATAAACACCGCATGAGGATAATGGGCCTCGGCGGCGCGCAGGGCCTTATTGCGCGAGCGGGCAAAATCCTCAAATGGTTCTTGCGCAATAACATAATGCACCTGATAGTTTTTAAACAGTTCCAGCGCCTTCTCCATGGTGGGGCTCCACGGATCAGTGCCCGTATCATACACATAGTAGCTAATAAACTGCCCAAAAGGATCCGCTTCGCAATACATTTGCAACGTCTGTTTAATAACCGCTTCTTCATTCTTTACCATAATCACCACCACCAACAAAGGGCCCTTGGAAGGGGCATGAGGGCTGGAGATTTCTATTGCCGGCAGTGGACAATTAAACAATAAAAAAAATGCCAGTATTAGCAAACAGTTACTCTTCTTCATTACTCAACTCGCTTTTTTTGTTTTTTAAAATGGTATAAAGTTGTGATCAATCTAAAAAAAAGAAAAAAAGTTGTCTAGAAAAAAGAAGGGCTCTCTTTTTATGAATTTTTAATAATAGTAATGCGATAATCTACTTCTTGTAATAGTGCCTGATAATACGGGAACATTACATTATACATGGCCACCACTTCATTCAAGTCCTGGGCCGCTACTTCTTGAAACGTCGGATTACCCTGCGCATCCACCGCGTAATTTGTGAGCGGTGTAAAACCGGTGCTATGAATTGCCGCATCATGCCAATGATATAAATAGTTGCGATCTTTACGCTCGTGCCATTGGCACCCGGTAAAATCATTGCCCAAATCAGCCCAGCACAGCGATTCAGGCACATGCGGGATGCCGATACACAGGCATAATGCCGGCACAATCAGTTCCGGATACCTGCCCAGCTCTTCAGCACAGATAATGAGTGGAGGATTGGCACCCTCGGCCTTGATTTTCTCAAATAATAAATAGCATGCGCGATACCCAAATTTCTGCAAGGGCACCTCCCGAAATCGTTTTTTTGCAAAAGAAATCAGCGCAGAATGGGGATTCCGAATTAAAAAAACAAAATGAACGTCAGAATTTTTAATTAACAGTTGATCGCAGAGTAAAAATGGCTCAACGGCAAACGAGATCTCTTTAACCAATACATGAGACGTTTGAGCTTTTTCGAGCACCATCTGAATAATGTCAGGATATGAGATCGGAAATTCCGGCTTTATTTGATCTTTAATTTGCTCATAGGGATACATAAGCAAATTATAGGCATACCATGCCGGTTCATTGATGATGGCAAAATCTCCGCGCTCTTGAAACATTCGCATGCAGGCAGTTGACAAATTCCGCGGCGGAGAAATAAGATATACAATTTTATTGCCTGCGCTAATCGAGAGCTCTACACACAATAATAATAAGATATAGTTCATAAAATCCCTTTTATTGTATCATACTTAACAGAGAAAAAGGTTCAATGGTCTTGCTATGTATGTATATCTTTTTATGTTCCGCAAAAAATTGCCATCGCTTACATACATCGATTCTTAAGCGCTACTTCCTCACTTCTTGCCGCTGAATATCACAGCCTAGCCGACAAACACTTTTAGCCATTTCTGTACAATTCTTTCAAAAAATGTAAAACTTGTACAGAAATGGCTTTTTGTATCCCTGCCGGCGATATTATCAAAAAAATCTATCATTAATCAGAAATCAATTTGAAATTCTTCCAAGCAAAAAACCCTACTTGGCTAAACGGTTGGGAAGTAGAATGATATTTATCAAAAGCTTGAATTACTCTTGTAAAATAGGGTTCAAGCGGAAAAATACATTCCCGCTTGGACCCTCTCTTTTAAAAACGATTACCCTTTGGCTAATAGTATAAGTTGAGTAACTAATTTTTTAAGGTTTTCAATCTCTTGCTGTTGAATATCAAAACGAAGATCAAATTCTTGATTGCGCATTTCAAGTTCCTGAATATGTTTCAAGAGCAGAGGAATCAACTCAAGGTAATTAATGGTGTAGATTTCACCTTTTTCATTACGCACAATCAATTCCGGATAAATATCATTTACTTCTTCGGCAATTAAACCAAATTGCTTGCTGTTGCTGGCATCATGCTTATAAATAAAGCTCACCGGCCGCAGTTTAAGCATCTTTTCCGATTGATATTCAAGATCTTGAATATCTTTCTTGTAGGTGCGTGATGATGCAACGGTACCCAATTCTCCTGCAGCATTAATCAGCACCGTTGAGCCTCCTGCAGTTGTTGCGCCAAAAATGCCGGCAACATAACAGGCTGTTTGCGTATTAGTAGTACCAATACGAATGGTATTCGATTCACCCGCAACACCAAGGTTGGCAAGATAAATATCATTGCTTTCGCCGCCGGTTAATGAGGTTCCGGCAGCATTACCGATAGCAATGTTTGTAGAGCCGGTGAGGCTGTTATCAAGAGCATTAACGCCGATTGCAATATTATTTGAACCGGTATTATTATACAGAGCGCTCCCTCCTATGCCCACGTTTGCATTTGCACCCATCGCATTCGCCATTGAGGACGTTCCTATCGCAATATTATTACTACCAGTAAGACTTGTTCCGGTAGCAAAAACCATCGCACGCATTCCCAACGCAACGTTCTGCGCTGATCCGCTTGCATTTGCCATCGCATATTCACCGATTGCTACGTTGGCATTTGCAGCAATAGCCGACCCCATTGCGCCTAATCCCAGCGCAACGTTTACTGTTGCACTTGGAGCATTCTGCATTACATTCCCTCCCAATGCGACGTTTGAACTTGCGCCACTTGCATTCGACATTGCGTTTACTCCAATAGCCACATTTGAGGAAGCATTAACTGCAGTAGACTGAGCTGAGCTTCCGATGGCCACATTGAGGCTTGCTCCATTTGCAGTATTCAAAGCATTTTGCCCAACCGCAATATTAGAACTACCCGAAGTTATGCTGGCCATGGCATCAGATCCAATAGCTATATTTTGGCTTGTGCTCACATTACTTGCTAAAGTAGCAACCCCAATCGCCACATTACCACTGCCAGAGGCACTAATCATCGCGTCATTACCTAACGCCACGTTGTTAGATCCACGCGCGCCATTCATAGCATAAGAGCCAATTGCTACATTAGTATTTGCATTCTTGCCACTTTGCAAAGCTACAAAACCGATTGCAACGTTGCTAGTGCCCCCAGTTACCGATTGCATCGCATTATAGCCCATCGCCACATTACTATTACCAACAGTATTTGAGTTCAACGCGTCAAAACCAAACGCACAATTTTGATTGCCTGAAGTAAGTGCTTGTAAAGCGCCGGCACCAACTGCCGTATTATCAATCCCGGTTACGGTTGAGCTTGGTAACGCAGGGCTGCCAAAGCTATTTAATCCCACAGCTACGTTATTGCCAATCACATCCTGGCCAACCAAAAATTGACCCGCTTGCTGATAGGCACCGGTTCCATACAAATTTAAATTACCATCAAAGTTCATTGTGGATGATTGATTAAATAATAAATAGCCGTGCGTGCCGGTTCCTTGAAGAATGGAAGGAACTGAACTAGTTTGATAGGCAAAGATCACATTTCCGCCACTAATGCCATTAGAAAAATCTAATCCCTGCGAACCATACAGATAAATAATATTATCAAAAACACTCGCCTGCCTTACACTCGAGTTAGTGGTAATTTGCAACAGAAGAGGAACATTTGCAGCAGCAAAATTTATCGTAGATCCCTGTAAAATTGGGGCGGTATAATTAGAAGCAACATCAGTGAGTGCTATAAGAGGAACACCGGCACCTGCAGTTGAACCACCATCAAAAAATAGATCAACGTGCTGTGCTGTTTGTTGGAAATTTATATACTGTAAGAACTCTTCTGCATGCCCGTGAAATGAAGAATCGATAAGAGAAGCATTTGCCGTAATACAAAATACACCGGGATTATATGCTGTTCCTTCATTAAGACAATAAAACTGTTTAAAATTAATTTGGTCCATTGCGTATTGAGAAGGGCCATAGAGCAAAATCGCATTATAGGTTAATGCAAGAAAGATACAGCTTTCAAATTCAATCATGGAACAAGAGTTTGGCCCTGCGCTCGCAGTAGCATAAATACTATTAAAAGAAGCATTTACTGATTGGTTGGTTACGATGAGTGGGGTATCTGCTTTAAACGTACAACTATCAGCAGTAAAAAGCTCTGCTCCGTTATTATAAAATGCTACCGTTCCTTGTCCTCCATTGGCAGTGGGATTAGAAGGCATCAGGATACTAACGTATACCATTCTATTTTGGTCAGATGAATCTAATGTTCCTTGCTGCATAACAATACCGATAGTTGATGTTCCTCCTCTCAGATTAAGATTCTCAAATAATATTGAGCCACCCTCGGTACAATCAAACATCATATTAGGAGTATTACCAAGAATTTCACATGTTGTAGTGCCTTGTGCTATACCTGCATTACTTCCCAGAAAGCGAACCGGATTATTTTGATCGATTGTAGTACAATTAAGAGCACTGGTTATTTGAAAGGTGCCGCACGGGAAAAATACCGTTCCGCCACCAGCTGCCACCGCACAATTAATTGCGGCTTGGATAGCTGAGGTATCATCGGCAGTGCCATTTCCGATGGCCCCAAAATCTTTAACGTTTATCCAGTAATCATCAAGTTTAGATTGTACTGTTCTGCCCGTAACGCCGGTACAAGTCGAAGAAAATTTATATGAAATCGGTCCACTCACACTGCCGCACACATTCAAATTGCCACCAATCCCAACGCCGCCGCTCACGGTAAGTGCGCCATTAGTGCATGTTGTGCTTGGCGTAGTATTAGTGATTCTCACCGGCCCGGTTACATTTAAATTGTTCACATTTAATGTGTTAAAACTACCCGTACCACCCGTTAGACTATTTACCGTTGCATTATTGATTGTTGCACTGCCGGTTACATTTAAATTATTGAATACGCCAGTACCACCGGTGATTGAATTAACTGTTGCATTATTAAGTTGTGTATTTCCCGTCACTACTAAATTACCCAATGTGCCGGTGCCACAGATATTGATATTCCCACCAATGCCAACACCGCCCGAAACGGTAACGGCCCCATTATTACACGCCGTGCTATTGGTGCTATTACTAAAGCTAACAGGCCCGGTTACATTAAGATTATTTACATTGAAGGTATTCGCATTTAAGGTGTTAAAGTTGCCCGTGCCACCCGTTAGATTATTTACTGTTGCATTATTGAGTGTTGTAGTGCCCGTTACATTTAAATTATTGAAGGTTGCATTACCGCCTGTTATTGAGTTGACGGTCGCGGTATTTAATTGTGTATTGCCCGACACCGAAAGGTTGTTTGTTGAAAAATTGTTGGTGGTAAAATTGTTGCTTATCAGATTGTTAAAGGTGCCGGTGTTGCCCGTAATAGAGCTCACCGTCATTGGACCACTAAAATTGGATGGCCCACTCACATTCAGAATATTTGCATTTAATGTGCCGGTTACCGTAAAATTATCAAAGACAACCGCGCCCGAACCGCTAATAACTATATCATTAAAAACACCCGTGCCCAAAACGTTGAGATTTTGAACCGTGGCAGTATTACAGACATTAAGATTGTTGCCAAGAATGTCGCCGCATACGGTTAAATTATCGGTGATCCCCGCATCACCCAATACTTCCAAAGTAAGATTTTGACCTGTACATCCGGAGATTCCGCCTGAGCAACCGGGAACCGCGCGTAATTCATGCGCAAGAAGACCGTTATTTCTATAGCCACCGGCCGTGATCGTGCCGCAGACATTCAGATCCCCGCCAATCGCCTCACCCCCTGCAACAACCAATGCGCCGTCAGAACAGCTGGTGGTTGGGGTGGTACTGGAGATCACTACATCATCGGCAAAAACCGCGGAGCCCGTAACGTCCAAGGTAGTGGTACTGATGCAATTTGCATCAATGCCGCAGAAATTTGCCATCGGGCCCGAACACGAACGGGTTAAAGTCTCATCCTCGGTCCGCGCTGCATATGCCGCGCCGGCCAATGATCCCAGTAAACAAAATAAAAATTTAGTATGAATGCTCACTACCTACTCCTTAAAATGGCACACAAATAAAATACTTTTTAAAATCCTTTTGATTGTAAAAAAGTTATTCCACAAAAAACAAGATTTTTTTAAAAAACTTCAGTACAAATACTCATACGCAAATACCACCGTTTTTTGCGTGGTGCCATTATTTTGATATTTGATGGTGACGGGCAAATTTGCAGGAATTGAAGAGGCCCCCAAAGATGATTGGCCTAAATTGTATGTTTGGGGTGGCCCGAATTGAAAATACGATATCGGGCGAATAGTGAGCCCGACCACCGTTGGGGTTGCTGCCGTATAGTTATTTGCCGATGCTAAATCCATGGTCAGCGTATTATTAACAGAATCTATGGCAATTATTTTGCCCAGATCATCGCTGTTGGTGCCATCGCTTAAAATAATGCAATAGCCAAGCATAACAGTCGTAATCACTGAAGGAGAAACATTAATTACCGTGTCACCGGCAGTAACATTTTGGGTGATGGCACCAATTGGCAAATTTGAGGGGCACTCAACCGTTACCGTGTCACCTTGATTGCTGCTATCAGTAGTAAAACTTACTTGTAGTGTGGAAATATTAATTGGCCATGATTTTTGCATCACCGTCATACCCGGGCCGGTTGCGGCGGTGAGCACAAAGGTTTCTGCTCTAAAATTGCCCCCGGTAGGTGTTGATTCTTGCTTAATTTTTACTATATTGCTCGCTCTTTGATCAACGATAGAAATACTGTTGGCATTAATCGTGTGCGCCGTATTATTCGGGCAGGTAGTGGGCGGAGTGGCGTTCCATGCATACACGTTTTGCGCCTCGGTGACACAGTAGATTCTATATTTATAGACCGTTGCATCCGGGTCAGACATTCCCTGCAGATTTACAAACACTACAACACTAATGGAGAACAACTTCTTCATTCTTTTTCCTTTCATTCTTAAGTGGTTAGCGCCGCATCAATACGCACAGCGGTATACACCTCATATTGGCCAAATCCGCTTGCAATGCCCAATCCATCATTATTTTGGGTCAGCGTGCACATATGCTGTACTTCAAAAACACTCGTTTGGCCCACGGGTATCTTGCCGATAATAACCGAATTGGTCTGCGAGCCGCCGGCATTACTGGAAAACGCACTCGTGCCGGTCAACGCCGTGGTGCCGGTGGAAATATTTTGCAATCTAATTTGATGGCCGCCCACTTGATATCCCGGCGCGGAAACTTGCACCGAATAGGTTCCGGGTTGGAGAGTGAATTGATTGTTGGCCAATGTAACGCCCAATCCATCATCAATAGTATTTAATGTTCGTGTTTGCCAAACGCCGGCCGTAAATGTTCCCCCATTGGTGCCAACTGTTTGTTGTTCATAAATCTCGGTGGTAGAAACGCCGGTTACTTGTGGTTGCGTTACCACCCCGTTAATACCAAATGATTGGTAGATGCTTCCGGTGTCGGTAAATTCTACCAGTAAAAAATCTAAATCGGCATAGCCAACCGCCACTAAGTTTCCGGTGCTTAATGATTGCACCGCCAATCCGGCATTCATATCGCCATAAGAAATTGTAGCATACCCGGTGCTATTAAAGGTGGTATCAAGAGCGCCGGTGCTGGTATACCGCGCCAGTAAAAGTTGATTGTCCGCAAAGCCGGTTATAACTATATTATTATTCGCATCGAGCGTAACGCCATTTGCACCTTGTGATTTGAGCCCTATTGAGGTGGTATACACCAAGCCGCCGGTGCCAAATGAACTATCCATTTCACCGGCGCTCGTAAAACTTGCCATGAATAATGCCGCATCGGCATTACCCACGATCAGGATACTCTCATCCGATTGAATCACCACGCCGTTTGCATGGCAGATGGCACCGATTTGATTGGTAATGATGCCCGGTTGTGCGCCACTCGGATTAAACGTGGTATCCAAAGAACCATCGGTATTAAACCGTGCCACCGCAAAAACATCACCGTTACCATACGATGCCCATCCGGCAAGCACTATCTTGCCGTCTGCTGGTTGCAGGGCAATTGCGTTCACCTTGGCACGATAGCCAATGCCAACTGTTGCAACACCCGGGGTTGAACCATTAGGGTTGAAAGTAGTGTCCAGAGTTCCATCAGTTGCACTATAGCGTGCAGCAAAAAATTGAGGGACGGAATTACCGGTAACCGAACCGGCAATAATAATATTGCCCTGGGCATCGAGCACGATCGCGTTGCCGCTCGCACCCGCTCCTAAAGAAGTGGTCACTATCCCATTCGTGCCAAACGTAGAATCCAAGGATCCATCGGTATTATAACGAATCAGAATAATCTGTGTTGTGCCATTTATAAAACCGTTACCAACAACAACTACCTTTCCATTGGATTGAACCACGAGGCCCAAGGCATTTGCCATGGTGCCGATAGAAGTAGTCGCAAGCCCGGTGGTGTTGAACGTGGTATCCAGAATGCCGGCGGCAGTATAGCGCGCAACAATGCATTGGCTCAGATTATTACTCAGCGCATTGCCCGCCACAAGTAACGTACCGTTTGATTGCGGCACGCAGGAGGTCCAATTGCCCTGACTAATGGTGGCAGCTCCCCACAACGAATTGCTTAAAAAAATAAGAAAAAAGATGTTGATACATTTTTTAATAACTATTTTCATATACCGATCCTCATTTTTTAAGAACTGCCACCACGAACATAATTATTTAAACTCCTACCGCAAGATAGCTAAACGGTACATTGAGCGATGAACCACTCAACACCAGGGCGCTGGTAGTGGTCACCGAATTGGCCCCAAGGCTTGCAACGGTGCCATTGGTTGATGTCAGATAAATTTGCGGCGCGTTGCTAAAACCGGCCGCGCTATAATTTATCGTCACGCTACTATTTAAGCCGGAATTACCGGTACCCCAAAATAGTTTTACCAAAGAACCCTGCGGGCTGCCGACGGCATTCAGGGTTGCACTGCCGGTGTTAAAGGTGAGATTTTCCGATACTGAAACATTGCCGGTAAGTGCCGCACCGCCACCGTTGAGGGTGAGGCCAACTTCCGAATCTTCAGGAGTTGCGATCGTTACCGCCCCATTCACATCAATAGAAACGGCACCGCGGCCATTGGTGCTCAGCGTTAATCCATTTGAAGATGCTGATAAGCCAACATTGGTGTTACCGGTAAATTGCAATGATGGATTTGAAGCACTCCCTGCGGGCAGCACCAATGAGCCGGACATCGTATCGCCTGCTTTGAGCACATTGTTTGAGGCGCTTCCCGCTACATCTCCTGTCACATCAGCAGTAATTGTACCCGCGCTAAAATTTCCCAACGCGTCACGCGCCACAATCGCGCCTGCTACATTAGAAGCGGTTGCGGTAGTTGCAGCATTGAGCACCGTGCCGGGCGTTTGTATCGTTGCCAATTTAGTATCTACAATACCCGCGTTGGCGTTAATGTCAGAATTCATAATGGCATTGGCCAGATCAAGTTTGCTGTATTGGATTCCTGCCTGATCGGCAATGTTAATATCGGTTAACCCGTAAATATCTGGGGCCACCGATGTATTAGGAAAACTCACATAGCCACTGCCGGCAGAGCCAAAAGTGGTATCAAGCACGCCACTTGTGGTAAATCGTGCCAAAATAGCATTGTTATCAGAGGTTCCGCCCACCACAATATTGCCACTACTATCAATGGTCACCGCTTGGGCCGAAGCATAAGAGCCAATTGCTACCGTTGCCACTCCGGGCATGGCGCCGCCGCTATTAAACGTAGTATCAAGTGTTCCATTGCTATTGTAGCGCGCGATCGCGAACCATGTGCCCGCATCGTTGGTGGAAGAACCGGCAACAACAATTGCCCCATTTGATTGCAGCGCAATCGCGTTAATTTGATCGTTTGAGCCAATCACCGTTTCCACGGTTCCCGGAAAATTTCCTTCGCTGTTAAAGGTAATATCAAGAACGCCTGCCGGGGTGTAGCGCGCAAGCGCAAAGGCACTATCGGCGGTGCCCGCAGCAACAATAGCGCCATTCGCATCAAGTGCAATACCATAAATTTTGGCACTCGCGCCCACCGGGGTTGTTACGGTACCCGGCATTGCGCCGGACGCATTAAACTCCGTATCAAGACTGCTATCAGCGTTATAACGCGCCACACAGAAATTAGATACACCATTCACAATGGAAAATCCGCCCAACACAATTTGCCCATTGGGTTGTACCGTTAGGGCAAACGCTTCAGAAGTAAGATTAATCGGCGTGGTAACAAAACCGGTTTGGTTAAAAGAGCTATCAAGCACGCCGGCCGAAGTATAGCGCGCAAGTGCGTACTGCGGCGAACCACTCAAAACCGCAACGCCTGCCAAAAGATAATTGCCATTGGCATCAAGAGCAATCGCATTACCCGAACAGCCCTCGCCAATCAAAGTGGCATTAGTGCCCGGCATTGAGCCACTGCTATTAAAAGTGGTATCAAGAACCCCGGCAGTGGATATCTGCGCGAGAGCAAAACTCGTGCCCGCTTCAAGCTCCGCATAACCGGCAAGCACCCCTTCATTGTTGCTCAATAACGCCATGGCGTTGGCGATCGCGATCGCCCCGTTGTCAAAGGGCACGGCACAATACCCGGTGGTGCCGTAGGCGCCGTCAACACCGCCCGTTGCAGAAAAATGAGCGGTCATATATTGCGTAGTATTATTAAGTGTCATATAACCGCCGGCCAAAATAGTGCCATCTGTTTGTATCGCAACGGCCTGTATTTGCGCGCTGGAAACCCCCTGCGTTGCGTGTAAGGATCGGATGGTCAAAAGCAGCATTACGCCAAATTTTTTCATACTATGTTTCACGCTAAACCCTTTATGGTAATTAATGGTACACTATATCCCAACGGCAATATAATTAAATGGAACATTCAAATTGGCAGCACTGGCAATAAGCGCCGCGTTCGTGGTGACATTATTAATGGTGATCGATGCGTTAATGCCATTCAGCGCGTTCGCACAAATAATGGGCGGATACATAAATCCGGCCGCGCTATAATTAATCACCACCGATCCTGATAACCCCGTGTTAGCCGTTCCGGTAAATATTTTTAAACCTGCTGCCAGCGTTGTGCCAACCGCGTTTAAGGGGGTGCTTTGGGTATTAAAAAGCAGATTACCCGAATTGGTAATATCGCCGCCAATCACTGCCCCGCCATCGCCAATCGTTAACGCGGCCCCCGCAAGGGGAGCATTAATGGTGAGCATCCCATTTTGATCAATCAAAAGACGTTGCGCCCCATTGGTGGTTACCGATATGCTATTTTCTTGCGCGGAAAATCCTGTTTGATCATTATCCGCAAACTGCAAAGAAGGAGATTGCGCTGATCCTGCTTGCAATATGAGCGTGCCCAGCATGGCGTCACCATTTTTAAGCACATTCTGCGATGCTGCTCCTTGAACATTGCCAACGAGTGTGGCAGTAATGCTATTGGCGCTAAAATTGCCCAGGGTATCACGGCTCACTATGCCATTGGGAACGCTGAAGGGCGTTGCGGACGTTGCGCGATTATCAATTTTACCCGGTGTTATAATTGTTTGTAATTTTGAATCGGCAATTGCTGCTTGTGTGCTTATATCGCTATCGGTAATACTGCCGGCCACATTTAATTTATCATATGCGATAGCCGCATCAGGGGCAATATTTATATCGGTTATTCCCGTAATATCGGGCGCATCATCGGCTACCGGAAAAATCACTGCGCCGTTGGTGCCAAAAAGCGGATCAAGCTGACCGGTGGCAGTATACCGCATTACTACTGCCCCTTGATCGCACGAGCCGCACACCACAATTTTGCCATCAGTTTGAATAGCTACCGCGTTAGCAGTGCAACTCAGGCCGATGCGCGTGGTAACAATGCCGCCATTGCCAAACGTAGTATCCAATTCTCCTTGGTGCGTGTAACGCATCAGCGCGCAGTGCGTATCGCTGGAGCCGGCCGTAACCAGATACCCATCCGGCTGCAGCGCAATATCATTGATTTGACTGTTATTACCAACAGCAGTTGTCACAATCCCGTTGTGCCCAAAACTGGTATCGATGGCGCCCGTTGAAGTATAACGCACCATGGCGCTTTGATGGTCACTCACGCCGGCACACACAATATAATTGTTGGGCAAACTCACAATAGCATAGGCGCATGAATCCGTACCGATGGATGTTACAATAGTGCCAACGGTACCCAACGTGGAATCCACCGAGCCGTCAATGTTAAAGCGAATCAAGGCAAACGAGCGCTGCCCGGCAGGATTTATGGTAAATCCTGCCGTTACGATTTTATTGGTGCTTTGGAGCGCAAGATCATATGATCCGGCATTGCCAAAAATTCTTTTCATTGCAATGCCCGTCAAACCAAATGAACTATCGGGCGTGCCATCAGGATTATAGCGCGCAACAATGGTGAGCGGCGCCCCATCAACCACCGCGATACCGGCAGCAACATACTGCCCTTGCGCATCAACTACCACACTGTTTAAAACGGCACCGGTGCCAATAGAACGGGTGAGTACGCCGGTCCCATTAAAGCCGGTGTACAACGTGCCATCTCGGTTGTAGCAGGCAAAAGCAGATTCTTGCAGTGAATTAATCTGCGTGCCGCCCACCACTATCAGCTGGTTGCTAGCAAGAGCGAGCGCTTGAGCGCCCGAGGTTTGGCCAATTGCATTGGTAATAAACCCATAGTTGCCATATGCCAAATCTTTGGCACCAAACGCCGTAAAACGAGCAAGTAAAAAATTAGTGGTTCCATTGCATGTTGCCGATCCTGCAGCAGTAATAAAGCCATTAGCATCCACAATTGCACGGGAAAATTCTGCCCGTGAAACGCTCGTGGTAGCAGCCACACGCATACCGGTTAGTGCTAAAAACAATAATAAGAAATAGTTTTTCATAATATATAAGGCTCCTTATTAATACACGCCAACCGTTACCACCGCATCCCCGGTTGCCGCATCGGCACTATTAAGAACTTCTAAAGAAAAATTTTGATTTGCTTGAAATGTTGTCGAAGTAGTTAAAAGGATGGCATCAGTATTGTTATCCGTAAGAGTAATGGCCAGTGGCGTATTTTCCCCATTAACTTGCAATGTAAAAGTGGTGAATTCGCCAATGCCTGGCGGCACGAGCGCATGAACACTCATCGCGTAGGCCAGCCCTTTTTGAAAAAGATGAAGCAGCGTGGGAAACGATGTTGCTTCCCCCGTGCCGGGGCGCAAATAAAAAATTCCCGGGGGTCCGATTGGCGTATCAGGCTCGGCCCAGGTAAAGGTTTGGGGGAACAGTAAATTAGTAAATCCTAAATTGTTGGCCGTTGAATTTACCAAATAGATGGCCGTGATTTGCAATAATCCTGCAGTTCGAGAAATGTCGGCCGTGGTGCCGCCCGCCGCACCCGCGCCAACGGCTAAATTGGCACCGGCATTATTAACTTCCAACGCAATGCTATTGGTGCCACCCAAAACCATCCCAATTGCGCTGGTCACTTCCACCAACGCGGCGCTATCAATATAGATCCAGCGCACGCGCTGCCCGGTGCCGGCAACATTTACATTTATCAGACCGCCAAAAATCGCATCGGGGGCGCTATTATCGGCATCGCCGGTAAAATGAACCGCATAAACATTTGATGTTCCGGCGCCGGGAAAATTGGAATCAATGAAAATATTTACATTATACAACGTTGAGCCACCGTAGGGTAACGTTCCGGAATGCACCACCCCGCGCATTTGCACATCGAGATCCGAAGACATGAGCAACGTAGCTTGTTGCAGCACGGCTCCTTCGCCAAGGGTCACCAAATCGGTTGCTTGCGTAACATCCATTGCTTGGATAATCACCGCGGCATGAGAAATACCCGTAACAATAACACCGGCAGGAATAGTGATTGTTTCATTATAGGTGCCCGGCCCGATCCACACCACATCGCCGGGCGCGGTAACTGCCAGTGCGGCACCAATAGTTAAAAAAGGTGCGCCATTGAGCGTTGCCGTGTCATTATTGCCCCATATTTTATCAACACGCGCAATGTTGCCAAAAAAAACATTTCCTTTCCCGGCAACACACAAGGAATCGGAAACATTAATATTACAAAATTGAGCGGCCAACGGGCCCACCACCGGGCACGAGCGTGCAACGGGAATGCGGCCATATATGCTCTTACCATTAAAAAATAGTCCGGCAATTGCTACGACTGAGAGCGTCATGAACATATCAACAAGAAGAGTAAATCTATACACACGCGTTCCTTTTATTACGCTATTCTAATAATATTTGTCGTAAAACTTGGTTTGGTGGTACCACTCCCATTGCCGCTGAGTATTTGATCAGTAGTCGCCGTGCCCGTAAGTTGAAATACAATAGTGTCACCCGAAGTGAGCGCAACGATAAATTCTTGCGAGGCAATATAGTGTTGATTGAGCAATACACCAAACGTTAATGAAGCTTGGCTCCCGGGCACTTCAGTGCCGTTATGTAAGACGTTGAATGATATGGTGCTTGTTGCCGCGGTACCGCTGCTGTTATTGCAGAGCGCCGCATAATTTATAAGATAGGTGCCGGTTTGATTACAGGTGAATGTTGAGCTGCTGGCCGTATGCGTCCATCCATTGATGGTACCATTGGTACTTACGGTAATCGCCTGGAAAGAGCCGGCGTTGATTACACTCTGAGTGGTGGTATCGTACGCATTCACATAATTGGCCGCGGTCGGCACAATGCCCGCAGTGCCGGTGGCACCTAATTGTGAACTTGAATTAATGGTTACCAACTGTAACGGCGCTGTCTGGTTAACGCCGTAAATTCCCGCTACATAGCAGGTAGATTGTTGGGCCGCTCCGGTTCCGGCAGTCCCGATTCGAATCGTATTTGCATCGCCAACTGCACCAGCGTTGGCAATTAGAACATTATTGCTTTCGTTTGAGGTATACCCTTCTCCGGCTTGAAAGCCAAGAGCAACGTTGTAGGTGCCTGAATTATTAAAAAAGAGGGCATTATAGCCAACGGCAGTATTAAATTGGGCCGATTGCGTTGCGGTGCGGGTTAAATTGTTCATCGCATTATACCCAATGGCAATATTATTGCTACCGCTCGCATTCTGCATGGCTTGAAAGCCGATCGCATAGTTGCCTGAGCCAATCAGATTTTGCCCTGCCTGGTAGCCGCTTCCAACATTCAAGATGCCCGTTACATTTTGCATCGAATTATACCCAAGGCCAATATTCTGCACACCGGTTGAATTTTGCATTGCATTATACCCAATCGCAACACTGTAATTGGATCCATTACCCCCATTTTGCATTGCAAACGGCCCAATAGCCACGACACCTTGCAAATTATCAGGATTTTGGAGCGCATTATATCCGACCGCCACATTCTGGGTTGCTCCATTACTTGCCTGCAATGCTTGATACCCAAAAGCACTATTGCCGGTGCAGCCCAACGAACTGCCCAATGCCTGATATCCAACGGCGGTATTTTGAGAGCCGGTAGTATTAGCATTTAATGCTCCATATCCCATTGCCACATTGGCAGTACCACCGGTATTGCTCAGCATTGATTGCGAACCCATGGCAGTGTTTTGCGAGGCAATGTTATTATACATCGCCAGGTAGCCCACGGCGCTATTATCCGATCCGGTGGAATAAAATAAGGCCCACACGCCCAATGCGCTGTTTTGTATTCCAACGGTATTTAAGTTTAATGATTGATAACCCACCGCAGCATTATTATAGCCGGTGGTGTTAGAAAATAATGCCCCAACACCCACGGCACTATTTTGGACACCGACTGTGTTGGCAGATAAGCAATCGTAGCCAAGCGCACTGTTATTACTGCCGGTGGTGTTTGCCGCTAATGCTGCAACCCCAATGGCAGTATTAAAACCACCGATGGTATTGGATGATAATGCTGATCCACCCACTGCGGTATTTTCAGTACCGCCGGTATTTGAAAACAGAGATTTATAACCAACCGCAACATTAGTTGTGCCAACAGTGTTTGAGGCCATCGCTTGCGAGCCAACGGCGGTATTTTGCGAAACCAGATTCGCGTTCAATGCAAGATAACCAACTGCGGTATTGTCCAAACCCGTGAGGTTTAACTGCAATGGTTTACAGCCAACAGCAGTATTTTGCGTGCCGGTAGTATTATCTTGCATCGCATTTTCTCCGACTGCCGTGTCACTGGCGCCATTTGCTACCGGATTGGTGTTATCTCCCACCGAAAGATTACACAATGCCGAATTGGTACTGATCCCCGGCCCCGTGGCGCCGGTTGAACCAACCGATCCGGTTGGCCCGGTGGAGCCGGTTAATCCCGTTGAACCGGTTTGCCCCGTGCTTCCGGTTGAACCTGTGGATCCCGTAGAGCCTGTGGAACCGGTACTTCCGGTAAATCCGGTTGAACCCGTTTGGCCAGTGCTCCCGGTACTGCCAGTCGATCCGGTACTTCCCGTGGAACCTGTTGATCCGGTGGAACCGGTTGATCCTGTATTACCGGTACTACCAGTTGATCCTGTACTTCCTGTACTACCCGTAGAACCGGTGGAGCCGGTACTTCCTGTGAAACCGGTGCTTCCCGTTGACCCTGTTGATCCGGTAGACCCTGTTGAGCCGGTGGATCCGGTACTGCCGGTTGAGCCGGTGGATCCGGTACTGCCGGTTGAGCCGGTGGATCCGGTACTGCCGGTTGAGCCAGTTGAACCGGTACTTCCCGTTGAGCCCGTAAATCCTGCGCTCCCTGTTGAACCGGTGGAACCCGTTGATCCTGTTGAGCCTGTTGAACCAGTGGATCCGGTAGCGCCAGTTGATCCTGTTGAGCCCGTTGAGCCGGTAGAACCTGTTGAGCCGGTACTTCCGGTAAATCCTGTTGAACCTGTTTGCCCTGTACTTCCCGTTGATCCGGTGGATCCGGTAGAACCCGTTGAGCCGGTACTGCCCGTTGAGCCTGTCGATCCGGTTGATCCGGTGCTACCGGTAAATCCTGTTGAACCTGTACGTCCCGTACTTCCGGTTGATCCGGTGCTTCCGGTAGAACCCGTTGATCCGGTTGAACCTACATCACCGGTTGAGCCGGTTGATCCGGTAGAGCCAGTGGATCCGGTTGAGCCGGTGCTTCCGGTAGAACCCGTTGATCCGGTACTGCCCGTTGAGCCTGTTGAGCCGGTTGATCCGGTAGAGCCAGTGGATCC